>Ga0209633_10000043_pt1 | contig 150762 bp, 137 predicted proteins | sample Cruoilmetagenom1_FD_187290 | JGI IMG/M metagenome (GOLD analysis project Ga0209633, IMG submission 187290) | Oil polluted marine microbial communities from Coal Oil Point, Santa Barbara, California, USA - Sample 1 (SPAdes) (version 2) | ecosystem: Environmental > Aquatic > Marine > Oil seeps ... | reverse complement strand
CAATTTTTGCAGAGAATCATGTTGGAGGAGTGACGACAGCCGATGTGTTTAATAAATGTTTGCATAAATATATCATCACTCATGCGATTGATGATAATAATGTGCTTGGTTTTGCGGTGGAATATGTGGGTAAATATAAGAAAAAAGATCCAGATACTTTGCAGACTGATATTTTTACGGAGACACTTGTGGAAGGAATTGATACTAAAGAGGTTTTGGAAAGTGAAGACCGACTTGAGAAAATTTCAGATTATGTATTGGCAGATTGGAAGCGAAAAACAAAAAATGGAAAATTCAATGCAATTTTTGCAGTTAGTAATATTGAGGTCTTGAAAAGATATTATAATCTATTTAAGAAGAAAAAGCCGGTTGATTTTAAGATTGCTACAATTTTTACCTATCACGCTAATGAAGAGGATGCTTCAGGAACACTTGATGTGGATCCACTTGCAGATGGAAATGCTCCAATAAATCAACATTCACGAGATTTTCTTGAGAGTTGTATTGATGATTATAATAAACAATTTGATGTAAATTTTTCCACTGATAATTTCTATGGATATTACAAAGATGTTCAAGAGAGAGTAAAGGATAAAAAAGGAGTGTTGGTGTTGGATGGAAAGAGAATTGATCTTTTGATTGTGGTGAATATGATGTTGACTGGTTTTGATGCAGAGAAGATGAACACTTTGTATGTTGACAAAAATCTTCGTTATCACGGTTTGATTCAAGCCTATTCAAGAACTAATCGACTCTTAAATTCTGATAAGCCACATGGGAACATTGTTTCATTTAGAAATTTAAAGTTGGCAACAGATAAAGCACTTTCTCTTTTTGGCGACGAAAACGCAAAAGAGATTGTTTTCAAAAAACCATTTGAAGTCCAAAAGAAGGAATTCGATGAAAAACTTGTAGAACTTCGAGAAAAAGTTCCAACAATTGAAGCTGTAAATTCACTTGCTGGCGAAGAAGAAAAAGCTGAGTTTGTAAAAACTTTCCGTGACTTATTGCGAATCAAATCATCATTGGAAACATTTGCAGAGTTTTCTTTTGATAGTTTAGGAATTTCAGAACAAGAATTCTATGATTATCAGAGTAAGTATTTAGATGTATATGAGGAGAGTAAAACAGGGGGTGAGGAAAAAGAATCTATTTTAGATCAAATTGATTTTGAACTTGAATTGATTGTGCGTGATGTGGTGAATTTTGATTACATCATTCATCTACTCGCTGGATTGAAAAATATTAGCTCTGTGGCAGTACGTGAAAAGAAAACAGAAGAGATTTTACATTTATTTGATCGAGATGTGAAACTTCGAAAGAAGAAAGAGTTGATTCGAAAGTTTATTGAAGAAAATTTGCCAAAAATAGGCAAAGATGAAGATGTCGAAAAAGAATTTAGTGAATTTTGGGAGAGTGAGCGTGGTGATGTTTTGAAAGAAATCGCAGAAATTGAAAATATTCCGCTAAAGAATTTTGAGCGACTAGTTGGTGAATATTTGTATACACAGAAATTGCCACAAGGGCAAGAAATCGCGGATATGTTACCAGTAGCACCAAGACTCTTAGAGAGAAAAGGAATTATTGATCGAATTCGTGGAGCAATTGAGAATATTATTGATGTGTTTGAGTGGTAGTCTTAGTGTGTCATTTGATAATCTAACTTTTGCTACGTAGCATGTTACGTAGCAATCTCAAGACTTACAAAAAAACTAAAAATAAAACCATGCTTAAAAAATTTGTCCGAAAAGTTACTCGTGTGGGGAAACGAAGTCTTTCAATTAATATTCCAATGGAAATTGTTAGAGAATTGGGAATTCGTGAGCGTCAAAAATTGACTGTCCGTAGGAGTGGTTCAAAGATTATCATAGAGGATTGGGAAAAATAAAAAACAAAGCCAGAAGAGAGTTTCCTCTACCGGCTTTGTTTGTTTAAGGATCTTTGTCAACAATCATTGTCTGCATAGACTCTTGGATTATTTTAGCTAAAGTTTGAAATTTTTCAAAAGTAGCTTTCTCTTGTTTTATGTTTGCTTCTGCAACTGTAGTTATTTTTCCTGTCTGATAAAATTCTTGCATAGCTGTAACCAGAATTGTTCCAGAATCTTCATCTAGACAAGAGTTAGCTTTACATTTTTGTCTGAAAATCTTGTTAAATAATTCCTCAATCTCTAGACTTCTAATTTGCAGAAAAGTTTCATCAATAGCATCTGTTATGATAGAAAAATGACCACCTGTTTTGATACTTGTGAAAAACTCGATACACCCATTGTACTGGAAGAACCTAACAATTGGTGAATAAGTTTCACCTTGTTTTTTTCGAATCAAATCAAACAGCAACTGTCTAAAGATACTTCGGAAGATTTCCATTTCACTTACGAATTTATTCAAAACAAAAGCCTCTAGTCCAACAATTGAATGCGCTTGAGGAGTTCCTCTATTAGTTTGTGTAAACAATTATTCTTGATGGTAATATGTCTTTTCCAAAAACATAAAATCTTCATGGTTTTTCATTTTAAACTCCTTTCTGATAACTACAATAAATGTTAAGGGACTGAGTTAAGTATCAGATGTTTAACTTATAATTATGTTATAAAAAAACTAGATTTGTAAAGAGTTAAGACTTTAATTTGCTTTATCATGTTTTTGAAATTACAATAAGAATATACGTTGAGCAGCAAACAAGCTCGATAATATTTGTATCAAAGATAAAACAAATATTTTGAATGTTTAAATTAAAACGGTTTTTTTTATTTCTGCTTATTCTTGCGCCTATTCTTTTGATTTGGCGGACTTTTCATGAATATCAAGATGATTGGGCAAGGATTGAATCTAAAAAGATACCAATTGTATATTCTGACAATTATGACATTACTCTTTTTGGTTTGCAAAATCTTCATCCTTTTGACACACAAAAATATAGCAAGATTGCAAGTCATCTAACAAGCAACACCACAATTGAAAAGTCTAATTTTTATGCACCACAGAAAATAAGTCAAGAAGAGTTGCTGTTAGTCCATTCAGAAGATTATTTGGATTCTTTGAAAAACTCAGAGAACTTAGCCTATATATCTGAACTTGGGATTCTAAAAAAAATCCCAAACTTTATTCTCCAGGAAAGGCTACTTGATTCTATTCGGTTTGCAACAGGAGGGACTGTTTTGGGTGCAGAATTAGCGATAAAAGAAGGATGGGCGATAAATTTGGCAGGTGGGTACCATCACACAAAGGCAGAAGAAGGTGGGGGTTTTGGCTTTATGGCTGATGTACCAATCGCAATAAAAAAACTTTGGCAAAAAAATCCCAAACTAAAAGTTTTAATAGTTGATCTCGATGCACATCAAGGAAATGGCAACGAAGCCATTTTTGGAGCAGATAAGAGAATATTTATTATGGATGTCTATGGGAGAGACAACTATCCCAGAGACGAAGAGGTTAAAGAGTTTATTGACTTTGATAGACCGGTTGGAAGTTTAACTAATGATGAATATCTAGATGTTGTTTTGAACACATTACCGTTAGCTATTAAAAACTCTCAACCAGATTTAATTGTTTATAACGCTGGTAGTGATGTTCTTTTAGGAGATCCTTTAGGCAAAATGAATTTAACAAAGACAGGGATAATAAAGAGAGATGAATTGGTTTTTAAATATGCCGTTGAAAGTAAGGTACCTATTTTGATGGTGCTTTCTGGCGGATATTCATCCGTTAGCTCAAAGATAATAGGTGTCTCTATTGAGAATATATTAAAAAATGTTTTGTTAGTTACTAAATAGGAAATCCAAAGTTGTTATAAAATAAATAAATTCATTTTACTTTTTTTAATTTTCAAATTTGGTATACTAGTAGATAATCTTAACTTCATGTCTAAAACATTTTGGGAAAGTCGAAGGAATGTGAATTTTGTAGATTAAAAGATGTTCAAAAAAGGAAAATTGCAAGTAATGATTTATCTTGGGCATTCTTAACTAAAACACCGATAACAGTTGGTCATTCCTTAGTTGTTCCAAACAGATGCGTCTCGAAAATAGCAGACCTAAAAAAAGAAGAGTGGCTTTCTCTTTTGGAACTTGTTCTTAAAGTTCAAAAGAACCTTGAAAAAATATTAAAAATAAAAGACTTCAACATTGCATGGAATGAGGGTTTTAATGCTGGACAAACTATACCTCATCTTCATATTCATATTGTGCCAAGAAAAAAAGGGGATAGCGGTATTTATAACTATGAACCAAGGAAATTTCTTTATAGACCAGGCAAAAGAGAGGAGTGGGCAGAAAATGATTTAGAACACCTAGCATTTCAAATAAAAAACTCTTAACAAAAAAACGAATGAATACAGCAATCATTTTGGCTTCAGGGAAAGGTAGGAGGATAAAAAAACAAAAGAATAAAGTTTTACTAAAACTTAAACAAAAACCAATAGTTGTTTATTCTTTGGAAATTTTCCAAAAAGTTGAAGAAATTGACCAAATTGTTCTTGTTTGTAAGGGAAAAGAAATCGAAGAAGTTGGACAGATTGTTAAGAATTTTAAAATAAAAAAAGTAACGAAAATATTACAAGGTGGACACACAAGACAAAAATCATGTTTAAATGCATTAAAATATCTATTAGAATTCGACCAGGATCAAGAAGGTAAAGAAGACATAGTCGTTATTCATAACGCAGCAAATCCTTTTGTAACAGAAAAAGAAATAATTAGTTGTGTAGAGAATGCAATTAAAACAGGGGCTTGTGTTGTAGCTCATAAGGTAAGAGATACTATAAAGGTTATATCTAAGCAATCTTTTGTAAAAAAGACACTAAATAGAGGTTTTCTTGTAAGCGCCCAAACTCCTCAAGCAATGACTATTGGTGTAGCGAAAGAAGCACTTGCGAAGGCTACAAGATTTAATCTAAAAGTAACTGATGATGTATCACTCGTAGAAAAAATTGGAAGAAGAGTAAAAGTTCTTCCAGCTTCAAAATTTAATATAAAAATTTCAACACCACTTGACTTTGAGCTAGCAAAAATTATCATTGAAAAAAACTTGAGATAAAACATTTTATATTGACAAATCAAGAATAACATGACATAATTTGGCAAGTTCTTAAGCGTTAAACAATCAAAAATCAGCAATTGAGGGTGGCTATCATGTTTACAAAAAAACAGTTGATTCTAATAAAGGGTTCCTTAGCTATTTGTAAGTTAATGAATGGGATAGAAAAATCAATCCTAGAAGGAGACTATGCGAAAGTTCTTGGAGAGAATCCGCCAGAATCGCTAAAAAGAGCTTTTGCTTTTAAAGCAAAGACCGGGATGACAAACATCCAAATCACTGTTTATAGAAAAACTCTTTTATTTGGATTTTTTACATTTCAGATGGAAGATAATTTTTTAACCAAAGAGGAAGCATCCCATATAAAAAGACTTTGCTTGTTAAATCAGTTGATCGTATCAGGGGAGGAAGAAAAAAAAGCTATGGAAAAAGCTTTGAAAAAATTTCCATTAAAGTTAGGATAAGAACTCTCTTTTTCTTTTCCTCGATCTGTTTAAGCTACAAATAAAAGCTCGACCATTCATTGAATGATCGAGCTTTTTCTTTTCCTCCGAAGCGCACTTGAATAGTTATCTCTAGGGTGCTAGAATTTAGTTGAAACAAAACAGCTTTCTTTAAATTATTGAGAGACTCTTTTTATAAGTATAAAACACAGAAATGAATGTAAAACAAATTTATGATCTAGCAATTAAAATCGGAATAGAGAACGATTTTAGAACAAAAAAAGAAATAGCAGAACATCTGGCAAGAATCAAGGAAGAATTCAATGCTTTATCCAAGGAAGAAAAACTTTATTTTGATAAAGAAAAATTAACAAATCCATATTCTGATTCTAGAATTCACTACAACAATGGACAAAAGGAAATAAAGAAAATTCTCACGGGAATTGATATTAGTATGGGTGGAATTTTATTAGCAAAAGAATTAGGAGTTGATTTGATAATAAATCATCATCCAGTTGGTAGCGCACTAGCAAATTTAGATGACGTGATGAACCTTCAAGTTGATATGATGGAAAAATTTGGAGTTCCAGTTAATATTGCTGAGAAATTAATTCACAAAAGAATTTCTGAAGTTGCTCGAGGAATAAATCCATCCAATCACAACGTAACGGTTGACGCTGCAAGACTTTTGGATATCAATTTGATGAATATTCATACGCCAGCAGACAATTGTGTTGCACAATTTATTTCCAAAAAAATTGAAGATGCAAAACCAAGATATGTAAAGGATATATTAAAGGTTTTAAACTCAGTAGAAGAATACCAGGAGGCAAGAAAACAGGGAGTAGGACCAACGCTGTTTGTTGGCAATCCTAAAAATCGATGTGGTAAAGTTGTTCCTTCTGAAATAACTGGTGGAACAGAGGGTGCTAAAGAGATTTATGCAGCAATGGCGAATGTGGGGATCGGAACAATAATCGGAATGCATCAAAGCGAAGCACACAGAAAGGAAGCAGAAAAGGCACATATAAACGTTGTAATTGCTGGGCATATATCATCAGATTCAATCGGGATGAATATTGTTTTAGATGAATTGGAGAAGAAAGGCATTGAAATTATTCCTTTCTCAGGCCTAACAAGAGTTTCTAGAATTAAATAAAAAAATGGAACAAGAAAAATATATATTAGAAAATGGGACAAGGGTGGTAATCGTTCCAATGAAAAGCGTGCAAACAGTTTCAGTACAAGTTTTAGTTGAAGCTGGTTCAAAGTATGAAACAAAAGAAAACAACGGAATTTCTCATTTCCTTGAACATATGATGTTTAAAGGAACAAAAAAGCGACCAACAACAAAAACTATCGCTGAAGAAATGGACAACGTTGGTGGTGAATATAATGCTTTTACGGGTGATGAACAAACTGGATATTGGGTGAAGGTCCCAGTTCAACATTTTGAGAAAGCTCTTGATGTAGTTAGTGACTTGTATCTAAATTCTAAACTTGAACAAGTAGAAATTGACAAGGAAAGAGGCGTGATTCTTCAGGAAGCTGCAATGTACCGAGATACTCCAATGCGAGATATTTGGGATAGATTCGAAGCTTTGTTATATGGGGATCAACCAGCGGGATGGAATATTATTGGTACAGAAGAAAATATAAGAACTTTCAATAGAGACGCTTTCAAAGAGTATATTGAAAAAATGTATTTGCCAGAATCAACTGTTATATCCATTGCAGGAAATGTAGATAAAAAACAAGCTCTTGCGTTGGTCGAGAAATATTTCGGAGTTAAGAAAAGTGACAAAGTTAAGCAAGAAAAAAAATCTGTTGTTCAGTCACAAGAAAAGCCACAATTCGAATTGCATTACAAAGAGACAGAACAAACACATCTTTTGATGGGAGTTAGAAGTCCAGATATGTTTAGCAAAAAAAGATTTGCACTTGCACTTTTGGGAGTTGTCTTGGGAGGCGGTATGAGCTCTCGAACTTTTTTGAATATCAGAGAACGTTATGGATTAACTTATTATATTAATTCTTCAGCTGATACTGCTACTGATACGGGATATTTATTCGTAAGTGCAGGGGTTGAGCATGAGAAATTAGAAAAAACTATCAAGCTTATCTTGAAAGAACTAAAAATAGTTAGTGATGAAAAAGTTCCAGAAAAAGAACTTCACAAAGCAAAAGAGTATTTCAAAGGAAAGACTGTTATGTCTTTAGAGTCTACAAACTCAGTAGCTGCATTTTTTGGAAATCAAGAGCTTTTCAGGAAGGAACTGACTTCTTCAGAAGAACTTTTAGAAAAAATTGACGCAGTGACTGTTGATGAAGTCAGGGAAATCGCACAAGAGATTATTCAGAATAAAGGTTTGAACCTTGCCGTTATCGGTCCACATAAAAGCAGAGAAGAAATTGCTAAAATTCTAACTTTTTAGAAAAATGGGGAAAGAACAAAAAATTGAAATTTCACCAAATATAATTTGGAAAACGATTCTAATTCTTTTAGTTTTGTCTTTTTTGTATTATATCAAAGACATTCTTTTGCTTTTGTTTTTGTCGATTATTATCGTGAGTGCAGCAGAACCAATTATTGATACAATTGAAGCCAGGAAGATTCCTCGAATCCTAGCCGTTGTTTTGCTTTATATGTTTTTCATTCTTCTTTTTGTTCTGGTCCTTAGCATCGTTGTCCCAACTCTAACGGAAGAGATGCAACTTGTTGGCAAAGCTTTGCCAGAATATTTAACAGGGATTAATGATTTTACCAAAAACATAACTGATCTTGCAGCAACTTATCATTTTGAAGAAAACATTAATACTATTTTTTCAAATTCTTCAAATTCACTTACAAATTCAGTAACTAGTATTTTTTCAAATACATTAGATTTTCTTGTAGGAATTTTTAGAGCGTTGGTAGTTTTTTCCTTAGCTTTCTATATGCTTATAAAAAAGGATGGTACCAAAACATTTATTTCTGCGATAATTCCAAGAGAGAAACATAGAGAAAAAGTGATTAGTTTGGTAAAAAGAATTCAAACAAAGATGGGGCGTTGGCTTATAGGACAATTTTCTTTGATGTTCCTTATCTTTCTTTTAGAATTTATTGCCTTGTCTATTTTACAGGTGCCATTTGCTCTTATATTAGCTCTTTTGGGTGGTCTTCTAGAGATAGTTCCATATATTGGACCTCTTGCTGCTTTTGTACCAGCAGTTTTATTAGCAGCTACTGTTTCTCCATGGACGGCCTTTTTTGTTGCTTTGGCCTATATTATAATTCAGCAAATTGAAAATCATCTTATTGTTCCTTTGGTTATGAAAAAAGCGGTTGGATTAAATCCAGTTGTGATAATATTGTCTTTATTGATTGGAGCAAGATTAGCGGGGGTACAAGGAATTATTCTTGCTGTACCTTTTGTAACTGCAGCTGAAGTTATTTTAGATGATTTTTTGAATAAGAAAGAATAAAAAAACTATGTTAAAAAAGATAAAAATTATTATCAATATTGATAATTCAACTAAGAGTCACATTTTTTCAAAAATTAGAAATTTGGAGGAAAATTTAGACATAAGTTGGTTAAAATCAGATGATTACAGCATCCAACTTGCTATGATGCGCATGATAGATGATGATTATCTGTTTGAAATTTGTGAAAATTTGAAGACCAAGCTTAAAACGTTGGAACCCTTTGATTTAATACTAAACGAGATAGCTTGGGGACCTAATTCTGAAAATCCAAAAATGATTTGGTTGAAAGGTCCAAAAAACGAAGAACTTATAAATTTAAGAAATTTAGTAGAAGGATCTTTAAGCGAAAATCCAAGAAAAATAGAGAATTTTTCTCCTCATATTACACTGGCAAAAATTCCAAAGAGGGTGTCTATTGATGAAGTTACTTTTGAACAAATAGATATGAATATTGCATTATCAGTTGATGGGGTTGATATTGTTGAGATATCTCAAAAAGGAAGGCAAAAAGAGGTGAATCTAATACAAAGCATTTCATTCTAAATGAAAAGATTTAAAATTTTCAACACAAATATTCACAATTACAAAAAAGAAGAGTTCAATAGAATTATAAAACGAATTATAAAGAAGAAGGATAATTCATTTAATTTGCCTGTTTGTATAGCAACAGTAAACCCAGAGATACTATTAAAGGCGAGAAAATCCATTGATTATAGAAAAATACTAAACAGCTTTGAATATACGCTTACTGATGGATTTGGAATAGTAGGGTGCTTGTTTCTAAAGGGCAAGAGAGTCTTCAGATATCCAGGTGCTGATTTGGCAACATTTCTGCTAACAAAATCCTTGAAATGTAATTTAAAAACTACATTTGTCATTGACAAAAAAGGGCTTACTTCAGTTAATGATCTTACGTTGTTTGTTGAAAATGAATTTGGTAAAAGAAGTTTAAATTGTTGCAATTTCCTTTTGTATGATAAATTTAGTTCTGTAAATCCCAAAATTGCTAAAAATACCGAGATTCTTTTAGTCGCTATTGGTGCACCTTGGCAAGAAAAGTTTATTCAAAGCACAAAAAAAACTCTTCCTAAATTAAAAATAGCGATTGGAATTGGTGGAACATTTGATTATTGGACTAATAATCAAAAAAGACCCCCGAAAATAATCTCTTTCTTGGGTTTGGAGTGGGCTTGGAGGATTCTTCTAGTTAAAAACTACACAAGGAAGAAGCAAAGAGTGAAAAGAATTTTAAAATCAGTTTTTGTGTTTCCTATAAAATATTTTTTTGATAACTCAAAATAAATCAATGAAAATTTCACAGACAGAAATAAATGCGATTAGAAAGACTAGTTTTAGACCTCAAATTGCAGTTTGCTTGATTCATGATAAGAAAGTTTTTATGTTTTTTGATGAAAAGTATAAACTTTGGCAATTTCCACAAGGCGGTATTGATAACGGAGAATCAATAATATCCTCTATAAAGAGAGAATTAGAGGAGGAACTTGGTAATAATATTTCAAAAAATCTTTCTACCGAGCCAATACTCCTCCTTTTTGAAGATAAAATTTCTTTTCCAGAGAGGTTATGGGGTAGTAGAGAGTTAAAATTAGATGATGGAATGAAAATGATGATGAAAGGGAAATATTTTTTTTACATAGCTCTAGAAACAAACTTAAACTCTTTTGACCTAGAAGATTCAGAATTTGACGGACAAAAACTTCTAGATTCCAAAGAAGCAGATATTGTTATTGATCAAATCTATCAATTCAACAAACAAAGAATATCTAGAAAAGCCATTGCTGTTCTCAAAGAACAAGGTTTGATTTCTTGATATTAGCTTATATCTGAGTTATGATAATTCAATTATGAAAAATTAATTAAGTTAAACTTATATTAAACGGAAATGAGAACAAGATTTGCGCCTTCTCCAACAGGATATGTACATGTTGGAAATTTAAGAACAGCTTTGTACGCGTATCTTTTAGCAAAAAAAGAAAAAGGTAAGTTTATTTTAAGGGTTGAAGATACTGATCAAAAAAGATTAGTTGATGATTCTTTGGAAAAAATCCTCGGTGCTCTTTCTTGGGCTGGGATAGAAATTGATGAAGGAGTTAAACTTAATGCTTCAAATGAAATTGTAGAGGAAGGAGAATATGGACCATATTTCCAATCTAAGCGTCTAGATGTATACCAAGAATATATTGCCAAGCTCTTGGAATCTGGACATGCCTATTATTGCTTCTGTAAGCCAGAAAGGTTAGAGGAATTGAGAAATTATCAACAAAAAAGCAAGCAACCAACAAAGTATGATAAAAGGTGTGAGTCTTTATCAAAAGAAGAGGTTGATGCAAAAATTGCAGCTGGAGAAAAATATACAATCAGAATGAATGTTCCAAGAGGAGAAAAGATCACTTTTTTCGATGAGGTTTATGGAAAAATATCTTTCAAGAGTGAAACTGTCGATGACCAAGTTCTAATCAAGTCAGATGGTTTTCCAACTTATCATTTTGCTGTTGTTGTTGACGATCATTTGATGAAAATTTCACATATTGTCAGAGGTGAAGATTGGCTTCCAAGCGCACCAAAACATGTTTTATTGTATAAGTTCTTCAATTGGGAGATGCCGAAGTTAATCCATGTTCCAAATGTATTAAATGAAAACAGAAAAAAACTTTCCAAAAGACAAGGTGATGTAAGTGTCGAAGATTTCATCAGCAAAGGGTATCTTCCAGAAACCATAGTTAACTTTCTTGCTCTCTTGGGATGGAACCCTAAAACACAAAAAGAATACTTTACACTAGAAGAACTCACTGAGTCTTTTGACATAACAGGACTACATAAAGCTGGAGCAGTTTTTGATTACAAGAAGCTTGATTGGATGAACACCTATTATATAAAAACAAAGAGTGTAACAGAACTAAAAAAATTGACTAAAACGTATTTCGATTCTTATTTGGAAGAAAAAGGTTTTTCAATAAACCAATTTTTACTTGAAAAGATCATCAAAATTGAGCAAGAAAGAATGAAGAAACTTTCTGATATAACTAAGAATATAGATTTCTATTTCCAGATCAAGGATTATGAAAAAGAACTTTTGACTTGGAAAAATAATTCTGAGAAACAAACTCTTGGGGCATTGGAAAAAGCAAAAAATGTTTTAGAAAAACTTTCTGTTGAGTTTGAATTAGAAGCAATTACAGAAACTTTACTCAAAGCAGCGGGTGATAAAAGAGGCGATTTGCTATGGCCACTAAGAGTTGCTTTGAGTGGTGAAAAATTCAGTCCTAGTCCTTTTGAACTTTCTTGGGTATTGGGAAAAAAAGAAGCTCTTGAGAGGATAGAAAAATCTATTGAATTATTCAAAAAATAAGAATATGATATAATTCATATTGCACAAGATATCTTGTTCGAAAATGTTTAAGCGAAAGCTCAAACCAATAAAATGAAAAAAAACAAAATTACAAATATTTCCACTACAAACAAAATAGCGATCTTGTTTTTTTGCCTGTCACTTTTTTTTCAAACAACTAATGTCAAAGCATCTGTTGCTGAAAAAAAATATCAAACACTAGAAGAAAAAGCAACTCGTTATGAAACTCTAATAGATCTCAAGCAAAGAAAAAATAAAACTCTCAACAATCAGTTGAAAATGATGGATTTGCAAATAAGTAGTTTTGAGAATGATCTTGAGTTAACCAAAAGCAAAATTGAAGAAAATGAAAAAGAGCTTGGACTTTTGGAGATTGCAGTTGATGAATCAATAAAAGAGGTAAATGAAAAAAAGGTAGAATTAGCAGATATGCTTCGATTTTTTTATCAAACAGAGAAAAATATATCAATTTCTTTTATGGCTCAAAATGCTGACGTTTCTTCTGTTTTGAATAAGTCTCAATACATTGATCAAGCTTCAAATAAAATAAAAAAGGTTATAATTGATGTAAAACAAAAAAAGGACGAGCTTGAAATTAAGCAATCCAAGGCAACAGAAAAAAACAATGAGCTAAAAGAACACCGCAAAACTTTCGAGGAAAAAGTTGAGTATCTTGAAAACGAAGAACAAAACAAGAAACAATTACTTGAAAAAACCGAAGGACAAGAAGCTCAATACAAAAAATTGCTTACCAGGGTTGAAACGCAAATGAAAGAACTCATCGGTGATCTAGATGCGCTTTCGGCTGATACAAGAAGTGATTTAGATAAAATCAAGAAATCAGCTTCGAAACCAAGTTCTGGACTTGCCTCTACTAAATGGTATTATGCCCAAGATGATAAAAAATGGGGACACAAAAGAATCGGTCTTTCAAATACTCTTTTAAAAGACTATGGCTGTGCTGTAACAGCTGTTTCGATGGTGTTAACATATCACGATGAAGATATTACACCTGGGAAATTATCTAGTAAGCCTATTTTCGCAAGAGACTTAATTGTGTGGCCAAAGTCATGGGATGACGTTGAGCTAAATTCAACAACTTGGCATGGAAATATCAGCTGGAAAACCATCGATAAATCTTTAGCTAAAAAAAGACCTGTAATTGTATTTATACGTTCAAGAACTGGCGCGGGACATTATGTTGTTATTCATGGAAAGGATAAAAAAGACAAATACGTTGTACATGATCCACTTTTCGGTGCAAATATCTATTTAGATACCTCAAGAAAGTTGGTCGGTAGGATTTATAATAGCTCAACCACTGTTGATCAGATGATTATTTATAAATAATCCCATAATATTTTCAAGTAATTGCTTTTTTAATTTAAAAATTAGTAAAGAGGGTAGTGCTACTAATAAATAAGTTTAATCAAATGAGAATAAAGACAAAAGAAAACAAAAAAAAGAAAATTATACTATTGGTTATTATTAGTATGATTCTTTTGGTTGTGATTTTCTTGTTTTATAGAAATTTTCACGATCAAAGTTATCGCGAAAATAAATGTGTTGAAGACGTTTCTGTTAAAATGAAAACTTATTTTAACGAAACAGGACACGCCCCAGAAGAAGTTATCCTTGAAATGTTTTATGATGATTGTATGAGAGACGCTGGGTGGCTCAAATAGATTTGTAGCTACTCCAAATAGTTTCTTTGGCAATGTGTGTTTTCATTCAAAAACAAAATTCTTCTTAGAACCTAATTTAGGACTTCATTTTTACTGAGAAATATGTAAGCGCTCAGTTAAAGTACTTTCCAAGGCATATTAGGTCAATTTTATATTTATCGAGCCTTAAAACGCAATTTTGAGGCTCGTTTTTTGCTTTAGATAAGCCATTTTAAAGACGTTGTTTAAACACCTGCTTTTGCTTGATCTGCTTATAACAAGGTTAAAGATTAGGCGGCCGTTCATTTAAAAATACTAAATCTATGCATAAGAAGTGTGGTGTTTGTTAATAGAGGTTGAAGAGAGTCTAATAATATAGAAAAAAATAGCTTTACTAGAAAATAAAACATAAAATATATACAACGTCGCATAATATACATTGTGCGACGTTGTATAACTTAAATATATTATACTATATTGTTATCCAAAATAGATATTATCCTCCCTACTAAAGATTTATAGCTTTCTAGTAATAACATGTTAATTTAAAAAGAACTTTTTTATTACAGTTAACAAGAATATAACACCTCAAGACCTAATTCAAATAAATCTACTTCTTAACAATTAACAAAAATTATCAGAAACGTAATGTTATATTTTGCGCAAAAGCCAATAATAAATCCTTTATTTAAGCGTTTTTAAAGGTATACTATCAACTTTCTATTTACAGGGTCTTAAAACGCAATTTTGAGGCTCGTTTTTTGCCTTAGATAAGCCGTTTCCAGAGCATTGTGACTACTCTTTAAGTCACGTTTCGAGATAGTTTTCTGCTGCTTTTTGTGTTAAAATTAAAAATAGTATTGAAAATAAAAGCTTAATATACAGATGCAAGAGAAATTTTCAAAGGAGTTCTATGTTATAATGTTGATAACCTCAATTGCTTTTTTGTATATCATCTTCAATTTCTTACCCGACACAACAGAAACAATTTTCATTGGCGAAGGCTCTTCAATGGAGCCAACATTGCAAGATGAAGATGAAGTTGTTGTGAACTCAGAAAGAAAGCCTCAAGCTGGCGACATTCTTGTATTTAAATGCAAAACAAAGTGCAAAGAATTCCCTGGCGAAATTATGACAAAAAGACTTGCTCAAATCGATGAAAATAACTGCTACTGGCTTCTTGGTGATAATCAGGAGGTTTCATATGATTCAAGAATTTTTGGAAAACTATGCCCACAAGATTTAGAAGTATATGGCGTAGTCACAGACGTAATAAGAAATAAAAAATAATAACACTTCCCTACTTTCTACTACTATGAAAACATCATTCTCAGCTTTAAGCACATTTAAAAGTTGTCCCTTAAAATATAAATTTCAAGTGCTAGACAAAATTAGGACACCAAAATCCCCAGAAGCTGTATTTGGAACATTAATACATTCCACTCTTCAATTTATTCATTCTGGCGGGTTTCTACCTCCAACAGAGCAAGATGCTCTACAATTTTTTTCAACAAAATGGAACCCGGAAGTTTTCACTGAAGAGCTTCAGGAAAGAACTGCTTTTGCTCAAGGAGTTAGGATTATTCAGCAATATTTTTCTAAAACTGATCCGGCTAGAGTTCAGATAGTTGATCTAGAATCACGCTTTTCTGTTGAGCTTGATGATGAGGAAAAGAAGCAAAAACATTTTATTTCTGGCTTTATAGACAGAATTGATAAAACAGAAGATGGTTTTGAAATAATAGACTACAAAACTTCAAAAAAACTACCTTCTCAAGAAATCGTAGACAATAATCTTCAACTTTCAATTTATTTGTTAGCATTTTTAAAAAGATATCCAAAATTTAAAGATATCGAAAAAATAAAATTGTCTTTGTTTTTTGTTCATCATGGAACGAAATTGACAACAACTAAAACCTGGGAAGATCTTGAAAATGTAAAAAAAGAACTAATATCTGTAATGACAGAAATTGAAGAAACCACCTTCCCTGCCATCGTAACACCGTTATGCGCTTGGTGTGGTTATCAAAAGATGTGCCCTATGTGGAAACATAAGTTTAAAGAGGACTTATCAGTCACTGATCAGGAAAAAAGCAAGATAATAGAGCAATATTTAAAAGCTCAAGAAGATGCAAAAAATGAACGCAAAAAGGTTTCTGAGTTGCAAGCAAGGATATTGGAAATTATGGAAATAGAAGAAGCAAAAAGATTGTTTAGTGCAGGAAAAATAATAACCAGAACATGCAGACAAACATTTGGTTATGATGAACCAAAGTTAAAAGAGATTTTACAAAAAGCCGATGTTTGGGATGAGGTGGTCAAGGTTAATCAAATTCAACTAAAGAAAGTTGTCGATGCCTTACCTTCTGCAACAAAGAAGGAAATAGAAGCAACTAAAAAGCTAAAAAGGGAGTCTTTTGGATTAAGTATTAAAAAAGGAGATAATTAAAACAATGTTGGAAATCAAAAATCAAAATTTATATTGCTCTTGGGATTAGTGCTCTGATAGCATTAATCATCTTCTCTTTTGATCTCACTTTGTTAAGCACTGTCGAATTGATTCCAAGACCAAATGATTCAATTAATACAAATGTGTTATCGCTAAACAATCTATCCTGTGCTGAAAAAAAACAATCAGGAATAAAGAAACATGCGAAACACTATATCAAGAGGTAGAAGAGGTACTTAAAACAATAAATACTTGTGAAATTTACACAAGCAGCGATACTGTAATGATAGGGAATGTTTATGTAAAGAATGATTAATATTATTATATAAATAAAAATACTAATCAACAGATTGTTTTGGACAAAATGAAAAAGTATTCAAATACTGGGTGTAGCAAGCTTATAGGTGGTTGTGCTCCAACTCCAGAAACAAGATGTGTTGAAAAAAATGTATTGAAAAAGAGAATACGGAAATAGTAAATTCCACTAAAGTTATAGGAACAGTTGTTTTTGCTAGAAAGGGCTTTGGTGTTGGTGAGAAATTTAATATTGAAAGCAATTTTTCACCAAAGAAATATCATTTAAAAATTTCTGCCTTCGACAACGAAACCAATGTTTTAAGAATAGAATATGATAAAAGATTTCTGGGTAAGAATTGTGATTCTAACGATGGAACTGGTGAATTAAAACTACCATATGACAGAAAAGTTTGTCTAATGTCTACAGAATGTGATAAAGGGGAAACTGTTTGTTTTGAAAACATTAAAACAGAAGATGGAATAAAAATACGACACACTACCGAGCTATATGATGGCAAGGAATCCCCAAAGGATAGACCAACAAAGCTCTTTTATTAATGAAACTGAGGAATATTTTATATTGACAAAAATGTGTATTTATGCTTGTATAAGCACAGTTCTCAACAATTTAGTTTTTCAATCAGAATTTTTATGGAGGTAAAAAATGAACGAGTTAAATGGTCCATTGAAAGAGGCAGTCTTTATTTCTAAGTTTCTTCCAGTGATACTTCTGTTGGTCGCAATAGATTTTTTTATTGTAAGCGCATTGTGTCTATTTCTGGATGTTGCAACTAACCCATGGATGATATTTGGGTTTATATGTTTTAAGATGGCGTTCCAGCTAATAATAAAAAGGCAAATGCATCGCTACAAAGACATTCTCGTAGCCTCATTTCTTGTCCTGGCTTCAAGTATCCAAGCTTTTTCTTTAATTCTGGCAATTTTTTTACCAGAAAACAGCATAATTGATTTCAATGTTCTTTTTACCATTAGTTCATTAACTTCATCGATTTTATTCCTGTCCTGGGGAATTATTATTGCTATCCTTAGAGCAAATTTTTTGTCGAGTAAAGGTTTTCTACTAGTCGTGGTCTTATTCTTTATAAGCCTTCGTTTGACAACTACCATTGAACTACCTTTCTTCGTCATATTGTTCTCAAATTTACCAATTTTGCTTTTGTTTCTTTGGATTTGGGCAACAAGGAAAGCTTTGTTTATTCGCACCAACACTACTTATGATAATTTTGCATTCTTTCTTGGTTATGGAAAAAGCTCCACTGGAATGAAAAACTAAAACCATATTCTAAACAGAAAAAACCCTCCAATTCAGCATCGCCAGAATTGGAGGGTTTTACTTTACATTTTTTTATTTTTTGCCTTTCTTGTCATGAGCTACTTTAAATAACCAATGTTTTTTTTCAACATAAACTAGGTACCACCATCTTTGTCCAGCTGGAAAGCCTAAGATTACCCCTAAGAAAACAAAAAATATTTGAAACCAAAGAGGAAAAGCTATCTTCGCTCCTTGTAAAAACCAAAGATCATTCATACTTAGAGTTCCTGAGGCGATTTGGGTAACAAGATGCAATTCCAACGCTTTTAAAAGAGCGAAATTAACAAGCCCAGTTGCAAACATTGTCACAAACAAATATGTTCTTTTCATTTTTTTTATTATAAAAATTCAAATCTAGAAAACATTTCTAGATTATGTAAAGCAAAAATTAACACTACTAATATAAAATATACCAAAAAAGTAGAGATATGTGAAGAGGAGAATATCTTCAATGCTGTACCAAGTGATTTTTTTGATCTAAATTTAAGATTATTAAAGGCTATTGATGAATATAGCTCATCGAGTAAAAGATGTACGATGCATCCAACAAAAACAGCCGCCGATAGTATTAGATTATCTCCATCTTGCATACCACTCTTTTTCAAAATCCACATCACCATAAGTCCAAAAACCAATGCAGTGGGAATAGAATGAAACATTCCTCGATGATGTGTGAGTTGCATAAAAACATAGCCGACTAAAAAACGAATCACCAAAAATACGCCAATTGGTAAAAGAAGTAAATATTTAAAATTTTTATTGCCTTGATCAAAAAAATAGAAACAAACTAGCATAGCTAGTCCTGACGATAATAATCCAAAAACTATTTTAAAAGGAATTCCATCATCAACATCTAGGTCTGGCAAAAAAGAACCTACAACCGTAAATAGAAAAACCCAAAAAATAACATCAAAACTGGTTGTCAACGAATAAACAGCACAAATAATTGCTAGTGCAATCCCTATAACAACACCCCAGGAAATATGAGTTTTAAAATTTGCCATCTAATCTTGTTCTTTTTTATGAAAGTCTATAACCTTTTGATCAATAATAATATCTCTGGGTCTAAGTGGATTCTTTAAATAGAGACCAGTAATATCCGTACATCGACTTAAAGCGACATACGTTTGTCCATGCGTAAAGGCCCCATATCCCAAATCAATGATCACTTTTTTGAAGGTCTTACCTTGACTTTTATGAATTGTTACTGCCCAAGCAAGTTTTAGCGGTAATTGTGCAAAAGAGCCTTTTTCAAACTTATCAATTTCTTTCGTGCCCGAATTGTATCTGTAATCGTAAACCTCCCAAACAGATTTCTCTACTCTATGTGCCTTGTCGCCAACCTTAACAAGCGCATAATGTTGTCCAAGTTTCTTTATAACACCAATCGTTCCATTAACCCAACGCTTTGGAGTTTCTGTATCATTTTTTACAAACATTACTTGAGCACCAACTTTCAATTTTAGCTCTGGCTCAACGGGACAATCCTTCTTGTGAAAATCACCTTTTAATTTAGCTTTAAAAACCTGCTCTGTCCCACTAACAAAACCAAGTTTTGTCATATTGATTTTATCAGCAATAGCATTCGTACTAGAAAGTGTAATTGCTGGCACATGTCTATCTTTGTCAGCACAACATCTTGCATTCAATGTTGCAAAGTCTTCTTGTGATAAAGTTTTCTCTCTAATTCTATTTAAAAGCTTCTGGAAAGTAGTATCTTTCTGACGAAATATTTTAGTTAATTGCACTTTCTCAAAGTCGGCCTCTTCAAAACAATTTGCATTAAAAAAATACACGCCATCATATTGATCTGCAAAATATGCTCTCTCTTGTCCCATAACAACAGGAGGCAATTGAAAAAGATCACCAAATGCAATTATTTGTACCCCTCCAAAAGATAAGTCCTTTCCTCTATTCATTCTAAGAGAATAATCGATAGCGTCTAATATATCAGCTCTTACCATTGAAATTTCATCAATTACAATGGTTTCTAGGTTTTCAAAAATTTCAGCTTTGTGATACAAGTTTTTGACATCATCCCTTCTAACAACTCCAAATGGGAAAAGAAAAAAAGAATGAATTGTGCTACCTTTGATATTCACAGCCGAAATTCCAGTTGGTGCTAAAATAACTACGCTTTTTTCAGTTTTTTCACAAAAATGTTTTAATAATGTCGATTTTCCCGTCCCAGCTTTCCCTGTTATGAAGATATTTCTATCAGTTTCTTCCATAAGACAAAGAGCGTCTTCAAATTCTTCTGTTATTTTTATTTCTTCCCTCATTTATCTTTTAATTTATTTTCAATTTTTAAAGTATAACACAGTATTATGATTAAAATAAGGAATTTACTTTAGAATCAAAATGAGCTATAATTCTTATAAATACAATCTTTTAAATTGATAAAAAATAAAACTGGATTTTGAAAAAAATTCAAAAAGAAGAGTCTGAAAATCTTAAGCTGGAACAACAGTCTGCAACTGAAAAAGCGGCTGAAGATTTTGAAGATGAAGATATTGAACAGACCTATACTCCAAAGGAACAAGCAGAAGCAAAAAATGACTCATCAAAATCACTAGAAGAATCACCAAAAAAAAGGTGAAGTTGAACTTTATAGTGGTGCTAAGGAAATTGAAAATTTAAATCAAAAATTGAGAAATGAGAATCTACCAGATAAAAAAAGACAGGAAATCTTTGATTAAATAGTTGATTATGAAGAAAAACTGGATTTACTACAAAATCAATTAGGTCTCAGCGACAAAGAAGCCAATGAGGCGTTGACGATACTCTACAAAAGAAATATTAATGTTGATGAGTAACTTAAAGAAATAAAAAATTCAATGGAAAAATCAAGCAACATTGGTGGAATTTTAAATTTTGCAAAAAAATGTTGCAAATTAGCAATAGATTTAAAAAAACCATAGTTGCAGCAACAATTTTAGTTAGTTCAGTAGAAAATTCTTTTGCTGAAGAAGTGAAGACAGGAAATTTAGACAATTTAAAAATCACAAGTAGTATACAACTAAACACAAAAACTGGATTAGCTTCAATGAAAATCAATTCCATAGAAGACAGTTAATCCAAAAATACTTGGCGAATTATGATGGTAAAAGCAGGAATACCGAAAATGAATGAACCAGCCACAGGCTTCATTAAAAGAATTCTTGAAAAAGTTGATTTAACAAAGGGTCAAATTGATCATCTAATACAAACGCTTTAAGACATCCCCTACCCTACTTGATATTAAAAAGCCTTATAATCTCTTATAAGGCTTTTTGCTTTTAAAAAACAAGTTTCATCCGTTCCTTGGTATCAACTTTTTCAATTGAAATGATTTTTACTTTTGGGGTTTCTTGAAAGTTTTTTCTTTCGATCATACCTTTTAACAAAACCTCAGATTCACGAATAAAGTCATGGAATTGTGCAATTTCCTTGTCCTTGTCAGACAAAAGACATCTTTAAATTCTATTTCTTATTCTAAGACCAATATCATTATATTCTTTATTCAGCCTAGTTATTTCACCTGTAAGTTCGACTGTCTGTCCATTTCTCATTTCCGGTAAAATCTTTTTTGTTTTTATAATCTCAAAAAATTCGTTCCGTTTTGATCTCAAAAGGTCGATATACCTCTCTCTAAAAGAAAGTTGTAAATTCCCTAAGCTTTGTCTAAGTGGTACAACTATACTCTGAACATCCTCTGGAAATTTTCTACTGTTGCATAAAGTTAGGATTTTGGGGCTTACTGCATCTGAAACAACGCTGTTTTTTAGATTGAAAACTTTATTTATTCCAAATTTTTGAATAATCCCAAGTGACTCTATGATTAATTCAACCAACATAGAAGTTTTCTTGGGCCCGATTCCTTCTAATTTGAAATTTAAAGTTAAATCTTCAGAATTTACAGGTATAACGAAAATCTTAAAACTTTTAAACTTCAAAACTTTTGCAGCTTCTTTTAGACACCCTTGGACACCCAGATTGCATTTCCCAGTTCCTTAGCATCAATTGCTTTACAATTAGAATAAGACACCTCCACATACTTTCCATCTTTTGCCTCAAAAAGACAATCTTCATTCAGTTTTTCCATTTCATTTTTCTTTTTGTGTCTTTGTTTTTCTCTTTTCTCCACAAAAAGAAAACCAAGAAAATTAACTTATTTCGAAAACTTCACAGACCCTATTGTGCCACACTAGAGATTCTTTCCCTTTGCTATCTTTTGCTCCCATTGCCATGCAGTTTTCATTGCATCATCTAAACTACTCTTTGTCTTCCAATTCAAAGTCTTATTTGCAAGACGAGTATCAGCAAAAGAAGTCTCGATATCACCATCTCTTCTTTCTGTGATTCTAAACGATAATTTTTTTCCACTCACTCTTTCAAAAGAGTGGATTACATCCAAAACAGAATTTCCTTCCCCCGTTCCTAAATTGAAAATCTCCACCCCTTTTTTGTTTTTAGAAATAAGTCTTTTTACGGCACATACATGAGCTCTGGCTAAATCAACCACGTGAATATAATCACGTATACAAGTTCCATCGGGAGTATCATAGTTGCCTCCAAAAACTTGCAACTCTTTTCGTAATCCTATGCCAGTTTGAGTTACAAAAGGTACTAAGTTAGCTGGAATTCCTATAGGTGACTCCCCAATTTCAATTGAAAAATGTGCACCAATTGGATTGAAATAACGCAAAGCTATAGTAGAAAAACCCAAATCGCTTTTTACAAAAGAAGATATAATATCTTCACAGATTTGTTTTGTCTCTCCGTAAGCACAAGTAGCCTTTTTTAGAGGAGATTTCTCTGTAACTGGTAACTCATTCGCATCACCGTATACTGTTGCTGAAGAAGAAAATACTAGATTGTTCAAATTTTTCTCCTTCATGACAACCAATAAATTCATTAGGGAGTTTAAATTATTTTGATAATATTTCAAAGGATTTGTAATTGACTCAATGACTGACTTGTAGGCTGCAAAATGAATTATTGCATCGATATCTAAGTTATCCTCAAAAAATGTTCTACATTTTTTAATATCACAAAGATCAATCTTTTTAAACTGTGGTTTTTCCCCAATAATTTTTTCGATACCTTCCAAAACACTTTTATCAGAAGATGCTAAGCTATCAATAATAATCACTTCGTATCCCGCCTCCATTAGCTCAACAACTGTATGCGAACCTATATAACCGGTACCACCGGTTACTAAAATTTTGTTCATATTCTTTTTTTAATGATAACTCAATTAAAGCATAGTTCTACTAACTTACAAAATTAGAAAGACCAACCCTGTATTAAACTCATTGACAAATTCAAGTTCTCATGTTAAATTATTGGAAAGTTCCAAACAATAACCTTTTTGTGAAAGGAGAACTTTCATAGCAGATATAGTCTTTTATAGCATGGCAGATTTTTTCCGTAGCACTTCTTAAAAATGAACCCAAGAAAAAACGGAGAAAATGAAAGGAACGAGCTCATACTAAAAAATGCCTAAAAGGCTAGACTCTGGAACTAATCTTGAACTTTATTACAAAAACCAAAAAACGTCCACACAATGCTAATATGTACCGTGTGGACGTTTTTATTTTTCAAGAAACTTAACGCTTTTTGTTGTCTGTGGCAAGCTGTCCACAAGCACCATGAATATCATCGCCCATACTTTTTCTAGTTGTACAATGTATCCCGCTTTTTCTCAAACCATATTGAAACCTCCTAACAATTTTCTCGGAAGATGACTCAAAATCACCTTCAATTGAGTTGTACCGAATCAAATTTACATGCAAAAGTTGTAAACTACCAATTGATCTTAGAAATCTTGATAAATCCCGAATATCCACCTCTGAATCGTTCACGTCTTTTAATAGAATATACTCGATAAAAACCTTGCGTTTACTTTTTGTGAAGTATTTTTTCAGAAAAATTCTAATTTGGTCTAGATCGTACATCCTATTCACCGGCATGTACTCTCCTCGTTTTGTATTGTTAGCAAAATGAAGTGAAATAGCTAAATTAATTTGAGGAAAATCATCTACGAATTTTTGCATCCCTTTAACAATGCCAGAAGTAGAGACTGAAATATTTCTTCTGCCAAAATCAAACAAGTCTTCGTCAATAAGAATATTAAGACTATCTTTTACATTTTTCCAATTCAAGAATGGTTCCCCCATACCCATATATACAATATTTGAGAAAGACCCCCCGAGTTCTTTTTGCTTTAAATATTGCTTCCAAAATAATACTTGACTGACGATTTCATCACTTGATAAATCTCTCACAAAACCACACTTCCCCGTTGCACAAAAAGCACAACCCAGGGAGCATCCAACTTGAGACGAGATACAAGCTGACCAAGTGTCTTCCTTTGGAGAAAGCAGAACTGTTTCAAGAAGTTTTCCATCAGAAAGCTTCAAAACAGCCTTATGAGCTCTGCCGTCTTTTGAGGTTAAGACCCTGACCTTTGAAAAAGGTAGTATTTCCAAATTTTTATCCAAAAAGACTCTTAGATCTTTTGAAATTGTTGAAATATCCAGAAAAGAAGATTTTGCTTCCTCAAAAACTGCTTTGTATATCTGTTTTTTTCGAAAACTTTTTTCGTTTTTTTCAATAAGTAGTTTTTCTAATTTTTGGATATCCATTTTTTTGACTTAAACCTAAGATAAATAAAAAATTTTACGATTATATTAAAACATAAAATAGACATTTAAGGAAGTTAAAGAAAATTTTACCCAAATTATTATATTAACAAAATAAACTTTATATGACTTAATATATACGTTTATACCTTTCTTGTATTGGAGAATTTATATTTTTTAAAAACCACAAATCTAAGGGAGTTGAAAATGAAATTTTTAGAAAAAAAACATTGTGAAATAGAGTAAAAGAGATCTACCCTCCAGAGGTTTGTAATTTCTTTCACGGTGGAATTATTCAAAAACATGTTGCTGACTGGATCGATCTCCTCCATGAAAAAACTCGACAAGAAATCACCTGGAGACATCACAAAGAAAACTATATGATTCATACATTTGGCGATCTAGAAAAGGTTTTTCTCGTAACTACAAGATTTTCTTTCAAATTAGGAAGAAATACCAAGTTTGGTGTAAGAATTACAATCATTTTAACTGGCAACAGCATTGAAAGTTCTAATCAATTTAGAAATTAGACATGTTTCTGATTGCAGTCACAAAAAATTACCAATTCACAATGTGATTTTGGTAATTTTCTTTTTTTTATAAATATTTCTTTTTGAACTCCTATCAGTCCCTTATAAGCTTCAGTTCATCCCGAAGACAAACTAGGTCATCCTTCAAGGGATTCTCCTCCCAACGAGCTAAAATAGCATCGATAGCATCAAGGTAATACTTTAAAACTTTATCCTTTGAAGCATGAAATATTTCAAACATCTCTTCCCCGTATCTTCCATAATCATCCACAGACTCAGATTTATTAGCGATAATATCAGCAGATTTAAGCAAAAGTGAATCATGAGAAAATTCTTCCTTAATTTTACGAATAACTTCAGCCTTGCGGTTATCCCATCCCTTCCCAGTTTCCGTTACACTTTCGACTAAGTTTGCCACACTTAACCCGAATCGATCATGAATCATATTTCTCGTAACCTTTTTCTCTAGCGTACTATCTTCAATAGTGTCATGCAGAATTCCTGCTGCTACTAAATCTTCATTTGCACCAGCTAATGCCAAAATCAAGGCAACTGTCATTGGATGTGTGATATATGCAATGTCCTTACCCTTTCGTTTCTGCTTTTGATAAACCTCATGTGTCTTTATCGAAAAACGCATAGCTCTTTTGATTTTTAACGTGTATTTCATAATGATAAGATTAACTATTATTCTTTGGACATTTGGGAAAAAACTCTTTAGACTATTATTACAGATATAAACTGGTTTTTCAAAAACTATGAAAATAAAAAAAACTCTATTTAATCCTTTTTCTTCTTCTTGTCTCATTCACGCTCCTATTCGGAGTCAAAATTTTGCCCTTTTTTTTATCAGTAAAGATAAACCAGTCTTTATAAAAACAAACAACGAAAATCAAGGAAAGTATCAAGGAAAAAAGCAGGAAAAGGAAAAACCAGAAGAAAAAGAAGAAGAAGAAGAAGAAGATTTAATTTCTCCACTTTCAACACTAGAGAAAAGAATCACAAAAAAGAATTTTGGAAATTTCATCATATCTTAAAACTCATCGGCTACACCTAAAAAATTCACTGGCTATCATATTGGAATTGATCTGAAAATTTTTCCAGAAGAGCTAGAAAATATGATAACTGTAAAGACAATTTGCAACGGTAAGTTACTCATCAAAAAAATCGCTAGTGGATATGGAGGTGTTGCAGTCCAAAGTTGAGTGATAGGAAATCTCCCTGTAACAGTAGTATACGGTCATCTTGATCTTCTAAGTATTGAATCTTCGGTTGGCGAAGACCTAAAACAAGGTGAGAAGATTGGAAATTTGGGCAAAGACAAAAGTTCTCAAATAAGTGGCGAAAGAAAGTATTTGCATTCAGGAATTCACAAGGGAAATTCTATTAACATTCGTGGTTATGTAGGAAACAAAACCCAGTTAAGTAATTGGCTCAATCCCTGCTTTTATCTTTGCACAAAATAATTACCTTACACACTCTGCCCACAACCCGACTTCTTCTCGTTTTGCTTTTTTCTCAGCAGCACGAAATTCTTTTTGATATTTATATGCGCTTCCTTTATATGTGTATTCCTTCGCGAATCCGTCTTCTATCAATTTCTTATTTAACATTGTTCCATCTTCCAAAAAAACATAACGTAATAAACGACCGTATTTATCTTCGTTATCCTGAGTTTCGTCACTTTTTAAACTAACTTTTTTTTCAAACAAAAGTTCTTCTGTTTTTTCGGTTGCCTCTTTTCCATAACATTCCTTGCCTCGATATTTCTCTCCAGTCTCAGGAGTATCAATACCGATAAATCTAACTTTTTCAAAAACCCCATTCATATCAATCGCAATTGTATCACCGTCATATATATACAACACGTTATAAAAAGTTTCCTCATTTTCAACAGCCCAACCTTTGAGGGCTTCTCTATCTTTCATCAACCTTTCGTCAATCTCTTTTTCTGCTAGATAGTCTTTTTGCTCATCTTTCTCGATTTTTTGCAAATTCTTTTCTTGTCTTCCTTCTTTCTCAAGTAGAATTCTGTTTCTTTCACCCTCTTTCCAGTTATCTTTCTCGATTTTCAATGCTTCCCCTCTTTGCTCTTGCAAAGCATACGAAGCAAACCCCCAGACAATCATGATCGTCATAAAGGTAAAAAGGAGCGTCGCAATCAAGATAAAAGGTCTATTTTGATTTTTTATATTTTTTCTCATTTTAAAAGTTATTTTCTTGTATTAGCAATTTCTTTTCTTTCTGCATCTGCAGATAATTTAACTGCTACTTTTTTGAAAATTAATTATATTAGCAGAAACGCAACAATAAATAACATTATACACAAAAAAGGCTTTGTTCCTTTTGTTTTATTATTTATTATTTGTTTTCATCTTGTTTAAATAAAGTCTTTCAACCTTCGTTCGAGCCCAATCGGTTTTTCTCAAAAAAGTTAGACTTGAGTTGATGCTTGGATTTTTTAAAAAACAATTTATATTAATCTCCTCCGCTAATTCTTTCCAGGTGTATTCTTCTCTTAATGCTTCCATAATTTCTTTTAGTGTAATCTCATGTAAAGGATTATTTCTTTGTTCTCCTGTTCGTTTCTCTTTCATAGTTTTGTATATTTTTGAATTTACTTGTCTCTGGTATTCTTCCGTAGTGATTCTGTCATTGCTTTTGCAAATAATCAACCTTAAGACAACTTTTAAGACTATCCCCTCAATTCAATCACGACCCTAGTCATCACAAACTCTGTTTTTTATGATATTTGTATTTTGTTTTTTCATTTAGTCATTACATATGTTATTACACGTGTAATGACATACTAAAACTTTTTTCATCAATTATATCCTTAGTGTATTCTCGAAGTCTCAAGCTCAATTTGAATACTAACTGCTGATGGAACCTTTGTTTTTATCTTTTCTTCGATTTTATCAATCAAAACTTCAATCTTGTCAGTTGTAAGTTTATTCTCAAAATTGATTTCAACATTAATCATTAACTTTTCTGGTCCAATATGTAATGTTCTCAAATCAACAACTTCTTCAACTTCCGCAAATGATTTAATCGTTTCTGCGATTTTCTTTTCAGTGGAATCACTTGCACTTCTTCCAACCAAAAGATCTTTTGCTCTTTTGATTAGATATATATCCAAAAGACCCAAGATTCCAGCAATTAGCATTGCTCCAAGCCCATCCCATCTTGCATCACCCGTAATTTGATACAAAAACAAAGTGAAAATTCCTAAAGCTGAAGCCAACACTCCTGTAAAATCAAGAACCAATGATGTTTTTGTTTCGATCAATACTCCGTGTGTGAAAACACTCCAAAGTTTGCTTAAATGTTTTTTCCGCAACAGCCTTTGCATACTAAGCCACATTGCATACCCATTTGTAAAAACAGAAACAAACAAAACTATATAAGCCCAAAAAAGTTGACTAATTGGTTGAGGATTAATAAATCTTTGAAGACCAAGATAGAAAGAAACCACCGCAGTGATTGTAAAAGTGAAAAGCGTTGAAAGAAAGGTCCAAAAATACAATTCTCTACCATGACCGTATGGATAACGCTTATCTCTCGGCAACCTTGCTCTTTTCACACCGAAAATAAGAAGTCCTGAGGAAACAAGGTCTGCAAAACCTTGCAACACTTGTGAAATCATAACCACACTACCACTCATCACAGCCACGACAAGATTGATCACAACATCGCTTATATCAACCAAAAAGGAAACTACAACAGCTCGTTCAGCAGATACAATTTTAAGTTTTTTTATTTTTCGCATTTATACACTAACTATTTAATTATTTTTTTGTTTATTATTTATAAATTTAAAAACATTTATATTATACCATCTAAAAGAACCCTTTCAAATTTTAATTCTAAAACAAAACAAGAAAGTTCTGTTTTTGCTTTTTATTTTCAAAAGAATAGAATTAAAATAGGTTTGACTATTTAGCAGAAAAATGAATTTTGCCAAATAGTCAAGAAGATTAACCTTCAAAACAGGAGAAACCTATGTATACCAGCTGGCGTGTAAGGAAACAAAACATGTATTCTTCTTTTAGGTGCAAAGCTATTTTTTGCGCAAACAATCGTTGCTATTTCTATTGCAAAGGAAGGAGGTGATCACCTTTCTAGTGTCTCCTGGCAATCGTGCCATACGGCACTAGGGTTAATTGCTATAAAAACTGTAAATAACCCGCCGGGGCCAATTCCCCTGGTTAAGACTCTTTAAAACACATAGGGGCTGGTTCAAAATCGAATCAGCCCACTCTCTCTTATTCAAACAAGACCTTTTTATTCTAAAAAGAGCTTTTTTTATTTATATCCTGTAAACATCACTTGATAAAACTAAGATTTTCAGTCATAGTTTTCTAATTTTCTGCAAAATGCGAAAGATTGAGTACTCTCGAATCAACTAATCGAATCAAAACTGTTAAAAGAAAACGAGCACTTGCTCGAAATCGACAACAATCCTGATAACAACGCCATGTGCGCAATTGCTGTCACAAGGATGGATGAAATCATGGAAGAAATTCCATGATTTCAAACGTGATATTGCTCTTGCACACCTTACCGGCGAAAGAAAAATGCCCGATAACTCTCCTGGGTGTCTTTCAAAACATCATCTGGAGGAATGATAGTGGAATCTTCTTTGATCCCGACTTTCTCTCCCCAATCACGAATTCCTTGTTTGTCAAAACTGGGAGACGCACCATCATACAAAACCCCTTCATGCTATGGCCAGCATCTTGAGGAATCAGAAGTCAAGACCTCATCAATCAAAATGAGAGACCAATACTCCTGACCCTCCACACGTACCAATCCGAATTCAAATTTGGTATCAGCAAAAACAATACCATGCTGACTTATGACTTCATTAGCAATGCTATAAAGTTTAAGAGATTTTTCCCGGATCTCTTTTGCCAGACCCTTACACCTCCTAATCGCAAGACCATCTGTTCAAAATTGATATTCTCGTCTTTCTCTCCCGCAGGAGCTTTTGTGGAGGGAGTGAAAAGTGGCTCTGGTAATCTGCTACCGTCAGACAATCCTTTTGGCAGTTCAAAACCACAGACCATTCCGGATTTATTATAATCTTTCAAACCAGATCCAGTGAGATAGCCTCGTACAATAGCCTCAACGGAAAGCACGTCTACTTTTTCAACAATCAAGCAACGCTTTTGTAACTCCACATTTCCTTGTAACTGCGAGAGAATGAACGAATCAATTTCGCTACCATAAGCAATTAAATGATTATCAATTTCTGTGAAGATTCGATCCAGCCAAAAAACTGTGACTGCAGTTAAAACCATGCCCTTGGTTGGAATGGTTGCGCCCAAGACACGATCGAAAATGCTAACCCTGTCAGATGCATAAATCAAACAATATGAGAAATACTCTGGCAAATCAAACATTTCACGAGCTTTTCCAGTTGCAATATGCACCAAACCTGCCGTTTCAAAGTGCTCTATCAGCTTAATTTCTCTTGCATCCTTCGAGATAAAGCTTATATTAACATTGCTTTTCATAATCTGACTCCTTTTTTGTCATTCTAATCAAATTTAACATCTTTTCACTTGCCTCTTTCTTTGCCTTATTCAAAATTATGCCATAACCTCCTTATCTCAAAAATGATTTGAAACTATATTTACATTCATATGTATTAATAAAAAGAACAATGCTGAAGTCTAACATTGTTCTTTTGTTTTTTCAACAAGACCTCTCTATTCAACAGTCACTGATTTTGCTAAGTTTCTTGGCTTGTCGACATCAAGACCTTTTAGTTTTGCGACATAATATGCAAATAGTTGAAGTGGTACTGTTGCCAAAATTGGAGTAAGCATTTCCAAAGTTTTAGGAATATAAATCACTTCATCAACAATTTTTTCAAGTCCTTTACACTGTCTTTTGGCGCAATGAAAAATGAAGGAAACTTTTTATCAATAAGTGCAATTGAACCATGTTTCATTTCCCCAGAAGGAAATCCCTCAGCATGAATATATGAAATCTCCTTCAACTTAAGAGCTCCTTCACTAGCAAGTGGCTGACAATATTTTCTGCCCAAAAAAGCAAAATCCTTAACTTTATAATATCTTTTTGCAATTTCTTCGACGTTATTGTCTTGTAGAAATTCTTCAACTCTTTTAGGAAGTTCTTTAAGTTCACTCAATATTCGCTGCCCCATCACAAGTGACATTCTTCTTTGTCTACCCAAGAAAACTGTCATAAGAGCCAAAATAGCCACCTGGGAAGTAAATGCTTTAGTAGAAGCAACTGATACTTCTGGTCCGATATGATTATAGATTCCCGCATCAGTTTCACGTGCAATTGTTGATCCAACACTATTAACCACTCCCAAAATTAAAGCTCCTTTATTCTTAGCTTCACGAATTCCAGCTAATGTATCGGCAGTCTCTCCGGATTGACTAATAGCAATAACTGCTGTTTTCTTATCTAAAATTGGATTTCTATAACGAAACTCACTCGCCCACTCAACTTCAACAGGAATTCCAGCATATTCCTCCAGCATATATTCGCCTATAAGACCTGCATGCCAAGCTGTTCCACAAGCTACAATAATAATTCTCTCAATATCACGTAAACGATCTGAGACTTCATTCAAACCACCTAATTTTGCCCTTCCATCTTCAATGGAAATTCTCCCTCCAAAAGTATCTTTTAGTGATTTTGGTTGTTCGAATATCTCTTTTAGCATAAAATGTTCAAATCCTTTTTTAGAAACTTCTTCAATATCCCATTTTACATCCTCAATATTCTTTTGAACTAGATTTGAACTAGCATCAAAAACTCGATAACCTTCCATTGTGATTTCAGCCATTTCACCATCTTCAAGATAAACAACTTTTTTTGTGTATTGCAAAATTGCAGACACATCTGAAGCAATAACGGTTTCACCTTCACCAACTCCTATCACCAAGGGACTACCACATCGAGCCACAAACAATTTCTTAGGTTCTTTTTCACTAAAAACCACCAACCCGTAAGCTCCTTTAATAATATGTAAAACTTCTTTTAATGTCTTCGCTAAATCCCCTTTGTACAAATCTTCAATAAGATGAGGGATTACTTCTGTATCAGTTTGTGAACAAAATTTATGACCTTTTTTCTTTAACTTCTCTTTTAATTCTGCATAGTTTTCAATAATTCCATTATGCACAACCTGGAACTTGCCTGTGCAATCAGAGTGTGGATGCGCGTTTGCTTTTGATGGTTTCCCGTGAGTTGCCCAACGTGTATGTGCAATTCCAATACTTCCAGTCACATTTTTGTTTCCGATTTTTTTTTCTAACTCTTTTATCTTGCCTACTGACTTAAAAGTTTTAGTTGTTTTATCAAAAATAGCAACGCCTGAAGAATCGTATCCACGATATTCAAGTTTCTTCAAACCATCTAACAAAATAGGCATTGCCTGCTTTTTCCCAATATAACCAACAATTCCACACATATTTTTTTTAATTACTTTTTAGTCTCATAACTCTCAATAAATATCAAAATAATCTTTCTATTTTTCTAATAGATTCCAAAGTTGCAGAAATATCACTCTCTGTGTTTCATATATCATTCTATTTTCAATAATAACTCCGACAGGAACACCGCATATATCTCGAGAAATGAAAGCACATTTTCCAGCATAGATTAGAATAAAAGTTGCTGAGTTTTGCTTTGTCCCAAGCCATCTGCGTTTATCTAAACCATTTGTCTTCCCACCTTTAGCCAATGAAATTGCTTTTACTTTTAGCCCTTTTTGGATTCTATCTTTAGTAAAATTTGGATATGCCTCCTTGATATCCTCACTAGCCTCTGTCGCAGAATAAACATAATATTCCTTCTCCTCATTCGTCTTCATTACTTCAAAAATATCTTCTAAAATAACCTTAATCCCCATCCGTCCTTCATAGAATTTTGTTGTTGGTTTTTGTCCATTTTTGTCTTGCACTGATCTAAATTCTGGAATCATCTTTTCAATTTCACTTTTTGCTGATTGCAACTTTCTTTCTTTTTCTTTCACTAGAATATTCAACTTCTCTGGATCTTCAGCAATAAATTTTTGTTTTGTTTTATGATGATAAAAAGCTGCCAAACCTTTCGCTTGGAGTTTTTTTAAAATATCATACACACTGCCCCTGTTTATCTTAGTAATTTCTGCTAAGCCCCGAACAGAAATAGCACCACTTTTCAGTAATGCTAGATATATCTTTACTTCCTTCTCCGAGAGTCCTATTTTTTCAAAAATAGCTGTCTTCATTTGATTATTTTTTACTTTAAAGCTAATCACTAACTACTATGCTCTATATTATGATTGATTTTAAATATTGTCAACTTTAGTTCTACACTTTATTATTAAGACTCTTATCTTTGCTTTATAATAAGTTTAATGAAAGAATATCTATGTCACAATTTCCATATACAACTTTTCAAACAACACTCTGCGTAAGTTCATTATTTCATTTTCTTATATCAAAAAAGACTGTTGATTTAAATTCAAATCAACAGCCTTTTTGGCTCTCTCTTGTTATGATATTTTAAACTCTTATTTGCATACACAGCTCCCTGAATCCCAGAAATTCTTTTTGCGTATTTCCCAGCCTCCAAATTGACAGGAGCAACTAATACGAAAAAGTCAGAAAGCTCAAGCAATCTTGCGCAAACATCAGAAGAGAGCTGAAGTTCTTTCATCACTCTTTCTAGTCAGCTTTTGAATTCCTTGGCATTAGCATAACTTCCATCGGGATTAATTGAAATTTCTTGGACAAGACGATAAGCGTCATCTTCAATTCTAATAGCCTTAAGATAAGTTTGTATTGCATTCCCACACATCCCAGGATATTCAGCAAGATACCTATCAATATTACGATAGTTAGGAACACACCTCCCAAATTCTTTCATGATTCGATCAATACCGATAAAAAATGGCATAAAATAACCACCTATCTTTCTGAAAAGATAGGATCTCGACATATTATCCTGAAGAGGATAATTCGGCAATTCTGCTATAAAAAATTCAGATTGCTCTGCACTTCCCAAAAGCATCGTGATAGCACCTTCGATACCCCAAAAATTTGTTTCCACTGACATAATCGAGGAACCTTTCTCTCCTTCCTTTTTTATTTTTACAAAAAATTGACCCAGGCAACTGGTTAATCTGCAAATATCTTGTGCGAACTTGATTATCTGTCCCAGCATATTGACGATTATACTCAAGATTCTAACTTCCTTTTGATAGGGATTACATTGATCAATCATCGTATCATGGTGTAAACCCAGTTTTTTGGTCACAAAATCTTCAAAAAATTGCCATCAATCTAATCCGGAAAATGCCGCATAATGGCAAATCATATTACCAGTAGCACCTCCCATTTTCCCGGAACAAGATTTCAGTTTACCTTTTTGGTCTATCAGATTCTTCAAAAAACCAACAGTAGCTACCGCTGGAACAGAAACACTTTTGTTATAAACAGTGGGTTCAGTCACTTGCTGGTGGGTAAATGCTAGCATAACCAACAACTTATTGGGGTCTTCTTGTCACTTTGTAGCTTGGTTGATTACAAACTCCTAAAAATCAATCACTTTGGGAATTACATGATGATAAACCAACTTGTTAGTCATCAAACCAGTAACATTGCCAATAACGTCTTCTGAAGTTGTAGCAAAATAAACGCCCTCAATTAAATTAGCCAGCGAAGGAATTTCCTTGGCAATCAGAAATTTCAAAAAATCTCCTGCAGCAGCGGTATCATGATCTGTGAATTTCTCAATAAACTGGACCCGCATAATTTCATTTGACCCAAACCGCATCGTTCGCAAAGAATTCTTTTCTAAACTGGTCAATTGACGCAAAATTGCATATCGGAAGTTTTGTTCTGATTTTTACCGACAAAATCACACAGAGCAATAAAATACTTAGCCATTACTCTAAATCGCAACTTTGCATATTCCATATCAGACGTAACACCCCAAAGAAACTCAACATGCTTCAAATATCTGCTGAGTTCTAGCGTAGGCACAAGCAATTTTTTAATATCTTCTTTGGTTGCCTTTTGTTTAAAAAGTGTTTCCAGCGAAGGAAATTTTTTGCCATAACCTCTTAACATTGCTTCGACTATCGAATTTTCTTGCATAGTTCCAACTCCTTTACTTGAGATTTATCTAGAATTCTTTTGCATTAAGCAAAAACATCATAAATTTTCAAAAAAACCAATTAACTATAGTTAAGTCAATTGCATAATAATACTATATCACAGCAAAAAAACAAGGTTTTTATCTATTAACAAAAACCCTGCCGATCTAATAATCAGCAGGGTTTCACCTAATAGAATTTTCCATCAAAAGATTTTTGACAAAACCCAAATCACAAAGAAAACAAAAACCATTTTCCCAATAGCGCTCTTGGGGATAAAATTAAAGCTATTGCCACCTCTTCTACCTGCTCCTCTTTTCATAAGAGACTCCTTTTTTCTAGTTTTCGATTATTGTTCCAACAAACTCTTTGTTTTCAAAAATATTTCTAAGATTATCAATATTCCTGCCTTCTGCGATGATCACCTTGAGTCCTAGCTCCTGAGCATGCTTCGAAGCAATAGGATCAAATGGTATATTAAGTCCCGGATCCCATGTATCACCAACAAGCTTTCTAAATTTAACCCAATCTATATCTTTATATTCTTTTGCATCATCAAATTTATTTGGATCTTTATCACAAACATATTTAATGTTTGAAAGATTTATCACAGTTTTTGCTCCCAATCTCTCAGCCAAAATTGTTGAAACATAATCAGTCGACCAACCTGGTCTCCAACCTGCTGCAACCATAAGACCTTCACCATTTTCAAAATGAACCATTAAATCCTCCTTAGTTCGAGGGTTTTTATTAATTCTTGGATGAGCATAATCACGAAAGATCGTCTTTATTAGATGTGCATTTAAACGTGTTGAATGAATTCCCAACCAGTCCATATCATCCTTTGTCAGGTCTGTAATCTTTCCAGCAGCCTGTTGATATTTTCTTGCTATGTCTCCACCACCTGTCACAATAATAAATCGAGTCCCTTTATCAATTTGATTTATAATAAGTTCTCTAAATGATTTTAAAAACTCCCAATTTATCTCTCCTGGCACAATCAAAGATCCTCCAAGTGACACTACTAATATTTCATTTTTCATATAAACAATACTTGGTTAAAAATAAATAAAAATCAAATTAAGAAAAAGCCCCTCACTACTGGAAGGGCTACTTCTTATCTCCCAAGTTCTTTAAATGTTGGCATCCCCGTACTTGGATTTGTTGGAACATAGATTGTTCCCTCTCTCTCTTTCAAGTCCTTGATATATAGATAATATAGATAATTTGATGATAAACTTTCATTGATAATTTTTTGAGCTTCTCTTTGACCTTCAGCTTCAATTATCTTTCTTTGTTTTTCTTTTGATTCCTTTTCTAAAATAAATTCATATTTTTGAGATTCTTGTTCTGCTTGTAACTTTTCTTGAATTGTTCTTGCAAGATTTGATGGCAACTGAACATTTCTAAGCAATACATCTTCCAATTCGATTCCTCTTTTTTCAAGCTTAGCATTCAATGTATCCTTTAGTTTCTTGTTAGCCTCTCCTCTTTTTTCGGAATAAACATCTTTGGCTTCATATTGAGCAATAATCTCTCTAATTGAACTTCTGATCTCTGGTCGAATCACTTTCTCTTCATATTCTAGTCCAACTGTTTTATAAACTCTTGCAGCTTCTTCTTCTTTTAAGTGATAGAGTACTGTGATATCGAGATCAATACTCAAACCTTCTTTTGTCAAGACAGAGATAGAATCAATCCCTTGTTTTCTTCCTTCTCCTTGAATAACACTCATTGTATATTCATCTGTTCGAATGTTCATCCTTGTGACTATTCCCAAAGGATTCACAACATGCAATCCAGAAGAAAGTTCTTTATCCTTCACTTTCCCAAAAAGTGAATAGACTCCAGTTTCTCCCGCATCAATTGTTACTAAAAGCTTTGGAACAAAAATGATTACTACGAAAATTAAAAGGAATATTTTCCAGAAACTAGCGAATTTCTTTTTTACCTTAGTAGCATCAATATTAATTGGTTTTACCATACTTTTATTTAATAAATTATTTGTGACAACATTTTGCCGGCTCATAACCAGCAAGTTTTGCTTCCTCAACTGAGGAAAAACAAACTAGATTACTGTCTTTTATTTTAGTTGCATTCTTACAATTTGGCAAATGAAATTTTGTAGAGTTTTTAGAAGCAATCAAAGCACATTCTTGTTTGGAACGCGTGTCTTTCGTCTCCTCAGGAAGAACATTTCCAATTCTTGCTTCTATTCCTTTTCTTTTCAATGCCTCGTCAATAACCTTTGCACTCTCGCTAACTTCTCCTGGGTCAATCTTACTAACTAATGATATATTAATCTTGGCCGCCCCACTTTTTGCCTCTTCCGCCCTTCCAGCCCTAAAAGCAATTGTCACTACCAAAACAACTACTAGTGCAATCAAAAACCCATTGCCATATTTATCCCAAAAACCGCTAATATGTATTGACATAATGTTTTTTGTATCTATAATAAGAATTACTTAATCAGAAATATCCTTCTTTTTGGGTAAAGTATAACATTAAACGAGCTTCGTGCCTACCTAGTGCGAATCTTAGATAATATATTACAAAGATATGGCACATCGTAAAGCCGGTGGTTCGACAGACAATACCCGCGATTCAAGACCTAAATATTTAGGTGTTAAAAGGTTTGGAGGGCAAAAAGTAAAAGTAGGTGAAATTCTCATTCGACAACGTGGTTCAAAGTTTCGAGCAGGAGAAAATACTAAAGTTACTCGAGACGACACCATCATTTCATTGAAAAACGGGTTTGTTTCTTTCGCAACAAAGAAAATCAAACTTTTCACTGGAAAAATAAAGAAGGTAAAATTTATTGCAGTCAAAGACGAAAAATAGACTTCAATTCTTAAAAAAACCGCTAACGTACGTTAGCGGTTTTTTTGTTTCCCAATTATCCATTACTTTCTAGACGATTATTTGCTCTTCAGTCCTATTCTATTCAAAACAATAGCCATTGAACAATATCCACTAAAAGCAAATACTACCATGAAAATACCAACAAACAAAGCGAAATAAATAAAATTATCGACTCCAAACAAAACTAAAATAGCGGAAATTGAAACAAACAACCCAGCAATTAAAAAAGAACTCTTTCTAAATACCAACCATCTGTCTTTTGACGATATATTTTCTTCTTAATAAATTTCATTTAGTTTTTTCATTATTAAATTCCACAAGTAGAATCGGGAAAATTATCAATGTTAAAAAAGCTGACAATGACAGTCCCCAAATAATCGCCCAAGAAAGACCAGCCCAAACAGGATCATTGATAATTGTTAACGACCCTAGAACCGTCGTCATTGAAGTTAGCAGTATTGGTAATAGCCTTGTTTTCCCGGCACGCAAAATTGCAATCTTGTATTCAATTCCTTCTTTTCTCAGACCCTCTAGATACTCAAGAAAAATAATCGCATTATTAACAACAATTCCAAATAGAGCAATTACACCTATCATGCTTGTCGAATTAAAATAGATTCCTTTTGTAAATCCCAACAAAGCAAATCCGGGCATAACACCAATCAGCGCAAGTGGAATTGTTCCCATCACTAAAACTGGCACCTTCAAAGAAGCAAACTGTGCAACTAGCACGAAATAAATCAAGAATATAGCTATTGCCATTGCGATCCCCAAATCACAAAAAACCTCTAATGTTAATTTCCATTCACCATCCAATACAATATTGAAGGTTTCATTTGTTTCCATATCTTTAAAATCAAATCCCCAAAGAGAAATATTTTCAATTTTTCCACTTCCAGAAGGGAGTCGATAATCCAAAAGAAATTTAAACATATCAATCATTCCATAAGTAACACTCCTATCGCCCATTTCAGCTGAAACATATGCAGTCTTTTTTCTATCATCGGAAAAAATGATCGGGGACTCTTCAACTTTTTCCCATGACATCAACTTTGAAAGAGCAACCTTTTCTCCTTGTCCGTTTAAGATAGAAATCTTTTCTAAATCAAGTTTCTGATCAAAATCACTTTGCTCAAAACTAACAGTAATAAATTCTTGTTCCTTTTTAGCAAATTCTTGTTTTTCTGTTTCATGAAAAAGTCCAATTTTTGTATCGCCTAGTATTGCGCTCAATGTTGAAGCAATTTGAGTAACAGAAAGTCCAACCTTCCCAACTTCTTCAAGATTCAATCTCAAGGCATATTCCAGATTTCTTTCTTGCACAGTAGTATCAATATCAACAACTTCTTCGATATTCGATGCAGCATTCTCAATGTCTTGAGCAATCTTCGCCAAACTCTCGCTATTCTCACCTTGAATCTTAATCAAAAATGTAGACAAAACTGGAGGTCCAGGAGGATCTTCGATTATCTTCAATTTTGCATCAGGAAAATTTTCCATTTTCTGCAACAAAGAGTCTCTTAGACCAAGAACAATCTGGGAAGAACTTGGCTTTCTCTTATCAGGGTGGGTTAAATTCACTTTTAATGTTGCTTGATTTTCACCAACCCTACCATCACTGCCCTTGAAAAGGCCATTGAAATCAACAATTTGCGATTGACCTACATAGCTTTGAACACTCTCTATGTTATCCACAGAGATAAGCAATTTCTCCACATCACTTACCAAATTTCTAGTCACACCAATATTTGCAAATGCTGGCAAATCAAGATAAATAAAAAATTGTTCTCTATCAGCTTTTGGCAACATCCTAAATTTCACCACTTTAAAAACTGGAAGTGACAAAGAAATAACCAAAAGCACAAAAACCAAAACCAAAACCTTTCTTCTTAGTTTCTTGAAATTCAAAAGTTTCGTGAGTGTCTTAATATATAGATTCTTAATTTTTTCAATTATCTCCAAAAAAACATTCCTTTTAACAACATCATCACTACCCTTTAGAAAAAAATTCATTAAAAAGGGATTTACCGTAAATGCTATTATAAGTGAAATCACTAAAGCCGCTGGCACAAAAAATGGAATCGGTCCCATATAAGGTCCCATCATTCCAGAAATAAACGCCATTGGAATAAAAGCCAAAATAGTTGTGATAGTCGACATTGTAAGACCAACGCCAACCTCGTCAACTGCCGCAATAATAAGATCTTCATTGTCATTACTTATTGTCTTTTTCTTTTTATGGAAACGATAGATATTCTCAACCACAACAGTTGCACTATCGACCAAAAGCCCCAATGATAAAATCAAAGCGAATAGTGTAATCCTATTAACTGTCTGCCCAAAAAGATTACCCAACCCAAAAACTGCAGCTAGTGTAAGTGGAATTGTAATTGCAACCACAACAGCATTTCTCCACCCCAAGAACAAAAATAACACAAAGGAAACCACCCCCACAGCAAGGAGCAAACTATTTGTGAGTCCTCCTATTGATTCTTTGGCAACCTCTCCATCGTCCCTGACTATTTCAAAATTCACTTCTTCTGGTAAAAATTGTTTCTTGATCGAATCCATCTCGTTGATAACATTCTTGGAAACAGTTGTTGCATTTGAACCTTTCAGCTTTGCAATCCCAAGAAAAACAGCCTGTTCTGAATGTTCTTTGGTTGAAAAATTTGCAAAACTTTCCACTTTGCCAATATCATAACTAACATTTGCCACATCAGAAACCAAAACAGCCCCTTCTTTCGTTTCTGTTACAACAATTTTTCCCAATTCTTTTTCATTTTGAATTGTACCAACTACAACAATTTTATTATTATTACTTTCACCTTCAATATTTCCAGCAAAAACTCTGATATTATTGTTTTTTATTGAATCAAAAACTTGATTTACAGAAACTCCCAACAAAATTAATTTATCTTCATCCAAAACAACAGATAATTGCTTTGTTGCTCCACCTCTAACATCTAACTTTGACACTCCTTCGACATGTTTGATTTTATCCCCAACATCCAGAGCAACCTTCCGTAACGATTCAGGAGAATACTGCTTTGAGCTAAAAGCCAGTGTCAAAATTGGAATATCATCTGGATTGATTTCTTTGATTTGGGGATCATTCGCACCAAAAGGTTTGAACTCCATATTGCTTTCAAGTTTTTGCATAAGTGAAATTTTCGCATCTTCAAGATTTTCTCCTATTAAAAATTGCACCATCACAACACTCTTGCCTCCATCAAAAGATTGAGACATAATCTTATCCACTTTTGATAATTCTTTTAGCTTATTCTCCATTGGCCTAGTGATGAGCTGATACACTTCATTGCTATTAGCACCCGGAAAATCAGTCACAACATTAAAAGCGGGAGCAACTATTTCTGGATTATACTGCTTAGGCATCAAAACAAAACTTAAAATCCCCCAAAACAGCAGTACTACTATTGATAAGAATCCTAATTGCTTATTTTTCAAGAATAAACTTGCTAATTTTCCAGCAAAACCAAGTTTCTTTTTATTCATATATCTTTACTTTATCTCCATTTCTTAGACCATATTGCCCTTCAACAACAACCATTTCACCATTCCTAAGTCCATTTTTTATTCCAACAAATTCCTCACCAATAGTTCCAATTTCAACCAATCTTTTCTCTGAAACACCATCTTTTACTACAAACACGATATCTTCATGAAAATCTTTCTTTAGACTTTCTTTTGAAATCATCAAGGTTTTTCCCGAAAGTTTTACCGGAATAAAGACTGACAAAAAATCTCCCACGCTAGAATTTGAACCCTCCGTCTCAAGTTTCAAGTTGGATTTTCTTGTTCTAGTATCAAAAAGTGGACTAATAGAAACAATCTTTACATCAAAAACAATCCCTTTTTTGTTTCTGGCTTTTAAAAGCTGTCCTATTTCCAAATTCTTTGTAAACTCAACTGGGATTTGCATTTCGATTTGAACTTTCTGATCAAGACCAACTAACATAAAAAGCTTTGTCATAGGAGAAACAAGTTCCCCTTCATTTTTATAATTCCTAGTCAAAACACCATTAAAAGGAGCTTTTATTTTTGTGTTCTCTATTTGAACGCTATTCATCAGCTTTTGCTTTTGCAAAACACCAATTTGCCCTTGTGCTAATGAACTTTGCAAATCTCTTAATTCTTTTGCGCTTTTAAGTGCTTCTTGCGCTAACTCTTTGTTTCTTTTTGCAATTCTTTCCTCATCCTTATCAGAACCCCTTTTGGCTATACTATAAAGATTCTCCGCCTTTTCAACAGCCACACGAGACTCATCGACTAATTGATCTTGGTGCCCCTTTGTTTTTACTAGATTATTTCGTAAAGAATTTATTTGCTCTGTATCCAAAACTGCTTGAGCCAAAACTTCATCAGCATCAATAATGGCCAATAGTTCACCTTTCTTAACAGCTTCACCTTCCTTTTTCAAAATACTCAACAATCTTCCTGAAATTTCTGGACTAAGTTCAACTTCTTTTTGATATTCAGTAAAATTAGAAAATTCGATTTCCTCTAGAATCTCCCCTTCCCTTACTTCTTGAATTTTCACAGTTTTGCTCTTATCTTCCTCGCTTTTTGAAGCCTCAACCTCTTTATTAAAGACAATAACAACAAGAATAAGGGATAATGCAAAGAGTAATAGAAAATACTTTTTCATGAATTATATTTTAAACAAATTAGATTTAAGCTCATTTTCTTTTGCTCAATCTTATCACACCCCCGGGGGGTGTCAAGCACCCCTTTATTCCTTGACTTTTTCTTTTATTGTGTTATGGTAAGCAATCGTCTAATAAAAACCTTATTTAAGACGTTTCATTTAATAAATTTTTAGAAACTTAAATTCATGAAAAATATGAAGAAAATAACAGGATTAGTTCTATTCCTATTTATCATTTCTTTTGTATTTGGTATCAAAAATGCTAATGCAGAAACTTTTGATGATTGGTTTAATCGAAATGAGCAGGAATTTCAAGATCAAATCGATGAAATCTGTGAAGATTGTCAACAAGAGCCGACTGAAGAGTCAGAAGAAGAACCTGCTGACGAACCAGAAGAAGAGCCAGAAACTGAAATCGAGGTTGAAACTGTGGTTGAAACTGTGGTTGAAACTGTGGTTGTTTCACTAAGCAACTCAAAGTGCAAAGGTTCAATTGGAAATTTAGTTTGGAATGATGAAAATGAAAATGGCACTAAAGATGGAAACGAAAGAGGACTTGATGATGTGAAGATAACTTTGAAATGGATCGGAAGAGATTTCAAATGGAATACTGACGATGATGAAGAGCTTGATACTCATACAAACTCAAATGGGAAATATGAATTTGATGATCTTTGTGAAGGAGATTATAAAATCTATGTAAAAGAAAGAGACATCTCTGGTTATACACAAGTTTATGATCCAGATGGAGAACCTAACCACAAAGCTAAGGTTTATCTTGATGGTGACAAAGATGATCACACAAAAGCAGACTTTGGTTATAAAAGAAGAACAACACCTGCAACAGGAACTGGAGTTCTAGCAATCATTACAACAATAGCTTTATCGTTGATTGCTATAAAGCTTAGCTCAAAACAGTTGAAAAAGGTTTTATACTAATAGCAACCTACACTTCTTAAGATATGAATCTGCAGATTACTATACAAACAATCTGTAGATTATTTTTTCAAACAACAAAAAATGCCAAAAGGAATAAAGATTTTCATTGGAATATTTATATTAATTGCGATACCATTTGCAATCTTTTATCTAATAAACTTTGATTTTAAAGGGAGTTTTTCTAAAAAAGCTTGCTTATTCTGCAACAAAAGTTTAGCAGAACAAAGTGGAATTCCCGAAAGTTGGTTACAGAGATATTCACTAGAGGTAAAAAACAAGGAAGATATAGAAAACGACATAGACAATGATGAATTATCTCTTTTGGCTGAATATCAAAACTCCACCAACCCACTCAATCCAGACACTGATGGAGATGGATATAACGATGGGAAAGAAGTTCGTGATGGATACAGCCCAATTGGTGAAGGAAAACTTGATAAAGATAGGGATGGCCTACCAGACTTTTGGGAAAACAAGGTTGGTCTTAGTACTACAAAAGATGACTCAGCACTAGACCCTGACAAAGATGGCCTATCAAACCTTCTTGAATTTGCCCATCTAACAGATCCTTTCAAAAGTGATTCTGATGGAGATGGATTCTTAGACCAAGCCGAGATTCAGAATGGCTATGATCCAATGGTAGAAGGAGACGCCAGACCAGCACTTTCAATTGAAATAGAAAAAATAGACGTCACAGCTCCAATTGTTTGGACTACCAGCAACAATGAAAAGTCTCTTTTAAAAGATCTTGAAAAAGGAGTTGTTAGACTTCCTAAAACTGGTATTCCCGCACAAGAAGGAAACATGGTTATCTCAGGACACTCAAGTAACTATGTTTGGGCAAAAGGAAATTACAACTATATTTTCCAAAATCTAAATGAACTTATTCCTGGAGACAAGATTATCCTAAAAACAACTCAAGCAAATGGCAAGGTTTTTGAAAAAACATACATCATCAAAAAGAAACAAGTTGTAAAACCAGATGATCCATTGATATTTGAAAACAACGAAGGTCTTTCAGAAATAACACTTGTTACTTGCTGGCCTCTTCGTACAACATGGAAGAGACTAATCATCAAAGCTGAACCAGAAACCGAATAAAATTTTGAGATATACAAAAAACAGGAAATCTATTAATTTAGACTTCCTGTTTTTTTATTATTGACCAATCTGAAACTTTTGCGTGAATAACACATCTAGCACTTAACAAAATCATATTTATGTACTACCATCAAGCGTAAAAGTTATTTGACCCAAAACTAACAACAAAAGGCATTCTATCAAACCTTGAAATCAGAACTTACCTGCAGAAACTCTGCTCGTAAGTTTTTTATACAGTATTATCTTTTTATTTAAAACTATAATTAAAGATTAGAATTTCTTCTCTGTCCACTGCCCTTCTGCTTGGCACCATCATTTTGATTACCACGTTCATTTTCAGAATTAATAATTGTCTCATATTCTGCTTTTTTCAATCGCTGAGGTTCATAGTTTTGTCCTTGACGAGTCATTGTTTTTGTAAAACTTCTCAAATGATTTCTTGAACCCCTTAGCAAATTTTCATACACCAAGATAAGATCTTCGTTTTTCGTCTCCTCTAAGTATCCTTCTAAATCTATAATATCAATTTCCTCAATCAAAGCTCCTATTTTCAAGGCGTCTACTATTGAAATTTCTCCCTGGGTCACCAAGTCATTATACAATCCAAATAATTTTTCATCTGTGAATTTGCCGACTTCATCGTCAAAAAAACTAGCATCAATTTCATACTTATCAACCAATCCCTGAACAGCATTCATGTGAGTTTCTTCACTTTTTGAAATATTCTCAAATGATTGTTGTCCCCATTTTTCGTATAATTTTATATAAACATCACGAGCCAACTTCTCTTCTTCCAACATGAATTTGATGCCATTGGCTTCTTCCTTATTCAATTCTATCTCCGTAGACTGACTCAGATGTTCGGCAAGAGCCTTTTCGTTTATTTTTGTGTCTCCCTCATCATTCACCTGCAATATACCTTCCGACACTTTCGTCGTTTTCTTTTGCTCATTAATTTGCGGCTTGTCTTGAGTTGTGCAACCAACAAGCAACATTGCTGTCAATAAAGGCAAGATCAGCAATAACTTTTTTGTCATAGATTTTTATTTTAAATTTTAGCTTAATCCTTCTAAATTCATTGTACCAAAGAAACAATAATCCACCCAATTAAAAACTTACTGTTTCACAAGCTCTTCTAATAATTTTCTAAACTTATCTTTATCTTCTTCATTCTCTCGCATTGAGCATTCTGTGAAACTATCCTGCAAAAAATCGACTGTGACTCTATTGAAAGCTGATTTTGCAGCCTTTAGTTGAGTTAGAACTTCGAAACAATCAGTTTTCTCATCCCCCATCATTCTTTTGATTCCTTCAAGTTGCCCAATTATATTATTAATAAGCTGTTCTTTGGTTTTTTTCATAGTTGAAAATGAATTTTTATATACTTTATCTAAATCTTATCACACACCCCCTACAGGTGTCAATTAAACAACGTTTATTATTCCCTACTGACATTTTCGAAAAAATATTCTATAATTTATCTATATAATTAGTGCTAAAATAAATAGAAATGAATAACAAGAAAGCTCTAATCGCAATACCTTTGGTTATTGTGATGATTATAATTATGGTCAGTTTCAAAAAAGACCCTGAGCCAAAAACGATTACTGCTCAACCAAACCAAGAAAGAAAAGATAAGTCAGTGCCATATAACCCTCCGGCCAATGCTTCAAAGATCACTGGCCTTGCATGTGAAAATTACACCAAAAGACCATTTGCTGTAATGTATTCTGGAGATGCCGTTGCTAGACAATGGTTTTCAAATCTTTCCTTGGCAGATTTCGTACTTGAAATGCCGCACCGAGCTGTTCATGGAGATCCACGACTAATGGGAGTTTTTCAATGCAATACTCCAACAATCGTTGGGCCAATGCGTAGCGGAAGAGTAGACAATATCTCAGTCGCTGGCTCACTAGACGCTATTTTTGTTCCCTGGGGAGGTTCTAGTATTGCAAAAGGTATTCTAAAAAAAGGACTGATAGATCATATCGACTGCAATGGAGAGGTTGCACCAAGTGGTTCTGATGGAGAGACTTGTTTTAGAAGACAAGATATATCTGCTAATTCCATGATTAAAGCCTCAACCAGTATTCCAAAATTGATTGCGCTTGCCGAAAAAGTTGGATATCGTAAAGAAACGACTCTAAAAGGATATGCTCATCAAGGAGATTTACCACTTGATCAAAGACCAGAATATGGCCGACTTAGAGTGAAATTTGGCAACGAAAATGTTGGGGTTGAATATCTATATGATAAAGCAACAAATTCCTATCTTCGTTGGCTTGATGGCAAAAAGGATCTTGACTATGCAACTGGGAAACAATACGCACCAAAAAACTTAATCACCATCATTACAAAAAAAGATACTTGGCTACTTGACACTGATTATAAGGCACAAGGATTAGAAGATCCTTGGGATGGAGTTGACGACGCACATAGTCTCAATGACAGTGGAGGTTATCCAAATATGCAACTAGGAGATCCCTGGTTCGACACAAAATATGAAGGTGAAGCAAAATTTTTCTTAAACGGAATAGAAATAGAAGGAACTTGGAAAAGAGAAAAAGGTCTCGAAAATCAATTCCAATTTTTTGATGAAGATGGAATAGAAATCAAATTTGTACCAGGCCAAATTTGGATGCATGCATTAGGACATGACCAAAAGATTAGCTATGAAGAAAGTGCACAGAGAGCTGCAGAGAAAGAACAGGAAGCTATCGAAAAAGAAGCAACTGAAAAAACTACTGGAACTCAGAGTTAGCCAAATTTCTTCAAATAACAAAAACAGCCACTAAAATGGCTGTTTTTGTTTTGGATTATTCCCCCAGTTTTTTTGCAATTTTCACTAAAATTAGAAATTTCTTTTCCACTTCACTTTAACTTTCAAACACTTAAGAAATGTTTTGAAATTATCTTTCATATAGTGCACAATTTTTTTATCCAAAACAGCCAGATCTTTCAATAAACTCTTCACCAACTCTTCGTCAACTCTCCTCTTCTTGAACTTCTCCTAATCAATCGGAAACTGACAAGCATAATAGCCAACATCATCAAAATCGCTCTCTTGATAGAAAAATTCATATAAATCCTGCGCATTTTTATCATAGATTTCGTGGTGAGCCCAAATCAGATTCTTATAACATTGATAAAGTTCAGTCAAAACATCTGAAATATATCTTTCTTTTCCTTTAGCTGTTTTCAAAAATTCTTTTTCATCAGTATACTTTGCCAACTGCAAAAAACATCCTCCCAAAAAGTTTGTGTCAATCTCAACCAAAGTGCTGACATATTGTACTGAATCTTTGGAAATTTTTCCATTTATCTTGACTTCTCTGATAGACATTTATTGACTTTTTATTATCTTCTATCTTGAGAGTATCCTCGATAGAAATAATTACTATTAGAAATAAACAAAGACCAAACTACTCTGCCTTCAACTCATTCTTGAGATTCTTTGGATGATCAAAAACAAAAGCGTCGTCACGGTGAAACCATAAAGATATTTCGTCTCCTATTTGATATTTCTTCCCAATCCCCTGACCCTTGATTCTTTTGTATGCCTTGAACGTATGCCCTTCTACATTAATTCGATATTCATAGAAATGACCAAAAAAGTTTATCAATTCTATCTTCCCAGTGATTAATTTTTCATCAATTTGCTTTTTTAGGTGAACCTTCTCAGGTCTGATGCCAATAATAACTTTCTGATGTTTAATCTTCTTTCCAATTTTAATGGTTTTTCCCAAGAATAAAACCTCGTGATCTGAAACTTTTTTAGCTGAAAAAAAACTACACTTCCCCAAGAAATTAGCAGAAAAAATTGAATTAGGATTATTATACATTTCTTCAGGAGTCCCTGTTTGAACAACCTGTCCTTTCTTCATCAAGATGATGTTGTCTGCAATAGTCATTGCTTCTTCCTGGTTGTGAGTGACATGAACAGCAGTTAAATTATTGTTTTTTACAATTTTTCTAAGCTCATAACGTAAAAAAGCACCAATTTTTGCGTCCAATGCAGACAAAGGTTCGTCAAGAAGCAGGAGTTTTGACCTAGAGGCCAGAGCTCTTGCCAAACCGACCCTCTGTCGCATCCCCCCAGAAAGTTCATTAGGGAAAGCATCCGATCTTTTCAATAGACTCACCAAATCAAGAGATTCTTTCGTGATCTTTTTGACTCTTTCTTTATCCCAATCTCTGATCACTGGCCCATAACTAACATTGTGCCAAATATCCAAATGAGGAAAAACAGCAAAATGTTGAAACACAAACCCAATATTCCTGTTCTGCACTGTTTGGCCTGAAACATTCTTGCCATCAAAATAGATTCTCCCTTTTGTCGGCTCAACCAAACCAGCAATTGACCGAAGTAAAGTTGTTTTTCCACAACCAGAAGGACCGAGTAATATATTGAATTTATTATTTGGAATTTCAAGATTTATTTTCTTCAAAGCAGTCACTTTTCCTCCTTTAACAGAGTCATATACTTTAGATAAATTTTTAATTTTAACTTGAGGCATATTTTATTTTTAATTTTTACTTAGTTTATTGTATTTTAATATAAACAAAAATATCAAAGAAATGATAAACAGAACACTGCAAGCAAAAGCAGCTTGGCTCAAGTTATCAGCTCTAACCAAATCAACTATCACAATTGGAATGGTCTTTATATCTTTCGAAACAGCCAAAGTTGCACCTGTTTCAGACAAGCTTCTCAAAAAAGCCATGATTGAGCCCGCAATTATCGCTGGTTTTATAAGTGGCAACAAGATGCTAATTAAACATCGTTTTGGTGCTAGCTCCAAGAGAGCAAGAAGCTTCCTCCAAAGAATGAGAAATATCTTTAAAAGCAACTACAAGTGGCTTCAACAACAAAGGAAATGTGAAACTCAAATGAGTCAATAAAAGAATCAAGAATTCATTGGAGAATACATTTTGCCAATACAAAACCAGAGACAAACCAAGAGCACTGGTTGGAACCAAAAGAACAATCTCATTTAAGCCATCGAAAACCCTCCCCAAACCAAACATATTTCTAGCAATCAAATATGCTAAAGGAGCAGAAAAAACTAAATTTATCAAAGTAGCAAAAAAAGCCAAGGCAAAAGAAATAGCCAGACTCTTCAGCAAGATACTACTAAAGAAAAAGTTTAAACTTGTCACGTTATACAAAACAATAAAGATGGTTGGCAAAAAGACAATTACAATAAAGAATATTGCCAAACTAATATGCATAATTGGTTTTAGTTTTGTCAGTGATTTTTCAAAGTCTGGATAAACTTTTTCAAAATGTATGCTTTTTTCTTTGAGGAAGAATTCAGCCATAAATAAAACTGCCATAGCAGACAAAATCAAAACGATGCTAGCACCAGCAGCTCCAGGTATATCACCTGACTGTTTGAGTCCAACGATAAGAATAGGAGCTGTGCTCACAGCGCCAGCCACCATCATGGTCGCCCCAGTCTCTGACAAACTTCTTGTGAATGAAAGAATTGAACCAACAATCACTCCGTCCTTGAAAAGAGGCAAAGATATTGTGCGAAAAATTGTAAAAGGGTTCGCCCCCAATGTTACAGCAGCCTCTTCAAAATCAACATCAACATGAGAGATAGAAGCTGCAATCGAACGAATCATATAGGGAATAGTGAAAACAACATGCAAAAGCACAATCATGATTATTCCTTTTGAAATGATTCCATCTTCCAAACCGAAAAGACCCGCAACTCCATATTTTGATCCCCAATAAAGATAGATGGAAAATCCGAGTGCTGCAGTAGGCACAACCAAAGAAAGATCAACTAGATTATCAAGCCATCTAGACACCCGACTCTTCCCTCTCACCATCACCCAAGCCAAAGGCAGTCCAAATATTAAATTTATCACAGTCACAACTGTTCCAATGATGAACGAAGTGAGTACTGCTTGGATCACCGCCTCTGAAAACATACCTTCAGCTTTCCAAACATAACTCAAGATGTAGACTGCTGGTAAAAATATAATGAATAGAAAGAAAATAATTGCCACAAAAAAACCGGCAAATCCCAATTTTTTCTTTGGGTCTAAATCTTTCAACACGTCCCTTAATCTATTCATTTTGCTAATTTAATATTAAATCTGAACTAATCGCTCCAGTCTGTCATCATAATAACACACCAGACACTTTTGTTATCCCAATTCTTTTTTGATACTTTTGTCCATAGATCTAATTATGAATTTTTGTTTTTATTTTTTATATTCTAGATTATCCCCAAAGTCCCAAGCCCTTTGAGAATTTCCTTGTTCACAAGCTCAACCTCTTCTTTTTTGAGTCGATAATTGTGGTCAATTCCTGGGATAATGAAAAAGCTTTTCGGCTCATTGGCATTTTCAAAAAGCTCCTGGACAATTTCTGGCTCCACGGTGTCATCCAATTCTCCGCTGAAAAATGCGATCGGCACAACAATTTTTGCCACATCAGCCAGAGCATTATATCTGTCACGATCCAAAACATGATTGAAGGGAACGTGGAATTCCACGCTCGTATCTCCATCAAATGGCAAGTCTCTTTTTTCAAGCCATTCTCCGTTCCTCTCCCACTTGTTTCTTCTTTCTCCAACAATTCGTCCATGTGAAGGCATGATCGCCAGCACAGCAGAAATTCGAGCGTCACGGGCAGCATATAAAACAGCCATCTGTCCTCCTCGGGAATGTCCACCAATCAAAATCTTTTCAAACTTCTCCTCGGTCAACATGTAATCCAAAACACTCTTGATATCAGCTAAATATTGTGTCATGGTGTAATCTTTCATGTCCCCATCGCTCTCCCAAACTCCAATTGGATCAAAACGCACCACCACAAAACCTTCCACTCGCAAATCCTCTGCCAAAATAGCCAACCCCAAATAGTCTTTGGAGTCCAAGAAACCAGGACAAAGAATCGCAAGTTTTGAGTTCTTCTCCTTTGGATGATGAACAGTTGCAGCGATGTTTCCTTTGGGAGTTGAGATTTTTATTTTTTGCATATTTTTTATTATTCTATATATTTATCTTTTTCGTCTAATTTACATGAAATTCTTAATCCCTGTTTTCTATACATCCCACTGAGCTTCATATAGAATTTCTGCTTTCTTGTTTCCATCCTCAAAGTCTTTCTTGTCAATTTCTCTTAGAACCATCCCATAGACAGACAATCATTGAAAACAAAGAAAATCCATATGCTATTGACCCTGCAACAGTAACGATGATAAACACCAAACCAACAAACATCACAACAACAAAATTGTTTTGAGAAAAAGTTTCATCTATAACCTTTTGCAAAAGTTCCCGATAATCAAAAACAAAAGACAACATCCAAAGAGTAACCGGAACGATAAGACCTGAAAGAGTTGCAATAATAAAGGTAATGAAATATTCCTTTCGAAATGCCCTTCCCCAAACCAATGAGAGATCAAAGAAATTAATCAATCTTTTACTAGAAAACCAATTAATGATAGCAACAGGGAAAATATAGAAAAATGGAAAAAACACAATAAAAGCCATGAAATAATCAAGTGGTGCTAGCTTGGAAAATTCAAACCCACCTTTCTTGCCAAGAGATTCTGCCATAAATTGGAGAGTCAGATTCTCGAAGAGAAAACCAGAAAAAACAAACCCAAGACCCAAAACTATCAATATCGGTACCACAAAATAAAGAATGAAAGCCAACCCAGCTATCACAAAATTCACCCACAATGTTGGAAAGTCTTTCCACTGTGGCAATTTCTTCTCACCTCTCATGGCACCAGCACCGGCTTTGCAGAAATATCCTGCGCCAATTGGATTGGTGACAAAACCAATAACTGGGATGCTAAGCCCAAGCAAAAAACCTTTGAAAAGGGTTGATTTATCACTGAATGCTGCCTTGAGAGCACTCTTGTATTCTTCGATTTTCATGTTTTGTTTTCTTTGGTTACTAAACCCTCAACAGAGATTTTAGTTGTTTGATAATTTCACTTTTTCTAAATTCACTCTCTATTTTTGTCTTTCAAAATCTTGAATTATTTTCAAATATTCATCCTGAATATCTTTTGGTATTTGAGAATGCACTAATGAAGAAATTTCACCTTTCTTCTCAATGATAGTATTTATTTCATCAAAATAAAAACCATCAAGAGTAATCAGAAACAAATAGGAAGGATTCCAAGACTGATGCATTCGGTTAGCAACCTTCAATGTATCACTCTTATCCAAACGCCAACGATATTTCACTTCAATCAATTTGACCTCCTTGGTCTTTTGATTGATTACTGCAAAATCTGGAGCCGTCCTCAAAGTTTCAATCATCTCTGAGTCTTCTCTTTTGCAACCAACATGGGTCAATTCAGGAATTATCTTTTCATAACCAAACTCCAAAACAGTGAATTCGCCAGAATGCCTAAGCATTTCAGCAAAAACTGTTTCAGCAATCCTTCCTTTGACCAAATTTCTTACGAATTGAATGTCTTTTGCCATTTTGTTTTTTTTATTTACTTACATATGTCATTACACGTGTAATGACATGATTTTGAGATGGACGTTTTGAAATCTAAACTTTCTTGGGATTCCAAGACTTCTGGGTCTTCACAAACTTATCCCCCACGATTGCTTCCTCAAACTTCCTCCGACTGACTTTTTGTTTTATCTTCTTTCCCTCGACTGTTTCAAAAACCAAAACAAAGCTTCGAGTGGTTCCAGAAGAATGGTCATCTTCGTCAACACCTGAATTATTCTGTTCTCTTATAATTTTGTCTTTCAATGTTCCCTCCCAAGCAGAGTTCCATCGCTTGAGAACCAACCAAACAATGAAAGCTATCACCAAAGAAGCAACACCGGCTGTAATAAGTGTTTCTTGCATGTTTTTTGTTTTATTTTTTTAAGAAAACTCCAATTTTCATTTTTGTAAGACCTTTAATGTAGACTGATTTGAAAACCATAGTCTCAGATGCTACTTTATTATTTTATCTAGCCACTCAAGAGCCGCTTCTCCTTCTTTCCTCATAACAGAGCTCATGGGCTTGTTGTGTTTTATTGCATCTCTGTAGGTTTTAAAATTATTAAACTTTTTTTCCAATTCATATTTAGATACAAAGTTTTCTTCGAATAAACTCCAATTCCCAGTAAACAAAGTAAAATAGTCCATTACATCACAATAATTGAGCTTGTCCCTGTCCGTTAAATCACTCATAGTTTTATCAGGATTCTTTTTCAAATAATCATTTATTCTTTTACCAATAATATCCTGCATATGACTAGGAATTATTTTTTTCCAGTAATCTTTGTTAAATTTTCTAGTAAATTCTTTATTGATAAAAGTTCTTAATTTTTCTTCAATATTGTTTAAAGGTTTATCGAGATTGTCTGCAAAATTCTCTTCCATCGAAGTTAAGTCATTCACTAATTTTTTTATTTCTTTAAGAATAGTTTTCTCTCTTTCACAAATAAATTCTTCAAAATCTTTTTTCGTAAAATTCGGCCTTAGAAGTATCTCTATAGCTGTTTCTGAAATAAGGTGAGTTTTGAAAAGTTTATAAACCTCTTCTTTGTTTTTAGCCTTATCAAACATCTTCTTTATATAAACATTGGGCAGTTGACTACCAATAACATTACAGTTAGTAGCATCAGATAAAGGAGTTCTATTTAGTACTGTGTTTATATTTTTTATATTTCTCTTACCCCAAGAATAAGGAACTATGCGATGGTCATGTAAATTGGCATATTCAGGTAACTCATAGCTATCCCAATCTTTGGCACCTTTCATAATTAATAAATTGAAAATAGCCTTGTAAATAGCTGAACTTTGCGTTTTCTCGTGTTCCAAATTAAGATTACCAATCTCTCTTTTAATTTGAATAACAACATTTGGCTCCTCATCATCATTGTTAAACCATTTTTTTAACTCAAGATGATCTTTTGCCATTTGAGATTCGGCTGAACTAGAATAATTTCTGGTAAAAATAGAAGCCCAATACCAAGTTTTAATTTTTTTCTTGATATTTTGTTTATCTTCATATATGTCTTTCTCTTTCTCTATGTTCAAAGCAGTGATTATAGGAATCATAACTGGATAAGGAATAAACCTAGGAATAATTGCCCCAAAATCTCTAGCATTTCTTATTGATTGCAAAGTCTTTCTCATATTAATAACTACAAAATCCCAAAGATCGATAAATTCTTGTTTTTCCTTTATTAATACAACTTTTTCAAATGTACCATCAGGACATTTAATAGTTTTTTTCTCACCAGGAACCAAGTAATAAAGGTAACTTGGGGCACAATAATTTTGTTTAAGAATTGACATGGTTTGTAATACGCTCTTTGCTTCAATAACTCCAGAAAAATTTTCTGCGACTTTCCGCCATTCCTTCTTTAATTGTATTTCCTTTGGTTTCAAAACTGCATTAAGCAAATCAAAAATACTCAAAGGCACTCCCGTGCTATTAATTTTTGTAAAAATATCGCATACTTTTGCAATCTCAATATTACGATCAAGTTCTATATAACTAATTTCATATTCATGTAAAATATCATTAAATTCTTTTTTTAGCTCTTGCCTCTCACTTTCAATTTCTTTATTTCCATTTCTCAACCAATATACCTTGTAACCCTCCAACCATTCATGGAAATCATCTTTTTTTTCGGATAATACCTTTAGCGGGAAAATTTTCTTAGCAAACTGCACTTCTTTATTATTTACTATATTCATTGTCTTTTTTGTGCCCCAATCATAATAAATAGCTTCTTCAATGTTCTTATCTAATAACTTTTCTAGATCAATAAAAAAGAAACAACGATTTGATCTTTTTCGATAATTAATATTGGGAGCAAAAAAAACATGATGCAGAGCACTCAATCTCTGCTGACCATCAAGCACTATATGCCTTGGTTTAAGTCTGTCCTTAGGAAAGCCATCTATTGACTCACAAGAAAGTGCTTTTATATTTTCTTTATCAGCTTTCCATAAAAGCAATGTACCTACATAATAATCTTTAAAAATAGATTTAATTAACTCTACAACATCCCATGGATGCCATTCAAACTCTCTTTGAAAATCAGGAATAACATAATGTCCATCACCGATTCCATCAATAATTCGTCCAAGAGATATTTTATCTGGAGTTTCCATCTTTTTCATATATTCAAACTTAATAGTTATTTTTAAAACCTAGTTATGTCTGTGTATATTCTGATAACGATTATAATCTGCATCAATAATTGATATATCATAATGTTTTTCATTATAACAATCTCTAGGTTTTTTTAAATCATTTTATTTCTTAGACACATTTAACCACTCCTTAATCTTATTCACACAACCATCCATGTCATCTCTTATTTCATATACCCAAAATCTTTTCACATCCCAACCCAACTCAAACATTCTTTGATTTCTGAGCTGGTCACGATAACATAATTCACCATTCAAGTCCTTGTGATAATGTTCACCGTCCACCTCAAGGTTCAGTTTTTTATCCCCATTAAACAAGGCGAAATCTAAAGTATATTTTTCTTCTTGGTACTGAGGAATTGCTCTAATTCCAGCATCATAAAGTGCCTCATAGAATACGTGTTCCCATTCAGAAACTCTCTCTGGATTATTGACAACAGGATAGGTTCTACTCAAATTTTTATTATCAATACTTGTTTCTTCTTTTTTATCACTGAGCGATTGAATATACTTAGAAAATTTTTCCATATAAGAAATTCCACAAGTCGCTATAGCAGAACTATCTCCAACAACAATGAGAACTGCTCTTGCTCTTGTTATTGCAACGTTAAAAAGATTTCCAGTATTTTTCAAAAAGATAATTGATCCATTTGGCATATTCTTGGATATGACTGGTGAAAATATCATTACGTCTCTCTCATCACCTTGAAACTTATGGACTGTATCACACAAAAAACTATGATTTGATAGCTGCATTGCTAAGATGCTATCATTCTCAACTAATCTTGTTATTAAATTGGCTTGTGCACGAAATGGACTCACAACACCTATTGTTCCTTCATATCCTTGGTCCATTAATCTACGCAATTCGTTTACCACAGCATTTGCCTCTTTGTCATTTTTTGACCCACTTCCTTTACCTGGTTTTTCTGCCATCCCAACAACATCAACCCACCTTATACCAAGCTTTTCTCCTTTCAATTTTTTCAATGAATCATATTTAGTTGCTACACGAAGATGTCCTCCATAAAAAGCACTATTTGAAAAATTAATAATATCTGCATGAGACCTATAGTGGTCGCGTAAATCAATGAGATCACTCCCATTAATCAAGCCAGAGGCTAAATCATAAAGAGAGTTGTAAGAATATGCCCAATCACTATAATTGCTTATCAATCCATAATTTTCTAGCAATCGTTCGTCTTGTCTTTTTGCTATAGAACTAATGTGCGATAATTGTTTTGGATCTCCTATTATAACTGCTTGCTTTGCTCTATATAAGAGTGGCAATGCAGAAGCAATGTCACACTGACTTGATTCGTCAAAAACAACTAAATCAAAAACTCCTTTTCTCATTGGTATCCGTCCCTTTGCAGAAAGTGAAGTCACTGCCCAACAAGGAAGTATGTGTGAAACCTTCTGAGACTGCTCAAAATAGTTTCTCCAAGCCCCCTTAGAAGGAGAATCGTGCGAAACCATTTGTAGTGTTGTTTTATATTGACTTAGCAAGGACCTGTCTTCTTGAGATAATTCACTAGCTCTTACTTTCAACCATAAACGCCAAATATTCTCAGCACTTGATGCCATCTTTTCAATAAGACGATTCTTAGTTCTTGTCAGATCTTCAAATGATTGTGCTTTTTGTAATTTCCTCAGAACTTTAAAATACCTTTGAACATTAATTATTCTAGTTATTCTTTCTGCCAAATCCCCAGAAAAAAGAACCCACTCCTCTATATTAACATCACTAATAGGTCTATCTGGGTATTTCGCACCTGTTAGCATAAGTTCTTCCCTTAAAATATTTATCTCGAGATTTATTTTTTTATAACTTGAGCGTTTGAGTATCAAATGAATAATTTTAGATACAAAAGATTTATTAGTATCTGTTATTTTCTCTAAACTACTTAATAATTCCAAAAGTCTCTCTATCAAGACATATGCATCCTCTTTTTTTATATAACCAACCAACTCAACAGAAAGCTCACTTCTATAAGAGTCCACTTCTTTATCTAATCTATCCACTGTATTTCTTAACACCATCAACGCCTGCTCTTCTGAATCTAAAATCAACAAATCTCTTTGCATATCTTCATATTCTTTCTTCTTCTCTTCATATTCTATCTTGTCATTTTCATCGGCAGATTCAGATAATAAATTTGATATATATCTTATCAGTTGTTGCTGATATTCATTTCCGCTCCCCATCCTTAACAATATAGGTTTGTCACCAATGTTGTTTATACGAGTGTCAACAACATCAACTGCTTTGTTGTTTTTACTTGCAAATAAAACTCTCTTATTTTGCCATGCAGCATTTATCAAAAGATTCGTAACTACCTGAGATTTACCTGTCCCTGGTGGTCCAGTAATAATAGTTAGTTTATTTTTTAGAGATTTTTCCACAGCAAGTCTTTGCTCCGTATTCATTGGTAGGACTTCTAAAAGTGAATCTAGATTTTTCTCATTGCTCTTCTCGATGTCTCTGTTCACCCATTGACCAAGAGCTGTATCTGCATAATCTTCTTCTGAAAGCTTTGCCAATTTACTAAGTTCATATTCCAATCCCTTTGTGTAATTATTTGCTCTCTCTTTGATTCTTAACACAATGGCTCTATTTAGAATCCCTTCACTATTATGCTTGGCTAAAGAACTTTCATTCGAAATGTTATAAGGGTCTATTTCTTCTGACCACTGCCATTCTGGTCTGATTTTTCTCAGTCTTTGTACTAAATCATCCAATTCTGGTTGTTCACCTTCACCAGAGAGACCAAGTTCGTCCTCGAGTTGGACCATTTCTTTTATCAGTTCTTCTCCTTTAGTTCCTGTAAATTTTCCCAAGACTCTTTTATTTATTGTTGGAAAATTATAATCAATTTCAGCTGAATGTCCTACACCTTCTGGCACTTTTATTGAAAAAAGGAAAATTGGACTCAATAGATATCCATTCCAATTAGATTTTGTTGAATGAATATGCATAGAAACTATAGGATACCCAAAATACATCTTTTTTGATCTATCTCGTGTTACATCACGAAGAAACCCCTGAACTTCCAAGGACGCAAACAACTCACTGTCATCTCCTTCTACTGCAGGTAACTTATCGAGTTCCTTGTAATCTAAGCCATACTTTCCTTCTGCAAATACACTGATATCCAAACCTTCATCCTCAGCAATACACGCAGTATAATAACGACACAATTTCGTTAGTGGCGTATCAATTGTATTTTTATTCTTTCCAGTAGATTCTTTAGGGATATCTTTTTTAATATACCACTTGTAGTCTCTATCTTGAGCACACTGACTACGTAGGTAACCATAAAGTATATGGTTAACTGTTTTCGTTTCAGTCTTTAACTCCTGAGAAATTACTTTTGCTCTTTGTCCAGGATTTTCTTTTAGAAATGCCAATATTTGTTCTACGAGTATTTTATTTTCTTGTTTTTCCATGATTCTCCCTAAAAAAATTTATTTGATTTTTTATTCACAAAGATATTTTAATAATAGCATTGAAAACTCTATTTCAAAAGGCAACTTACTTGAAATTAAGAAATTTTCTGTCGTTTCAACTTATATCAATCTTCATCTTTCACTAGTCTCCAAGAAACATAGTCTAAGCTTGGATCTTCAAATTTCTCAATGATTTCATTATTTTCCAAATCTTCAATTGTCTTTACAGCTCTTGAATATCCAACTCGAAAAGTTCTTTGAATCGTGTTAGTCGAAAGATGCCCTTCTGTCTCTACAAAACACTGCACTTCGTCATACAAATCATCATCGTCATATTTTGGCAATACATCAACTCTTTGTCCAAGTTCAGCAAAAGTTTTTTCTATTTTCATGGAAAGTGCCTTTGCATTTTGATCACTTGTTTGTGCAAGGACAGAGACACCAGAAGCAACATCTTTAATTTCCTTTCGAGTTTTTCGAATAGAGGAATTCGAGACTAAAAGTCCGATAAGAACCGCGACAAGCAAAATGATAAGCACGATCAGCAGAATTATTGTTGTATTCATTTTAGTTAACTTAACTTATAAAAATGTTCTATAATTTCTCTCTCTGGTAGGCCATATCTATTAGACATCTTTGTTTAATTATATTTTTATCTTCCGCTAAATTCACGAAGTTCCCACTTTGCAATGGAATCTTCACTTTTTTTGTTTTTTGCCTTATTATCTTTTAGTTTTGAGATAATCCTTTGATAATCACCCTCATCCATCTTCGTCCATCTTGTTTGAGACTCCCCTTCTATCATTTTCAATACAATCGAATCAATTGGACAATGTGGCGGTTCCTGAATTTCATCAAGACACCAGAGATATTTCAAGTATAAATTAAGTAATTTCTGTACTGTGCCGAAAGAGATACTCCCACCATGTAATATTTTGCTGTTTTCGTTTATCAAAGATTCCAATTCATTTAGATTTGAACAATGAGAATCCTCATTCACTTTATTTTTGTATTCCAGTAAAAATCTGTCCAAATATTCACCTATCTTAATCTTAAAAGTCTTTTTTTCCTCATCATCTACATTTTCTCGATAGATTTTGTTTCTACTAAAAGCTCCTGCTATTGTGAGTAATAGGATTTCTCTTTTGATGAATTCTTGTTTCATTTAATAATTTTTATTATATTCTTCATATATTTCTAATTTTCCTCAAAAAAGTCTTCGTCTATTTTCTTGATTTCATAAACAGTTTTTGTTTGCACACCCACATTGAAATTGACCATCAAGTCAACTAATTTTACACCATCAATCAAAACGATATGATCCCGACACTTTTCCGCTGTACTTTCTGCTGTCTTGCTAAATGAGCTAGTTGTTACAAGAAGTCCCTTACTTACACCATCACGAGAGATTGCTCCAATGAAGTTTGTCATTTCTTTCGCGCCAACTTGATTATTCGTATATCTTTTGGCTTGTGTGTAAATCTTTTCAACACCCAATTGATCCTGATTGATGACTCCATCAATTCCACCATCGTTAGTCTTGGAGGTTTCAATAAAGTCACCATATCCCATTTTTTTGAATAAAATCAAAATCACTCTTTCAAAATAAAACGGGTCGGTTTCCTTTAGTCTTTCCAATAGATCACTCTTTACTTGATTCTCAATCAGTTCAAACCCAGAGTTCATCATATCTTCTGGCGTAGAATTTTTATCAACGACCAGAATTTCTTCGTCTTCTTTTTTCTGATCTCTGATCATCTTCCTGTGTTCTAAAAAATCAGAATCTTTAGCGACTGTTTCTTGTGTGATGTTTCCTTTTTTTAAAACTTCCAAACCTTTTTTTGTGATCTTTACCAGTCCCCTTTCAGGTTGTTCAAGCATTTTAGCTTGTTTTAGATACGCTTTGCCCCAACCAATTCGATTCATGATTATTAAAGCTCCTGTTTGTGATTTTTCTTTTAATAACTCTTCTGGAAGATTCGAATAGAATTCATCCCGCACACGTTTTTTCATTTCACCAAGATGAATTTCTTTTTCATTACTTAAAACTTTTAAAATCGGTATATATGTTTCATGATATTTTGGTAACTGCATTCTAATTTTGTTTAGTTTATATTTAACGTCGCATGATGAAATTTACTACATTGCGACAACTAGTCCTTAGACAACTTTCAGCTTTTCCGTATTTTGATACAGCTTTTCTTGCAATCCAAAGAAATTAACTTTCACAATATCTAAATCTCCCAGTCTAAATTCTGCATCCGAAACTGTTTGATATTTCAAATTCAAAAGTTGTGGTAATTTCTTCTCTTCAAGTTCTTCAACGCCCCTCTCGACATATTTCTCAAATACAAATTCCAAAAATTCTTTTTGTTCAGCATTCAATCCTTCCAATGCGGAATCTTTAATCTTTGCAACCCGTTCTTTTCTTGAAATTGGCTGTTTTGCAAATGAAATATACGAAAGCACATCGAATAAATCGCTTTTTTCTGCATCAATCATTTTTTGCACAATTCGTAATTCATCCAATCCATAGCCAAGTTCTGCAATTTGTTTCAAAAAAGTTTTTCTGGTTCTTGGATTAGACCAAATTTCTCTTAATTTATTCTCATCTTTAAAAAACTCTGGAAGTACTCCAAACATTTTCTTCAAAAAATCTTCTCCAGAAATCGGTTTTCCGTCTGCACTCCAAAAAGAAGTTGAAATCATGTGCTGAATTTCTCGCTCCTTTCCATCTCGCAATTTGATTTTTAGTTTCTTTTTCGAAACGACTCCTTCAGTTTCACTTGAATCATTATTCTCAGTAGATGTGTTCTTTATTGCTTTCGGTTCTTTTGGCAAAGGATCGTTCAATTCCTCAGTTGTCTCATCAACAGGCTCTCCGTCCCATTCTGGGTCAGAAAAATGTTTATAAGCATCTACAAAGTCATAGATTGTGAAATATTCTTTTCCATCAAAAACTCTTGTGCCTCTTCCGATGATTTGCTTGAATTCAATCATTGAATTTACCTGTCTCATCAAAACAATGTTCCGCACATTACGAGCATCAACTCCTGTTGAAAGTTTTTGTGAAGTCGTTAGAATAGTTGGAATCGTTTTGTCATTATCCTGAAATTCTCTCAAATATTGCTCCCCCAAAGCCCCGTCATTTGCAGTAACTCGAGCGCAATAGTTTGGTTCTTTGCTATCTTTTATTCTATTTATCAAATCACGTATCAAAAGAGCATGTCCTTGATTTGCGCAAAAAATAATTGTCTTCTCACTCTTATCAATTTCCGAAAGAACAACTTTCACTCGTTTCATTTCTCGCTCTTCAATTTCAATTGTTCTATTAAATTCAGCTTCTTCATATATCTTTCCTTCTTCAACTTCTCCTTCAATGATTTGGTCATCGGAAACATAGACATATTCATCAAGCGTTGTTTGAATTCGCTTCACTTTGAAGGGAGTCAGAAAACCATCATTTATTCCTTCCTTCAAAGAATAGATATAAACTGGTTCACCAAAATAACGATATGTATCCACATTGTTTATCCTTTTTGGTGTTGCTGTCAGACCAATTTGAACTGCTGGTGAAAAATATTCTAAAATTCCTCGCCAACTACCTTTATCGTTTGCACCTCCTCTATGACATTCATCAATGATAATCAAATCAAAAAAATCTGATGGATATTCTCCATAATAAGGCGTATCGTTTTTTCCACTCATGAAAGTTTGAAAAATAGTGAAAAAGATATTAGCATTCATTGGAACTTTTCCTTTCTTGTGGATATCTTTTGGATCAATCCGCACCAGAGCATCTTCTGGAAAAGCAGAGAAAGAATTGAAAGCTTGATCTGCGAGAATATTTCGGTCAACAAGAAAAAGAACTCTCGGCCGTCTTCCTCCATCTCGATTCAGATTCCAACGTGCATGAAAAAGCTTCCAAGCAAGTTGAAAAGCAATAAAAGTCTTCCCTGTTCCAGTTGCAAGAGTCAAAAGGATTCTTGGCTTATCTTTTGCAATTACATCTAAGGTTTTACTCACTGCAAGCTCTTGATAGTATCTAGGTTTTTTTGTTCCGCTAAGAGTTTCAAAAGGAATTTCAGAAAATCGACCCATCCATTCATTATAATCAGAATAGACAGCGTTCCAAAGTTCATCTGGAGTCGGAAATCTTTCTGGTTGCCACTCCTTTCCAGTTTTCATGCAAATCTCATGAATCTGCTTTCCGTTTGTGGAGTATGTATAATCCAATTTCAGTTTCTCAGCATATGTCTTCGCTTGTGCAATTCCTTCACCAACGGCCAAGTTTTCTCTCTTAGCTTCCACAACAGCCAATTTTCGATTTTTATATACCAAAACATAGTCAGCAATTTCCGGCTTTGAACGTGTTCCACCAGTCCCGATTTTCCCATCAGTAAAACGAAACTCTCGGAGAACTTTAGAATCCTCGATAATACCCCAACCAGATTCTTTCAATTTAGGGTCAATATATTCAGCGCGTGTCTCTGCTTCGTTCATATGTTTTTATTTAATAATTTTTCGTAAACCAGAGAAAGTATAAATTTTATTACGTTCTTTTCCAGGAGTAGCGTCAGAAATAATCTTAAATTCAACAAATTTCTCAATCACTGTGTATAAAGTTTGATTGTTAGAAATTTTAGCAATTTTCTTGATAGATTTAGCCGTGAAAGTTGGCTTAACAAAAATAGCGTCCAAAAATGAATTGGCGTAGATTGAATTAATTTCCGGCATTTGTTCTTTAAACTCTTTGTATAATTTTTCTATCTTCACTACTCTTTCAAGAGTGATTTTTGTTTGTTCGAAAACAGCATCGAGAAAAAAATTGATCCAAGGAGTCCAATTTCCCTTTTCACTAACTTCACGCAACAATTTATAATAAATATCGCGATTTTCTTCTAGAAATTCACTTATATAGATATTAGGATAAGCAGTGATTTTTTTCTCATACAAAAACAATGGAACTAGCAATCTTCCAACTCTTCCATTTCCATCCATAAAAGGATGGATCGCTTCAAACTGATAGTGCGCAATAGCAATTTGCACCAAGGGGTCAATCACCTCATCAGAATGAAGATACTTCTCTAAATTTGAAAATAAAATCGGTATATATTGAGGTTCAGGAGGAACAAAAGTTGCCTTATCAATTGTTGCCCCATATGGACCAATGAAAACTTGGTTTTTTCTTAATTGTCCCGGCGCTTTATTTTGTCCACGAGCTGAATTCAAAAGTATTTTGTGTAGTTTTTTGATAACATTTTCAGCTAATGGTTTTTCCTTCAAAAGATCCTTTCCATATTTTATAGCTAGACGATAATTAAAAACCTCTTTATAATCCCTCTCCTTTTCATTTTCCTCTGTTTTTATATCTTGCGCATCAAACATCAAGATTTCATCAAAAGTAACTTGAGTCCCTTCAATTTTTGAACTCAAAACGGCTTCCTTCGTTTCAAAGGATCTTTGTATAATTTCTGGATTTGGCAATCTTTTGACTGCTTCATCATATCGTGCCACAATGTCACGTGCTTTGATAATGCGAGAAAAGATTGGGGTAAAATCTAGATTTGGAGGTAATTTAGTTGGGATAAAGGGCTTTTTTAACATATATTTATATTAATTCTAACCAATGGAATTATACCATATCTTATTCTAGTTTACAAGCATTTACTAGAATAAGGAAAATATTAAGCTAGGCACTGGAATAAGGTTTTTGACTATTCTGCTTTGTATTCCGAAGCTAGATTTAGGAAATGTATAGAAACTTTTTAAGTTTACAATTCTCCCTCAAACGCTTTCCTCGTTACGCCGAAGCTTTATAGCTCCCCAGCGAAGGCGGACTTCAAAACCGACTTTTTCAACTCTTCTAAATCATCAAGTTTCTGTTGATAGATTTTTTCTAGTTTTTTGGTTTGTGCTGAGAGAGCATCCAGTTTTTTTACTATTTTTTGTTGTTCTCTTAGAGACAACATTGATACTTTTAATCCTTTAACAAATGGTAGTTTTACACCATGTACTGTTGCACCAGTTCCATTTTCTATGATAATCTTCGAAATACTTTTTAGCCACCAAAATAAATAGCTTACAAAAACTTCATCATTATCAAAAGGAATAATTCCTCTTAAATCCTGATTAATTGCAGTATCCTTTTCTATTAAACAAACTTTACCAAGTCCAACTCTTGTTGCAATAACAATGTTATTTTTAGGAATAATGTTTGTTGAGCTCCTTTTAACAGCCTCTTCCGTTATATAATGTTGGGTTTTTTTAATAATGTCACTTTTCATATCTCTAACTGTAGCCCAAGGAATTGTGCCATTATAAAACTTTGTAAAATTAGTACTCTCTTTTGAAGGAGTACCTCCTCCAATAACTTTGCAAATATCTCCTAAAGATTTTTTATCGGATTTAATATCTTTAAATGTCTCCTCCAAAACCGCCTCAAAAAGCTCCTTTGAATTATCCAAATTCTGTTTTGTATTTTCCTTCGCCTTTTCAATTTTCTCAAAAACCTCATCAAGAATTTTAACTATTCTTTTTTGTTCTGGGAGAGGTGGAAGTGGGATTTCGCAATTTTCAAATTCCTCTTTATTTAAATGAGGAATAGCACTACCTGTTCTAGACTTTGTAAAATCCTCTCTATTCATATTCAAAAAATATAGCAAAAATCTAACCCTTAACATCTCTTTTGAACATTTAACTATTCCCATTGTAGAAGCCACAATTCCACTCAAACCAGTGAACATTTCTCCAGAATTTGATCCATCCATTATAATTAAAATTTCCTCAGGATCGACACAAACAACACCGTCTTCCTCTTCTGTATATTGAGCTTCTTCTAATGCTCTAATAACCCTAGCTGTAAGATATGCCTTTCCAGTATCAGAAAAACTCTTTGGCTTTTTTCCTTTCACCAAAGTACAAATTTCACCAAGTTTTTTTGTTTGCCAGCTATTTTCCATATTAACTCTTGTTATCCTTGTTAGCTTCTGAGATACCTACTATTCTTTTTGCCCTTTCTAATACATGATCAAATGTTAGCACACTAATATTGTGAAAACTTGAATTCAAAATCCTATAATTCTCTCGCTCGGTATCGTCCCATTTATTAGATCTTCCATAAATTAAAGTAATTTTAGGTTTTACAACAGAAGAATCTCCTAACTTATCATTAAATTTTTTCGAATCAATCTTTTTTTCTGTTTCAGATATATATTTAATACATTGCATTATAGCTTTTATTAAAGTTGCACTAGGATTTAATTCTTTAGTCCAAAACGAAGCAGAATGAAGTTTTAATTCTATAATATCAACAAAACCATCATAAGACTCCAGCAAATAATCTGTTATATTTTGCTCATCAATGTTTCTTTGATCTAAAATTTCCACATAATCAGAACCTAATATCCAATCATGCTTTTGAAAAAATCTTTGCCAAACTTCCTCATCTTTCCCAATTTCTAATTGTTCTTTTAATTTTTTAAATTCTTTCTCGCTATTCAAAATTGTATCAAAACACTTAACAGCTTTTTGTCTTTCTACTAAATCATCAATATCACCTTTTTTTATTAATTTAAAGTTTTTTACTATTTCAATTAGTTTGTCCTTACCAGTTGGATCAGTAGCCACTAAATTCAATAAATTCTCTAATTTTTCTTTATCTTGTATTATAGTTTTATCTAGTTGTAATGTTCTACTTGTAATCGACTTTAGATCAATCTTTGAAAATATTTTCAATAACTGTAAAATTCTTTCAAATGCCATTGTTGAAAAATGAATTTTTTCAACAATGGCATTATACAATTTGGAAATTTCAACTCCAGCTATTTTATCTTTTTTTGCTATATAAGTTATTCTTAATTGAATTTTAGGTGAAATATTTATTTCTAAATCGCCATGTTCCATAGAATCAACAACAGAAAGATATTTACCTTCTCCACTAGAAAAATCTGCAATATAAATAACGTTATTTTTTTTATTTTCAAAAATATCCTTTTCTGTCGAGTTAAATGGAGTTATAAGATTCTTTTTAATCATTCCTTGATAAAATTAAATAATTTATTAATGCTCCCTCGTAGACTCAACAGCTCCTGCCACAAACCCAATAAGTTCCCATTTTAAACCCTTCCATCCTTATTCAAAAAAATCCTTTTTCTAGTTCCCCCTCAAAATCAGAATCAATTTTCTGAATCTTATTAAACTCATCAAATTTCAAAATGTTTTTAATCTATGCTATCATAACCATATTAATACCTGTCACGCCTCTTCACAATGTGCAACCGACAGGTTTTTTTATATTCTGAATTTTTTTGAACTCAGGATCTTCTAATTCTTTTTTTATTCTTTTCCAATTTATTCATCATCTTTTTCATTTCTTGGTCAAAAGCACATCACGAATTTTAGTGAGAATTTAGATTTGATTGTTATCTCTTTTCTATTAACTCGTTTATCTCTTTAATAAGAAAATGGATACTTGTTGAAGGATTTCCGTTTTGTCCTAGAACTTCTTGCCAGCCAATATCTTCATATTTTTCACAACCTAGAATCTTCTCCGAATTTTTAATCGCTTCTCCTTGAAATGGCAATAGCACTCCAAAAACTTTTTGATTTTTGATGAAACTTCCTAATTTTTTCTTCTTGAAAAAAGCAATGATTTTCCTCTCCAAATCTCCTCTTGGAACAGGATTCGTAGGTTTCTCGAAATGAAATAAGATCCAAAGTTCAAAACATTCATTGATATATGCAATTTTTATGTTATTTTCATGAGCAACTTTAATCATTTTCAACATCTTTTTGGAATCTTGTTTGAAAAAATCATCAACATCAAAGATGCACCAAACTTGATCATTATCTTCATCACAAATTTCATCTGCTTTCCATTCAACAACTTTTGCAATTAACTCTTGTGGCGTCCCACAAAGCTCTTTCTTGGGCATAAGCAAAGGACTTCCAAGATGGTTTTTAAATTCTTGAAAATATTCTATTTCGGCTCTTTTTGTATGCGACCAAATATAAATAGTGGGATGAGCTGGTCGGTGATGTTTTTTGCCTCTATATTTTTGTTTTGCCATATCATTTGGAAAATTTTAAATCTTCAAATTCTGCAATATATGGCAATGCGTCATATCGACCTTCTAGATATCTTTTTGCAAAATTAACACCCTTTCTCTCTGAAATATCTGCTAAAGAAAAAAGTTCTGTAGCTCCTCTCTTGTTTTTGTTTGTGAAATATATTTGATCCCTTCTTAAAAACTTTTCATCTAAAAACGAAATATCGTGAGTCGTGAAAATTAATTGAGCATTTTTAGGATTCTTTTTCTTAGAATTAAAGATGGTAATCAAATATTGACACAAGATGGGATGTAAACTTGAATCAATTTCATCAATGAATAGAACATGTCCCTTTTCTAAAGTATCAATGATTGGTGCAGACAAAGCGAACATCTGCTGTGTTCCTTCTGACTCTTCTGAAAAGAAATCTAGTGCCTTGCTTCCTGTCTTGTTTCCCTTTTTATCAAATTTATTGTGCAAAAATTTTAAATTTCTTTGTGCTACTGGTTGAATATCTTCAACTCCAAAATCAGCTTTCGAAATAAATTCCTTTATTTTTTCTGCCCTTTTGGAATTATTTAGAAACTCTTTAAAAGTATAATCTAAAGTAGCACCTCTTTTTGTTCCGGATATAATATTGGTTTTTTGAATAAAATCAATTATTTTTTTAGAAATTGGTTTATTATTGCTTGATAGAATCGATAAAAACAAAACTCTTTCTCCTGTCTGATCTTTCAACGACTTAGTTGCTTCCTTGAAATAATTTTTATTACTTTCAATTTTCTGTTTATTTCTTTCAAATAACGTTTTATTCCCTTTCTTCTGCTTCAACCATTCCTTGCAAACTCTTTTTTTATCGATTTCAAATCCATAGATAAAAACCTCTTCCTCAATCAAAAAAGTAGCTTCAAAAAAAGAAGGTTTGTCTTCAGTCTCTGTATTTAACTTGAAAAATTCGTTTGGCAAATCCTTAGGAAGATTACTTCTAAGCAAAGATTCCAAAATCATCATGCGAAAAACAGAAAAAGCTTTAAAAACATTGCTTTTCCCTGAAGCATTATATCCGTAAATTGCAGCTGATTTTAAAAATGAAATATCCCCTTTCTCAAAAGTCGCTTGTGCCAACATTGTTTTGTCAGAAGTAGCTTGCAGATCAAGAACTATTTCATCTTTAATTGAACGAAAATTTTTAATTTTGAAATTCAATAACATACATTTAGCCTAAATTCTTATTCCTTATCTGTTTATATTTTAGCAAATTATTTCTAAAAGTCAAACATTATTACAATTTAACTGCATATTTATGAAATAAATGGAAAAAGAATCCTAAAATTCAATCCTTACCTCCTACTTATCAACTTCTACATTAGATACGGCTTTTGAAACTTAAATCAATTTATCTATAGAAGACAAAACCTTCTCACTCTCCTTGTCCAACTTGCCAATCTCCTCCAAAATCTCCTTCGGCTCCCGCAAAACAACCTCATCATTCTTATTCGGATTCTTCACTGATAAATCAAAAGTCTTTTCATCAATCTTCGCAATCTCAACAGTCCAGGAATGCTCACTGTCAGCTTTTGTCTTTTGCAATTTCAAAAATTCTTCTAAATCTTTTTCATTGAGTGGATTTGTTTTCCCCATGTTTCTTCCTGGGTCAAGCTGGTAAAACCAAGTTTTTCTGGTCTTTTTTCCTTTTTCAAAAAATAAAACAACCGTTTTAACTCCTGCACCAAGAAATGTTCCTCCTGGCAAATCAAGCACTGTGTGCAAATCACAAGAACTCAGAAGTTCTTCTCGAAGTACAACAGAAGCATTGTCTGTGTTTGAAAGGAATGTATTTTTGATAACCACACCAGCTCGCCCACCAGCCTTCAAATTTTTGATGAAATGTTGCAGAAACAAAAATGCTGTTTCTCCTGTTTTGATTGGAAAATTTTGTTGAACTTCTTTTCTTTCTTTTCCACCAAAAGGAGGATTTGCCAAAATCACATCATAGCGATTTTTTTCTTCGATATCCAAGATATTTTCAGAAAGTGTGTTGGTGTGAATGATGTTTGGAGCTTCGATTCCATGAAGAATCATATTCATGATTCCAATGATATATGCCAATGACTTCTTTTCCTTTCCGTAGAAAGTTTCTTTTTGTAGAACCTCCCAATCTTTTGATGAAAGTTTCTTCCGGTCTTTTGAAAGATGATTAAAAGCCTCCACCAAAAACCCAGCCGATCCCACAGCTCCGTCATACACCTTTTCACCAACTTTCGGATTAACAACTTTTACAATTGTTTTGATGAGTGGTCTTGGTGTGTAATACTCTCCACCATTTCGCCCAGCATTTCCCATATTTTTAATTTTCCCTTCATAGAGATGAGAAAGTTCATGCTTTTCTTTCTGACTGCGAAATCGCATTTTATCCACAATGTCCAAAATCTCTCGCAACGTATGACCACTTTGAATCTTATTCTTGATTTCAGAAAAAATCTCACCAATCTTATATTCAATGGTCTTCACATCACCGTCTTCTTTTTTGAATTTTTTAAGATATGGAAAAAGTTTCAAATCAACAAAATCTTTCAAATCATCACCAGAAAGTGCCTCATTGTGATCTAATTTTCCTTTTTTCTTGGGACAAGCCCAAGAATCCCACTTAAATTCATCATCAAGAATAGCTCGGAGTTCTTTTCCTGCAAGTTTCGCTTCTTTTTTCTTATCCTTCTCAAGGTCATCAAGATATTTCAAAAACAAAATCCACGAAGTTTGCTCTACATAGTCCAATTCACTAGAAGCCCCAGCATCTTTTTGAAGAATATCATCAATATTTTTAAACGATTGCTCAAACATTTACTTTTTCTTTTAATTTCTTATCTTTCTTTATTTTTAAAATCTGCTTTTCCCACATTTCGTCTTTACAAAAAAACAGCAGGACTTACAAGTCCTCTCTACTCCTACCATACCATCAAGTCACAAAAACTTCAAAGGAATACTAATTCTTCACTCCTCTCAATCCAAAACCCTCCTACCCCTTCCAATCCTCAATCAAAACCCCACCCCTCACTCTTTTAACTGTCACCTTTTATTCTCCCTCCACCCCAGATCCCAAACAATCTCAACTGGAATCGTCACAGCAATCAATTGCTTGCCAACATAGGTTAGCTTTCGAGTGATGAAATTCTAATTGGATTCATTTTTCTAAACTGTTTTTCTGAATATATTCCAATTCCCCTTAATCTTTCTTCTGGATTAGTGCTATTTGAAAAAATGGTGACGTGTGGTAATGGAATTTCAAATTCAATTCCAACAAGCTTTTGTAGTTTTTTATAAAAATTTTCCAATCCTCTGATTTTGGCAATTTGTACTATCGATTCACGAATTTCATTTTTCCTTTCAGGATATTCCTTTTTGATATAATAGATTTCATCTCCAAGTCTTGCTTTCCAATCTATTGATTTGCTAAGATCTTCAATCTCATCTAAAACATTTTCTTTTTCTCCTTCTTTAATTTTTTTCAAAATTTCATCAGTCGTTTTGCTTCCAATTATTGTAAAGTGAAACTCTTTCTTTTCAAAAAGACTTTTGTCTTTTGCAAAATTTCTCACCCTTTCCAAGTTGATATTTTCAGGACTAACGTCCAAAAACAAAATTGAATCATCCATTGAGAAGATCACTCTAACGCTCAAATATTCCTTATTTTCAAGATGTTTATTCATATTATCACAATATCATTCGCTTAAAATTCTCACAAACCTGTCCCCCACGATTGCTTCCTCAAACTTCCTTCGACTAACTTTTTGTTTTATCTTCTTTCCCTCAGCTATTTCAAAGACCAAAACAAAGCTTCGAGTGGTTCCAGAAGAATAGTCATCTTCATCAACGCCAGAATCATTTTACTCTCTTATGATTTTATCTTTCAATGTTCCCTCCCAAGCAGAATTCCATCGCTTGAGAACCAACCAAACAATAAAAGCTATCACCAAAGAAGCAACGCCAGCTGTAATAAGTGTTTCTTGCATGTTTTTTGTTTTAATTTTTTATACATGTCATCGTAAAATATAGAAACTTAAAGTTTCAAGCTTTCAAATCTTTTTATAGATAAATCTAAATAATTTTTGTCTAAATCAATTCCCAAAAATTTTCTATCATGCATTATTGAAGCAATTCCGGTTGTTGAGCTTCCAGTAAATGGATCTAGAATCCTATCGCCTTCTTCTGTGCTAGCTAGAACAAGCCTCTTTAATAAATCTAATGATTTTTGAGTAGGATGTTTGCCAAATATTTTCTCCTCTCTCTTGGGAGTGTTGATTGACCAAACAGATCGCATCTGCTTATTTGGCTTTTTGAATGCATCCTCGCTCCAATCGCCATTACGCATCAAATCATAGTTAAACTTATGTTTCGCTTTTTTGTCTTTTCTTGCCCAAATCAGAGTCTCATGACTAGCTGTGAAAAATCTACAAGAAAGATTGGGTGCCGCATTAGGTTTGAACCAAGAAATTTCATTTAAAATATGATAGTTGTTTTTTTGCAAAGCAAATCCACATTGATATATAGAATGATATGTTCCACTAATCCAAATAGTCCCGTTAGGTTTAAGAACTTTTTTACAAGCCTCTATCCATCTATTGTGAAAATTAAAATTTTCCTCATGCCCATTTCCCATATCCCAGTCACCTTTTTTTACACTAACCATCTTGCCATTCTGACAAGTAAAACTTCCCCCTGAGAGGAAATAAGGAGGATCGGCAAATATCATATCAAAGTGATTTTCTGGTAAAGCTTTGAGCAATTCTAGACTGTCACCATGATACAAAAAGAAATTTTTGTTTTTGTAATACGGTTTATATTTTTTCATATAAAACTATTTATTCCAATAGCCCCGATCAAGTCCTATTTCACTAAGAATATCAGTGAACGCAACATATTTTATTTTGTGTTTTTTGCAAAAAGCTAGACTTTCTTGAAGTTCCTTTGTTTGATTGTTCTTATCCAACAAATCACCAAATGCAAATCCTTTTCTAGCTTCGTACTTTTGGTAACCAACCAGAACGGGGTTTTCTGTATAATCTTGGAATTTCTCCATATTTCATTGGTACACCAAGTATTTTTTTCTCCTGCAGTTCCCGTTGTACACCAGCTCCTGCCCTTTACTTCATAGACATAATCATCACATTCCAAGTCAGGTCTATATTTCTTATCTCGTAAAGAACTCTTTTTCGAAGTAGTTTCCTTTACGTTTTTTCTTTCTAACACAATCAATGCTTCTTTGATCAATTTCTCACAAAGTTTTGTTGTTCATTGCTTCTTGTCCTCTTCTTGAATGACAGAGTTTCCCCATCCTTTCTCTTCCTCTTTTGACATCTTTAATCGCTCTTTGTTTTTAGTAGTTTTTAATTTTAAAGAGTCTTATGTAATTCCTTCATAACACTAACGAATAACTTCCGGATTTTCCAATAATTTCATAAATTTTATACTTTACTAATTCTACCAATTCAACTCATTTAGAATCCCATTTTCAATCATATTCAAATTAAAAACATAGTCATTGTGATTATACGTTTCCTCTAGTGGCTTCTTAGTTGTGTGCCATCCCAATCCATCTGTAATCCAAATAAAATCTATACCTTGACCTTCCAACTCACGATATAAACTCTTGAACTCTCCACAAACAGCTTTCAATTTCGATCCACCACCATTATAGAAATTAACCTCAACTAACTTAATCTTCTTATTCTGAGGATTAAAAATTGCAAAATCAAAACTTCTTTCAGTTTTATTCACCTGCACATCTACACCCCACTCAATTTTAATCCACTTTGCTGTTGCTTGATTTTTGTATTCGAATCCTTTCTCCTCACAAAAATCGCTAATGTGTTTTTCTGTAATTCTTTCCATTAGAGTTCCGCCCCTGTTCTTTCGTCCATTACTATCAAGTCCAACTTCTACTCCAGTCACATAATCAATTAGATTCTTAATCTGCCCTTTTTTGAAGAGATTCAATAGCCCTGTTTTTTCCAGAAAATCATAATATTTTTCAAAACCATCATCCTCTTTTTGACTAGAGTCAAAGTTGAAAAATTCCGAACTTCTATTTTCCAAAGAAAAAACTTCCAATTCTTTATCTCTTATAGCCAACAAAGAAGGAAAAGCTTTTATGATATCGGGATTACTGGTATACAGCTTCTTAAATTCAGATTTCAAATCCTCTTTCCCAAGAAGGTAATTTAGTTTGTTGAGAATGATTTCTAGTTCTGATTTATTTACAGATACCTTATCCCAGTTTACAAAATAATCCCAGGTTTTGATTGAATTCTTTAATGTCTCTATTAATTTACTAAAATCTTTTTTCATATTTTTTTTAAATTTATAAATTTCCTAGAAAAGCGCTCTTGTTAACCTCTTATCGCTCTTTCATTCTAGCTTAGAATTCCTTCTGCTCTTTTGACTAATAATCCTTTCGGTTGCTTTTCGGTTTGTGTTATGTCTAAAGTTTAAGTTTAAATGAATGTTTAAATTGTATATAATAAAGCTTGGAAATAAAGTTTCTTTTTTCTTCATTTTCATCCGAAAACTCTCTGATTTTATTATCCAATAGCAAAGTTACCTTTTCGCAAAGGAAAAAAGAGATTAGGCAGGAGAAAAGAAGGAGTGGATTTGCCACATTAAAAAGATTCGAATTCATCAATTTTTTATATTGTATAAAGAATAGAAATGGAATTAGGACAATAGAAAAAACAAGGAGAATATTTCTTGATATCTTAAAATATCTAAATAAAGGATCCTTTACTAGTTTCTCTAAAACAGAACTTTTTTTATTAATCTCATTAATCGAAAAGAAAAACATTTCTGCAGTATATTTTCTCTCTACTAACCAAAAAAGTATTTCAAGCAGCCTGTTGACGACAGAAGTTCGTAATCTCTTAATTTTCAGAATAAATTTATCCTTTACATGATTTTTTACTAAAATTTCAACAAATTTATTGATTGTAACAGATTTTTCATTTTTGTCATAAATCTTTTTTTTGTCTTTATTAAAAGTAAAATTTTCCTCTTCGTTGAAAGCAAAATTAGTAACCATTCTCTTGGACTTAAGATTGCTAGTTACTAAATGATATCTCTTTTTGTTCTTCTTATCCTGTTTAACTCTTTCTATTCCACCACAAACAAAATCATTAGATAGATACAAACGAATAAACATTAAACTCTGATCTTTATTTAATTTTGATTTTTCTGGATATTTCTTAACTATTGAAATTCCGTTCGCATCTTTAAATACAACAACTTCTAGGTCATCTACTTGTCTTTCGTATAATTCATTAAAATTTTCTGAATCCATTTTTCTCTATACAAACACCCTCTATATTAAAATTTTTTTCCAAGATTTAGCTTTTAATATTTGCTTTTGCTTATTAGTTATTATTTCATCAATTTAGTTTGGATATATTCTTTTATTTTCTCTTCAAATTAAAAAATTCTCACTATCACAATTATAATATTTTAATAGTTAACCACAACAACTTCCTTAACCTTACCTCTCTTATTTCCCTTAGAATTAATAGCTCTCCCAGCAAAAACCTGATTGATCTTCACATTCTTGTCTAATCCAGAATACAACTCATTAATAAACGGCGTATTTGAATTTGAAAGCTTCACAAAACAGCCTTTCTTGTGAAGTTTCATGAATGCATCCTTCAGTTCGATTTGCTCTTTTTCAAAAAAACCTTCTTTTGTATAACTCGTGAAACTTGAAGTTACATTTACTGGATAATATGGCGGATCAAAATAAACAAAATCACCTTTTTTTGCTTTGCCTAGAACTTTTTTATAATCTTCATTTAAAATTTCAATATTCTGAAGCTTCTTGTGAACTTTCATGAGATTATCTTCATCACAAATAAGCGGATTTTTATTAGCTCCATAGGGAACATTGAACCCGCCACTTTTATTCACACGATACATTCCATTAAAACAAGTTCGATTGAGAAAGATGAAACGAGCCGCAATATTCACATCGGAGAGTTTTTTTAAATCCCAAGCACGAACCTCCAAAAAATGCTCCTTGGTGTTTTTCTTTTTATGCTCTTTAAGTTTCCCTATTAGTTTTTCAACATCATTTTTAATCACATTATATGTTGTGATAAGTTCACTATTCAAATCTGAAAGAACAGCCTTCTGTGGCAGAAGGTCAAAAAACATCGCTCCACCTCCAACAAATGGCTCAAAATAAGTTCCTGTTTTTGGATCAAATTCATCTGGAGGATACAAATTCATTTCTCGAAATTGTTTTGCAAGTTGTCTCTTTCCCCCAACCCATTTAACAAAAGGTTTCGGACTCTCTTTATAATAGACAATGATATCTCTTTCAAAAGAAGCCTCATCAATGGTCTCTGTTTTTTTTGCATACTGCAAAAAAAACATCTTGATATGAATTGGATGTTTCCCTGTTATTTCAGCTAATCTATTTATTGTTTTTACGTTTTGCATTTTTTCTTTTTTAACTTCTATTTTTTCAGTATAGCAACAATGGATTCAAAGATCTACCATTGAAATTCTAAAAAAATACCGATATTTTTTCTCTCGTTTTCCTCAAACCAAAATCCTCCTATCCCTTCCAATCCTTAATCAAAACCCCACCTCTCACTCTCTTAACCGTCACCTTTTGCTTCTCTCGCCACTTCAACTCTCGAACAATCTCAATTGGAATCGTCACAGCGATTGATTGCTTGCCGACTTTTATCAGCTTTCGAATGTCTTGATCTTCTAGTTTTCTCATTTTGTTTTAAATAAGTTATTTAGTACTTACATATGTCATTACACATGTAATGACTTTTTGAAATTGTTTTTAAACAAAAAATCAGTCTGGTCTCAAAATTTATCAGCAAAATATCCATTTTCTTCCAATCAACACTCCATCTCCCATTAATTGCGTTTTTTTACTTCTATCTTTGCATAACAACTCACATCCCCGGTTGTTCTTTTAGTGTATAAAATCATTATAACCACATTTCTTCTTCAAGTCTACCTAAATTTCAAAGAAAAAGCCCTACAAAGGCTACCTCTTTACTCAAACTGAGCAAGGGATTTTTTTGTATACTTATTACACGGGGTGATAAGAAATGTTAAATTTCTAAACCCCTTAGATATAGCCTTTTTTGGCTTTCTGCATTTTTTTGGAATGTTCTTGAGACCTTTTTTGCTGTTTTTGGACTAATTTATCGTTTTTAGAACTTTTAAAGACATCTAAAACACCATATATAAGGCATTTGGTGTCAAAATACACGAGGAAACACTTTGCCTTTTCTCCAACCCCTTATATAAGCAATTTTTCGATTTTCATTTTCTCTTTTTAGAAAATAAATTAGTTAGTGTTCACACACACTTTGAATCTTCGCTCTACATAACAACCAAGAAAGCACCTCCAATAACAATCAAGGCGGCTAGTATTTTTTTGAATAAATCTTTTTTCTCTTTGTGAAAAACTGCAGCGACCAGAATATTCAACAAGACAACGGAAACAATCAATGGAGTCATGAAGAAAACATCAGCCACTTGAAGCACTCGAATCATAAAGAATGCAAAAAAACCCCAAGAAATTCCAGTGACTATATAATATTTTTGACAAGGAACTGAATTCTTCTTGCATTTCCTTCAAAGGAAACCTTCGAGCTAGATAAAGGAAAATTGCAGGAACAATAAAAGTCAGCATCAGATAGAAAGAAAAATTGAACTGCTCGGAAACTCCAACATCAATCAACATTCCAGTAGCAACCAAAAGAGAAACAAAAAAAGACAACCAGGCATATCGATTGAATTTAAACCGTCCTTTTTTGTAGAATATCAAAATATTTCCAAGTAAAATCAAACCTCTACCTATCAACTTTGAAGCAATGATTTCTTCTTTATAAATCAATATTCCATAAATAACGATAAGAACTTTAGTTAGTTGATCCAAAATGGAATAGACTGAGACCTCTAAATTCTTCCTAACAGTGACTTGGAGTCGATCGGTTAACGCATAAATAGTAGAAGCGGCCAGAAGCAAAATATACACCTTGGGACTGCTGGGCCACTTGAAATCAAAAAAGAGCACTGCGGTCAGAAGGCTTGTCCCCGCAATAATTTGCATGATAATTGTTGAGATACTTTCCTTGGGAATGTCCTTAACTGCTAGTTTGAAAAATTGATTGAAGGTTACTCCCAAAATGAGAACCATTGTCAGATTGAACTGCCAAGAACCAAAGAGCATTTTGAATATTTCCATTTCAGATTTTAAGTTAAGGCCTTTGCGAAATTATAAGAATTCTAAATCAATTTTGATTGTACTATTTTCATTTTTCTTTCTCAACTTAGAACCTATATTAAAACTATCCCTATTTCTTCAGAAGCAAAAGAATAAGTCCAATGATATTCTCCCTTTCCTTCGGATCACTCTCAGCAATTAGTAGCGTCAATGAAGTTAGCGCTGTTGGGGTCATGCTTTCTTTATCTAGCATTCCTGCTTTTTGCAAAAACCAGACAAAGCTAAAAGCGCCAGACCTTTTGTTTCCATCATTAAAAACATGATTCTTCACCACGAAATACAAAAGATGTGCTGCCTTTTCTGAAACAGTTGGATACAATTCTTTTCCTCCAAATGTTTGGAAGACATTTCCCACAATTCCAATAAAGCTATCTTTGCTCTTCTCTTGAGCAAACAACTCAGTTGCTTCCCCTTTTTTCACCAGCTCTGTTTTCAGCATACCTATTGATTTTTTCAACTCTTCTGCGGCAAAACTCACTCCTTTTTCTCCAGATCCTTTCTTCGGCAAATTTGATTTATCATAGACATCGAGCGAAAGCCAAGTACTAGCAAACGCCTCAACCAAATTCAAAGCCTCAGCGCTTCCAATCAGTTCTTTGTTTTTCGAAAGTTTCTTGATTGAATCGACAGCTTTTAGGAAATTGTCATAGTTATTCGCGATTTGTTTATTGTTGATTACATAGCCTTTTACCAAATATTCTTTTAAAACTTTTGTTGCCCAAATACGAAATTGAGTTGCATTCTTTGAGTTAACGCGATAACCAACTGCTATTATGGCATCTAGATTATAAACTTCTATGGAACGTTTAATTGTTCTTCCTCCTTCAATTTGAACTGTTTCCATTTTGGAAACAGTTGCTTTCTTAATAAGTTCACCTGATGCAAAAATATTTTTGAAGTGTTTTGAAATTGCAGCTTTTTGTACGCCAAAAAGATTGGCGATTTGATTTATATTTGCCAAAATTGTTTCTTTATTTGCATCAACAGAAAGCTCAATCGCCCCGTCCTTAGTCTGATAAATCTCAATATCCTTTTGTTTTGTGGTTTTTTTATTCACTTTTCCAAATTAACTTCTTAAAAAGTATCTTGATTATACCACTGCGCTTCCTCTTTCTCAATTTAGAACCTATATTAAAACTACCCATTTTCATCAAGAAAAGTTTACTCGAAAAGAAGCGAGAACTAAAACAAAAAACACACTCCCTCCGAAGTGTGTTTTTCTTTTCTATTAATTTTTACTGATTCATATCTTTCAAGAAACTTCATTTAATTTGTCCGAAGCCTCCTTGTCCCATAGATCCACCTTTCTTGCCACTACCCATTCCAAGTGCTGGAAGAAGTTCTTTGTCAATTCCATTTTCTTCTAACCAACTTTCCATTTCAGCTTGCTTAGCTTCTCTTTCAGTTTTTCTGCTTTCTCTTTCAGCTGCTCTTTCCTCCTCGGTCATATTTTTCATTTCTTCTCTATTTTCTTTTCGGTCTCCTCTTTTTTCTTCCATTTCGGTTCTATCCGCTTCTCGCTTAGCAGTGATCAGAGCTTTTTGATCCTCTGTTATTTTGCCATCGGTCACTAATTGAGTCAGTTTTTCTTCTCGCTTTTCTGCTCTTTCAGTTTGACGAGTTGCTTTTTCCTCTTCAAAAAAGGAGTTCACCTCATCTTCACTCAAACTGAATCTTGCTGCAATCTTTTGTGTTAACAAAGTTTCATCATTCTCACTTGCGAAGGCACTTCCAATTCTAATTGTTCCTGCAATAGCGACTGCCTAGTACCATTGTTGCAGCAATCATTTTGCGCTTATTTTTTCTTTCAAGAATATCTTTGTTACTTTTTGACGTATTCATCTGTATATATTGTCTACTTAAATCTAGTCACGATCTTGCACAGAAAATTCTCGACAATTTTAACTTTAAACTTTTTGTTTCTAACTTGTATACGAGCCAGATGAAATTTAAATTGGAAAGTAAATTGTGTCTCAATTTTCTACCGCTTGATCATGCCTTCACTTATATTTACGCGAATTTTCTAAAGAACTCTCTTTTTCACTCAATTACTTACTTGAGTCGCTAAACCTTGACAATAACTCTATTTTGTGTTATTCTTATTCGTAGTAAAATGTTTATCACAAGAACAAACGTACCTTAACCTTACAAAGCAAGGAGAAAAGACAATGAAAGCAATTAGCATTCTGCGCGCAACAGCAAACATTGAGACAAATCCAACTTCGAGTTTCTGGATGAAACTTTGGCGATGCTTCTCTCAACTCTTCTTTTTCAATATCTTCTTCAGTGGAAAGATTTCTCGCAGTCGAGATTGGAAGAATTTCACTCAAGCAACTGACAAGAAGGTTGCAGAGCTCATAATCCAAGAAAAAGCGGCATTTTATAAAATACCTAAAATAACTTCAATCCCCTTGCTATAGTCAAATAAGTTAACCAACTTTAAAAAAATCCGGCACCCTCCACTAGAGACTGTCGGATTTAATTTTATTCTCTACCTATTGACAAGATTTAGATTGTATGTTTAAATATTTTATTGGATTTGTTTCCAATGACGGGTACCATCAAACATCAATCTATCAGAAGGAGTTGCACATGCAAACCAAAGAAATCGTAGCAAAATTGCCAGAACTCGAAGGAACTTTCATTGAAGAACTTTTGAAAACCATGGAAAGTGACATCGATATTGCTTTTCTATCAGAGATTCCGCCTTTTGACAAAGAAACAGACCTCGAAGAAATCGGCCAGCTCAATAAATTTGAAATAGCCCTTCGGTGTCTGATGAATTAGTACCAACCTCTTGAAAAAGAAATCGTTGCCGAATTAAACAAAATTGACAGTATTGACGATTCAAGACTACCTGATCTGAAAACCAGACTTTCTACCTGCTGGTCCAAATTCAACATTGCAACCAAAATGTTTTGGGATAACATCAAACGCCGTTTGGAAAAACCCGAACATGGACTAGGAGTCAGAAAAGATGGACAAATTGTGACCCTCAAAGAAGACACAAGTGACGACAACCACGACTGTGGGACAACTAAGTCCATATGATGTCCATGAAAAATAAAGACTTTCTTGAAGACCTCTTTGGGGGAATTACCAGAAAATAGATCAATCTGAACCAAGAACCTTAAGACCGTGGGAAAATTTTCTCCACGGTCTTTTACCTTCTTCAAACATCAATCCTGAATATTTTTAATGATTTTTTCTATTCTAGATCCAATCTATAATAACTTCTGTTTGTAATCTTATCAAAATCGACAAAAAATCCTTTACTAAATAAGAATTCTTCCCCTCCCAAGGTGTCTGCAATCCCAACGATGTATTCACAACCTTCCTTTTTGGCGACATCCTTCACGTCTTTAAACAATTCATTCATCACTCCCTCACCCCTCGATTCCTCTCTTGTCAGAGCAATCCCCAATGAACAATATGATACATTTTCATGATCTTCTGCCATAGAATAGGTCAAAAAACCTTCGATATCACCACTATGATCCCTTTTCTCCATCACTTCTTTTCCATCAAGACTGTTATTCAAAATATCCTCAACATCATAGTCACTATCTCCCAATGGATAGTTCTCTTTCAAAAATTCTTCTCTTTCTTGATATAGTTCTTCCTCATTTTCCTCTGCTTCCTTTTGTTCTTTTTTTCTGATTGGAAATCCTTCGAATCCTTTCATTTTTATTTTTAGTTATGGCTAAAATTCTATCTCTTTTCTTTATTTTACCACCACTTCAATAGAACTCCAATCTCTATTTAGCATAGAAAAATATAATCCAACCCTTACACTACCTTGAAAATCGTGTTATTATTTTTTATTAAGAGAATAAGGTTAAATGAATATTAACGAAAGGAAAAAAGAGGGAGAAAGATACCCTTAAAAAATATAAGTTGTAACGACTATGTAAATGGACTAAAAAGATCACTTGGTTGGATTTTTTTCGAAATACTCCATACTTTTTTCAACAACGGCATATTTGTTTTGGCTGGTGAAAACGAAAACGGAAAAGACACTGAAATTACTGCAACCGAAAAATAGCTAGAGATCAATCATGGAAGTAATTTTGGGATGATTATTAAAACGGCTACAAACTTTGTTATCCATATGGATTCTTGCAAATCGCCTGGTTGTATTGAATCCATGAAAAGATACAAAAAAATCTATCCATTGATATGTATGGAGACATTCTATCCAAGCCCACCTTTGAAATGATTGGTAAACACTATGACGACGGCTATGACGCAAAAGTTGTTTTTTCCAGAAAAGATGGAACAGCAATGTTCATTGATAAGATTATGCCATTTGTAGAATGATTTACTAGTGAGAATAAATCTTTCTGGATTTGGACAGACAAAGAAACATCTGACAGTTCAAAAAGTCAGTAAACCAGTTCTCTATTCTTTTGTCAAAAAGAAATTAAAAATTAAAAAAGGAGAAACGTTTAATGAAACACTTCTCCTTTTTCCTTTTTTGGTTGAAAAAGGTGCAAAAATAAATACATACTATGCAAGTATTCTTGCTGGTTAATTTTTAAGTTACTTAAAACACTCTTTGGCATATCTTTCTCTTAAAATTACTTCTTTCTTAATGGTATACAGTCTGAAACCATAGGATTTGTAAGCAACTTTACTTTGTTCATCGATACCATCTTCATTTAATTCAGCATCTTCTAGTTGGAAAATATTCCACCCTAGGCACTTGTTACAAAACTTGATGACACCAGCGTGGGTGCTAATTTTCAAATCGGGGATATCATCAGACTTGCAAAATTTTGCAAGTCTACGATAATAGCTGGACATACTAGCAAAAAGTATCTTACCAATCTCCCGTCTGACACTTACCAGTCGATAATAATTCCCTTTGTACTCTTTTGCATTTTGCCATCCCTCCTTTTCCTCTCTCTTTTTAAGGGTTTTTACTGGAATTTCTTCAATTCGATACCCCACATCAGGATGAATTGAAAAACGCATAATCTCATGTGTGAGATTTGGAAAATCAACATTATAAGTCTTCTTGACAGGCAAATCCCGAAACTTATATCCCAAAGTTCCGATAATTTTTTCATTACAACGAATAGCGCTATAAATATCAGGTTGTGAACCAAACCTTTCATTTGGATCTAACATCTGATAGTGTTGATAAACACTTGTGCAGAAACGATCAATTTCTTCAAATGCTTCACAGTCCAAAGAGCGAAACATTACTTCATCATACCACTTGCCAAGAGCCACTTTTTGCGATGCTTGCATTTTTTGCATAGCTCCATTGTCCAATTTAGGAGCCACTCCATTTGAAATTAGAGTCGTCGGCAACGACATACATCCCAATTTTCTTTGTGCATTTGTTGTTTCAGTTAACCAATAGTCGGGAAATGCTAATTGGGGAAACAACTCTTGTTGTAGCGTCACAACATCAATTTCTCTTGTGGTTTCCTCCCTTTCATTGAATTTTAACACTACATTTGGATCCCAGTAAACCTCTTCTGTCAAAAAACCTTTTTTCGCAATTATTGACTTGAGATCTAAAAAACCATTTTCCAAACTAAGCGGTGATACAAACTCTGAGAATTTTCTTTTTTTAAAACACATTTTTTGTATCCTTCCTTTGACATATTAAAACCAAAGCTTCTTTAACTATAATTGAGCAAGCTCAATTATCGAGAAAACTGAACTCACTCAATACTATTATCAAATAACAATCTTAACTGAATATAATAACCACAAAAATATCTTTTGTCAAGTGTTTTGCTTAGAAACAATCTCCTAGAAAGGCTTTATTTAATTAGTAGTGTTGTTTGAAGCAATAACAACTATCTATATAAAAAGGTCTGAATCATTTGACTCAGACCTTTTTCCTTTGGAAAACTGCATCTTAGAAATAACTTGACTGATTCCAACAATGGGTGTATAGGTCTTTTTTGGGAAGACCAATCGCCCGGATCAGGTCATCCAACGCTTGAAATTTCAAGGTTGAGAGTCCTAAACGAACTCTGATATTCTCAATCATTGCCAAATTATCTGGCGAACCTGCTTGAGCAAAAACTTCAAGATTTTCAGCATTTTCTCCTACAATTTGATTTGATTGCCTTTCTTCCAATCAAATCAAATGTTGAGCGTGATTGAGAAAAATTCAAAAATGGACAAGGGTAAATCAAAGTTGGACAGGCTGGACGCATATGTGCTTCTTTTACTCCATAACCAAAAAGCAACTTAATGGTGTCCTGCAGTTGAGTACATCTGACAATTGAATCTTCACAAAATAAAATCCTTTGACCGTTAATTAATTCCTTAATTGGAATCAATTTCATTCTTGCCACAAGGTCTCGCATGTTCTGATTCTGTGGCATGAAACTTTTTGGCCAAGTTGGAGTGTATTTCACAAATGGCCTCTTCTGTGGCAATCCTCTGGCATTAGCATAGCCAATGCCGTGCCCAATGCCGGAGTCAGAAATTCCTGCCACAAAATCAACAGTAACATTATCATTTCAGGCTAATGCTGCCCCACACCGATACCGAATCTCTTCAACACTTCTCCCTTCATAGGTCGAGGCTGGATAACCATAATAAACCCACAAAAAAGAACAGACCTGCATTTTTTCTCCTGGCTTTTTGAACACTTCACATCCATCAGGTGTGATCCGAATAATTTCCCCTGGTCCGAGCTCTCTTTCAATTTCATAGCCCAAATTGGGAAAAGCACATGATTCAGAAGAAACTGCAAAACCATTTTTCTTCTTTCCAATAACAAGAGTGGTTCAACCAAGACGATTCCTAGCTGCAAAAATCTCACCATTATCAGAAACCAAGAGCATTGTGCAAAATCCTTCAATGCATTCTTGCGCATAAGCAATCCCTTGCGAAATAGAATCTCTTTCGCAAATCAACTTTGCAACAAGCTCAGTTGGGTTCATAATGTTGTTGATCTTTAAAACAGTAACCAGTCCAAATAATCCCAGATGCGAACGCATCAAAATTGGCTGAACTTCATAATCACTGATTACACCAATTCCAAGACTACCTTCCAAATCGGGAAATTCTGATTCAAATTTTGTTCTGAAATAAGAACTTGCCAAACTATGAATCACTCGCTTGATTTCATTTTCAGTCAAGACTGCCATTCCACTTATTTTTGTGCCGAGATGCGATAGATAATCTGTTCCATAAAAAAGATCACCAATACAACTGTTTTTTGATGCACAACCAAATATTCCACTCATCTTTAATCCTCCTTCTAGTAAAGTTTTTCAAAAAAATAATTTGGGACAATTCCCAAAACTTCCAAAGCACTGAAGGCTTATTTTACTCTGAAAAAAACAAGGATGTTTTACTTATTTTTAATATCAAAGTTTTATATTCAAATTTCTATAATCTCCCACTGATCTCCTGTCTTGCCAAATCTTTTGGTCTAACTTCTTGTTGCCTCAAAGAGCATCAAAAAATCTGCTTTCAAACCATCCATAGAAGAAGGATTATACAAAACTACAGCTGGATGAAACAATGGAACAATTTTAACCTGTCCATAATCAACTTGAGCCACAAAAACCTTGCCATGCATTTTGGTGATTCCCTCAATTTGAGATTCCAAACCAAATTTTTTCATGATGTAGATAGCCGAAAATCTCCCCAGAGCAGCAATGATTTTGGGTTGAATGATATCAATCTGCCGATCCAAAAACGGTCCATATGCCTCAATTTCTGCTGGCAAAGGGTCTCTGTTAGCGATTGGTCGATCTTTCACGATATTAGTAATGTAGATATCTTCTCTTTTCAAACCAACAATCGACAGAAGTTCATCAAAAACTTTTCCGGAAGCACCACAAAAAGGTCTTCCCGTTAAAGCTTCGTTCTTCCCTGGTGCTTCACCAACAAACATCAAATCCGCATCATGATTTCCCTCGCCAATAACTGGAAAAGTTTTATCTTTCTGTCTTTGGATATACAAAGGAGAATCTTTCAAATCCAAAACTTCATATTTAATCTTCTTCAACTGTTCTGTTTTATTCATGACTGTTAATTACTTTTTCTTAAAAATATAAAGAAACATGAAATAGATTGTCATCATCGAGATAACTGAAAATATCTGACTGAAAGGACAATTCATTATACTTGTAAAAAACAAATCGATATCCAAAATATTAAAATAGTTAAGCTGTGAAACATCACTTTTGACAATCGAATATATAGCAAGTGACACCAAATGTGTTACTTGCTGAAAATAATATCATCTTAAAAAACACATCTAAATATTTGTTTTTCATTATAGTCGTACTAAAATATTTAATTAGATTGGCTCATCTTTTTGATGAAAAGAGTGCTCTCTATTTAGAGACACACTTTTATTTTTTTCAAAAATAGAGGGCTAAATATTTTAATCCACCGCAACCCACTAGAATAGGAAAGAATCTCCTACCCCCTTGTTCTCGTTGAATGAGTCAAAACCTGTTTAAATATGCTAAGTCATTATGACCCTTAAAGCTTTTTACCTCAAAAGGAATAAAAGCATTCCACAATGTGCCTCGAAGCTACTGGAAAAACAAAATACAAAACAGGATGTGCTATTTTCTCCAGAATTTTAGCAATCCTCATTACCCTTTTTTTCCCGAAAAACGGGACTAGTCTAGAATACACATGAAGAGCATTAAAATAATGCTGAAGGTGATTGAACTATTTGGTTTCCATTTCGGACTCCATGTTGTTTGCGGTTTATTGACTCAACCAGTCAGATAAGTAACCGCCAGAATCAATAACAGTTATACACCTAGTTTAACAAAAAACCCCAGTCTGTAAATAGACCAGGACCTGTTTTGTTATTTTTCTTCCTTCACCGCTTTGATGAACCTTCTAAACATTGGGTTCGGATAAAGTGGAGAGGATGTCAGTTCTGGATGAAACTGACTTCCAAACATACATGGATGCTCCTCTTTTGAAAGTTCAGCAATCTCCATTAGTGTTTTGTCGGGAGACTTTCCTGAAAAAATCAACCCTGCTTTTTCAAGTTTTTCAATATATTTTGGATTCACTTCATATCGATGTCGATGTCTTTCCTTGACCTTCACTTTGTTATATGCCTCGAAAGCAAGTGTTCCTTCAGAAATTTCACATGGATAATCCCCAAGACGCATCGTTGCACCATAGTTTCCATTTTTCAAATTATCTTTCTGTTCTGGCATAATATCAATCACTGGATTTGTTGTTTCTGGCATGATTTCTGTAGTATGTGCATCTTCAAGTCCAAGCACATTTCTTGCATATTCCAAAACCAAAAGTTGCATTCCATAACAAAGTCCTAGATATGGGATCTTGTTCTCACGCACGAATTTAATCGTTGCAATTTTCCCTTCAATTCCTCGTTCTCCAAATCCACCAGGAACAATTACTCCGTCATATTTCCTAAGCTCTCCTAATTTCTCTGGATGATTTTCATACTCTTCAGAGCTGAGCCATTCAATCTTAGCTTTTCTGTCTTCTGCTATTGCAGCATGCTTAACAGCTTCAATCACTGAGATATAAGCATCTGTTAAAACACATTCTCCTGTTCCAAAATACTTCCCCACAATTCCAATTTTCACTTCTTCTGTTGCTGATTTCATGTTTTGGATAAATCCTTCCCATTCAGATAAATCACTTTCCCTTGAATCCAAATTCAGTTTTTTTAAAATAAGCTCGCTCAAGTTATCTTTTTCAAAGTTGATAGGAACTTCATAGATTGACTCAATGTCAGGTGCAGAAATCACTGCCTCTTTCTTAATATTACAAAAAAGCGCAATCTTTTCTTTTCTTTTTTGATCAATTGGAACACTACTTCTTGCAATAATGATATCCGTTTGAATTCCGGCTGAATTCAAAGATCTGATAGCTTGTTGAGTAGGTTTTGTTTTCATCTCACCCGTTTTTTCAGGATATGGAACATAACTAATTGTTACATACAAGATGCTGTTTTCATCATGTTGCAATTTCATTTGACGAGCAGCTTCAGTGAATAGCATATTCTCATAATCACCTGTGGTTCCCCCAACTTCGATTACCACAAAATCTGCTTTGTTATTCTCCGCGGCTTTTTCAATGGTTTCGATTACCTCATTTGTAACATGTGGAATGATTTGGACACACCGCCCTTTGTATTCCAAGTTTCTTTCTCGTTCAATTACTTTTTGATATATACTCCCAGTTGTCATGTAATTAGTCGGTGGAAGTTTGATATTCAAAAATCTCTCATAATTTCCCATATCTTGATCGGTCTCAAGACCACTTGAAAGAACAAAAGTTTCTCCATGTTCTGTCGGATTCATTGTTCCAGCATCAACGTTCACATACGGATCAATTTTCACAGAGGTCACCGAATATCCCCTAGCTTGAATGATTTTTGCAATAGAAGAAGCAGAAACTCCTTTCCCAATTCCACTCATCACTCCTCCAAAAACAAAGATATATTTGGCGTCTTTAGACCAATTTTTATTCTTCATTTCAATATATAGATTAAACTTTTAAACTCATACAAAAAGTCGCTCCCCTCTGTAGCGACTAATTTTTCCTTAAATTTATTCCTTTTCAACCACGATTTTGATAGTTGCAGAAATTCCTTTAGCAAAACCAATCTTGACTGGATATTCTCCTAGATATTTTATTGGTTTTTTTAATCCTATGGTTGCTTCACCAACTTTGATATTTTCTTTTTCTAATTCTTCGATTATTTGTTTTTTATCAATTGAACCAAAAAGTTTTTCTGAAGACTCCTGAGTTCTTGCCTTTATTACAAAACTTTTTTTATCAACATCAGCAACAATTTTTTGAACTTCTTTTAACCTCTTCTCTGCTTGTTCTTGTGCTTTTTTCGCAGATTCCTCTGCTCTTTTCACATTACCTGAGGTTGCTTTTTGAGCTAATTTATTAGGAATCAAAAAATTCTGAGCATAACCATCAGAAACATTTTTCATATCCCCTGCCTTCCCTATTCCTTTCACATCTTTAAGCAAAACTAGCTTCATATATTCATCATTTTTAACAAATTAGCAACAATTCTATCATTTTTAGTTTAACCAAAAAACAAAAAATTGGCAAGAGAAAATATTACTCTTTTCCGCATTTCTCACAAGCACAGACAAAAACATCCTCAATCGTATCGACCACCTTTTCGTTCATTAAGTCTGGAACAATATTTCCTTTTGTTGGACTCTTCACAATTGCTGCCAGAGCTTTGGCAATCTTCACTTTTATCTCATTTGTGATTTCGACAGTTCTAGTTTCTAGCGCACCTCGAAACAATCCAGGGAAAACCAAAGCATTGTTAATCTGATTTGGAAAGTCAGACCTTCCTGTGGCTAAAATACCTAGATTTTTTGCCTCTTGCGCCTCAGTTGGCATGATCTCTGGAACTGGGTTTGCTAAAGCAAAAACAATAGCATCGTCATTCATCTTTTCAATGTCTTCGACAACAAGCAAATCTGGAGCTGAAACTCCAATAAAAGCATCTGCTCCCTTCAAAGAATCGCTCAATGTTCCTGAGAAATTTTCCTTATTAGTTCTTTCTACTAACTCAATCTTGCTAGGATCAACAAGTTCTTTCCTTCCTTTGTGAAGTGAGCCTCTTGAATCAAACACAATCACATCGCCACATCCATTTTGCAACAAAAGATCGGCTATCGCAAAACCAGCTGCACCAGCACCAGAAATTATAATCTTCAAACTTCCAAGTTCCTTCTTCACAACCTTAGTAGCATTTATAAGCCCTGCCAAAACAGCAATTGCAGTTCCATATTGATCATCATGAAAAACAGGAATATCTAATTCTTTCTCGAGTACTTTTGAAATTTCAAAACAACGAGGAGCTGAGATATCTTCCAAGTTTATTCCGCCAAACCCTGAAGCGATGGCTTTTACAATTGAAATAATCTCGTTCGTATCTTGCGTATCAAGCACAATCGGTACAGCGTCAACTCCACCAAACCATTTGAACAATGCGGCTTTAGCTTCCATTACTGGCAAAGCTGATTTTGCACCTCTGTTCCCCAATCCCAAAATAGCACTACCATCACTAACAATCGCAACTGTCCTTCCTTTCCAAGTGTGTTTGTAGACATTTTCTTCATCAGCTGATACTTCTTCAACCAATTTAGCAACACCTGGTGTATAAATTCTAGCTAGATTTTCTTTTGTAATATCTTCTTTTGAAATAATTTCTATAACACCTGTTTTTCCATTTAATTTTTCTTTTGCCATTTTTTTAATTTATTTTAATCTCTTGAAAATTTCTAAAGCAGCAACTGCGCCTTCTGCTGCAGCTGTTATAATCTGACGAAAACCGTTTGAATTTGTTGTAATATCTCCTGCCGCATATATCCCCTCTATACTAGTTAGCTGAGCTTGGTCAGTAACAATGAAACCATTTTTATTAATTTCAACACCAAGATCCACTAGCATCTGCTGATTAGGGATAGATCCAATTTCAACAAAAATTCCGTTGGCTTCAACCACGATTTCTTCATCCTTTTCATCTTTTAGTATAATCCTTTCAACAACATTCGCACCCTCAACTCTTGCTATATTTTTGTTATACTCTATCGTAATCCATTCGCTATTTTTCATTCGATCAAAATAGTTCGGGGAACAAGAAAGTTCCTTTCCTCTATGCACTAATGTAACATTATTTGACTGCTCTGCAAGCATAAGCGCTGCCATTGCAGCAGAATTACCACCCCCTACAACTACTACCTTTTTATTCCTAAAAAATGGACCATCACAAGTCGCACAATAAGAAACTCCTTTGCCCAAGAACTCTTTTTCTCCTTCAACATTCAATTTTCTTGCAGAAGTTCCAATCGCATATAAAAGACTTCTTGCTTGATATTCTTCCTTATTGGTTGTCACTTTGAAACCACCTTCTATTTTTTCTATCTTCAATGCTGTCTCTTGTTTCAATGTTCCACCAAGCGATTCGACATGAGCTTTCATCTTCATTCCAAGTTCCATACCTGAAATAGCTTCAAAACCCAGATAATTCTCAATCTTGTGAATTTCATTTAAATATCCTCCAACTTCTTCTCCTAAGATAACATGTTTGATTTGATATCTGGATGCATAAACAGAAGCACCTAGACCAGCTGGTCCAGCCCCTAAAATAATAAGGTCTTTCATTGATTTTTTATTATTTCTTTTTAACTATACGTTTTTTAATTCTTCAACCAAAACTTCTTTGGCTTGAGCACCAACAAGTTGTTTAACGTTCTTACCATCTTTGAACATAATAATAGTAGGAATTGACATAACTCCATATTTTTGAGCTGATTCAGCGTTTTCGTCAACGTTGAGCTTTCCTACTTTTGCAACATCACCAATTTCACTGGCAACTTCATCAATAACAGGACTCATCATTTGACAAGGACCACACCAAGATGCCCAAAAGTCAACCAAGACTGGTTTTTCACTTTTCAAAACTTCTTCTTCAAAGTTTGCATCTGTAAATTCTAATGCCATATTATTACTTTAATTTTTATAATTTCTATAACTAATTTAGTCTATTCTACACTAACCACCCATTCTTCTGAATCTCATTGAATAGCTCTTAAGAGCATCATTGAATGCCTCTTTTGTAAAAGCAGGAAACATATCTGTCGAAAATTCATATTGTGAATTCATCGTTTGCCACATCAGAAATCCTGCACTGTTATGAGGATCATCGTCAACACCAGTCCTTATCAGTAGGTCCACTTCTGGTAATTGAGATGTTACTAAATTCTCTTTTATTGTTTCTTTTGTAATATCAAAATACTGTTTCATTTCTTGCGCTTTTTTTGCAATTCTTTGTACAGCTATAAGCATGTCTTCATCTCCATTATATGCCAACAAAAAACAAAGTACATGTCTTGAGTGATTTTTTGTTCGCTCTATACCTTCCTCTAGGATGTTCTTTAGTCTCCTGGGAAATTGGTTCCTCCAATCACCCAAAACAACTATTTTTGCCTCTGAGTCATATACTTCCTGGCTATTTATCAATTTATCAAAATATTCTTCATAGATAGACAACAAGGCTTTCTTTTCCTGAAGCGGTCTTTTTGTTAAATTATCAACTGATGAACCCCAAAAAGTAAAACACTTAACACCAATCCTCAAAGCTTCCCTTATAATCTCTTCTATTCTATCGGCACCTTCTTTATGACCTTCCCACGGATCAAGTCCATTTTTTCTTGCCCATCTTCTATTCCCGTCTGGAATAATTGCGACATGATTTGGCAAATTTAATTCTACTTTTCTCATAAAATCATTCAAATGCTTAGTGTTGTCTACTAACAATAAAATGAGCTATCCCTTCAAAAAATATCCTAGATTCTTCGTTTTTCATTTCAATTTTCTCGAGAGCCTTGAGAGATCTACCTACCAACTCTTGAGAAAGTTTGTTTGCATAGTCCAGAGCTCCTGATTCAGTAACTATTTTTCTAAATTCATCGATTTCAGATTCTGTTATATCTTCTTTTCCCAACAATTGTTCCATTCTTTTCTTTTGAACTTTTATTCCAGATTCCCGAACCTTGATAACAAGCAAAGTTTGCTTTCCTTCTATAATATCACTACCAACTGGTTTTCCCAGTTTTTTTTGTTCTCCAAATATTCCTAAAACATCATCTCTAATCTGAAAAGCAGCACCCAAAGGCATTGAATAATCAGTAAAATGTTCCAAAACACTCTCATCAGCATTAGCAAGCAAAGCTCCAATGTGAGAAGGACCTTCAAATGTATATCTTGAAGTCTTTCCTTCGTACATTCGCATGACTTCCTCTTCAGTAGCAAACCCTCTTGCTTCCAAAATTACATCAACCATTTCTCCTGGGATTGTAACATAAACAATATCTTGCAACTTATCTAAGACTCTAATAATTGTCTTTGCTTCAAAATCAGCATTAAACACGATTTCACTTCCCATTGAACCCGCTAGATCACCAGCTATCATTGCCATTGAATTTCCAAAATGCTCTGGATCTGCTTTTGGGAAAAACTTTTGCGCAATAGATTTGTACTCGGCATTAAGAGTTTTCACTCCATGTCTAAGCTCATCTTTATCAATAATGTCGTCGTGAATAAGCAAAAAAGAATGTACCATCTCAATAGACATTGAAACATCAATAATTCTATCTTCGTCTTTCCCACCACATGCAAGATATGCATAATACATTATCGCTGGACGAAGTCTCTTTCCCCCGGAAAGTGTAAAATTTCGAATCAGTTTAACAGACTCCTCTGCTAATGGATCTATACTGTTTGCCTTTTGTAGTTTTTTCTCAAAATATTCTTCTAAAAACGGTTGTAATCTATCCCTATAGTTATTCAATAATGTTAATGCTTCCACTGTTTTGTTTGTTATTGTTTTTATATCAAACATTCATACTCCGTATCGAATAGGGGAATCGAACCCCTGTTACCAGGATGAGAACCTGGCGTCCTAACCACTAGACGAATCCGACAAAAACCAAAAACAATACTAGCTTAATAAAGCATATTGTCTAGCCTCAAACTCTTTACCACTATACTCAAATTTTTTTTAATAGTCAATCACCATTAGCAATGAAGGCACCTGGAATAATAAACACAAAAAATATCCCTCAGGTCAAATATTATATAAAACTGAGAGTATAGTGCTTGTTAATCGCAATTATTACCACTGGGATCATGATATCCTCCAACAATATAAGCCCCTAGAGTAAAGAATAGTATCATGGCTATTCCCCAATGCAAAGGAATATCACCAATAGCAAACCCTATTGTGAATATAAATACTGATAAAACCAAAGATAGAAAAGCTAATTGTCTCGTCTATTTTTTTCGAAATTCTAATTTAGCCATACAAATAATGAATTTTAATTTTCATAAAATATATTTGATTCAAACACTCTTTTTTCTTTTTTATCACATTTTTTAGCACCATGCTAAGAAACAAGAACAATCTATAAAATAAGGGTTTATAACTGTATTATAACACACTTAGGACAAAGCCCATAACAATCGATAACACCACTTTCCAGACTCCCCCTATTGACAACAATCCTTTTAAATGTTATGTTACTCTTGTTTTCCAAATTGGTTGGAAACTTTTTAGTACATTTTAGGAGAAGGAGAAAATAAGATGAAAAAATTTAATGGTGTTTTATTGGGATTGATTCTTTCCGTGACAATTATTGGAAGTGTAAACGCCCAAAGTGTAGCCTTTGAAGACATGATTGATTATTGGAATCCCAGCGGATCGCAGTACGGTGAAAACCAAATAATCGGGCAACATGCTTTTGATTCAGTGTTTATCGGGCAAAACAGTCCCCTTGCTTACACCCATGACATCAACGACTCCATTGATCTGAGCTACTATTGCGTGACTGATGCCTCTTTGGAGCTGGACTTCACCAATGATATCTCAGATGACGCTGGAAGCAAAACAGTAGGAGTTCTTTGGTGGAAACACACAATTCAGTGGGATTTCAGTGAACAAGCCAGTTATGGCTTTGACGGAAACAGCTGGGTTACCCTTGGCGAGGTCAACAACGGCCAGTATGACATTTTATTAGACGTTGATTGGTTGAATGATGACGGTCGCTTAGACGTCGCATTGAATATCTCCAATCCCTTAGAAACAGCCACCGCCTGGTTGGACCACTCCAAATTAACTGGCAACGCTACCTCTGCTCCAGTGCCCGAACCAGCAACCTATTTGCTACTCGGTTGCGGACTTCTCGGAATCGCAGGTATCAGTAGAAAAAAAATAAACAGTTAATATCACTGTTTGAAAAATGATAGCGCCTGAATCTCAATGATTCGGGTGCTATTTCTTTTTTAAAATTGAAAATCGCTAGAAAAATTACACAAATAACCAAACTTAAGCACGTTTAAGTTTGGCTATTTTATACAAAACATATATTTCAGAAATTCTATTGAATATCAATATCAATAACCATGGCTTGTGGGTTTCTGTTGCCATTCCATTCATTCATTTCGAGATTAAATGCTAAATCAACCACATCTCCCTCTTTAAGATTTCTAAATTTCTTAGCGATACTAAAACCAATTGCATCTAAGGTGTTTCCCTGTTCCCCATTTTGAAATTGAAGTTTGAGGTGAGCTTCAGTAGCACCAACTTTTCTAACCTGCGTAACACTAAGATTCTTACAACAAAAAATTGGTTTTACATTCCCCATACCATATGGCTCTAACAGCTCTAATTCTTCAATCAATTTATTAGTTATCCTGTCGAAAGAAACTTCAAGGTCAATTAAGATTTCTTTAATTAGATCCTTCTCGTCAACATCTTTCATTTCAGCTAGCATCCGCTCTTTAAACTGATTAAGGTCAGACTCTTTGATTGTGAGTCCTGCAGCCTGTGAATGTCCTCCATATTTCAACAAAATGTCTTTATTTCGTTCCAAAGCTTTCACCATATTAAATTGAGAAATTGAACGACAAGATGCTCTTGCTAATCTTTCTCCATCTTTCTCGTATTCTTGAAACAAAATTGTTGGCCGATGAAAAGCTTCTGCGACTCTTCCTGCAGCAAGCCCAACCACTCCAAAATTCCAATTCGGAGAAGACTTGATAATAATCTTTTCCTTCTCATTTTTTTTGACCTGTGCAAAAACATCATCAACAATTTGAGCTGTGATTTTTTGTCTATGTTTATTCTTATCTTCAATTTCAAGTGCCAAAAGCCTTGCTTGAGATTCTTGAAATTCATTACAAAGTAAAAGCTTTTGTGCAGTATTAGCATGATCCATTCTGCCTGCTGCATTGATTCTAGGTGCAATCTGAAAAGAAACAGTAAAACTAGAAGGAACAGAACTCGGATCAATACTTATTTTTCCAACCTGAAACATATGATGCAATCCAATCCTTCTAGTTCTAGAAAGAACAACAAGTCCATATCTAACAAGCATTCTATTTTCCTGCGACAATTTCACACAATCAGCTATTGTTCCAATTGCAACAAGATCCAACAACCACTTCAATTGCTCTTCGTCATAATCATCCATCTTAGAAACTAACGCTTGAAGAAATTTGAAAGCAACTCCAACTCCAGCAAGGTCTTTATTCGGATAGACATCCCCGTCTCGTTTTGGATCAACAACAGCAATCGCAGAAGGAACGTTCTCTGGCAAGTGATGATGATCCAAAATAATCGAATCTATTGCTATCTTTTTCCCATATTCAATTTCATCAGCATTAGAAACCCCACAATCAACGGTTATCATGAGCGTAACCTCTTTTTCCTTGATATAATCAAGAGCGTCACAATTCACACCATATCCTTCAGTAGCACGGTCAGGCAAATAGGCGACTGTTTCAATATCAATTTGCCCAAAGAAATCCAAAAGTAAAGCTGAAGCAGTAACACCGTCGGCGTCGTAATCTCCATAGACACAAATCTTTTCCTTTTTCTCAATAGCAGACAAAACACGATTAACAGCCAAATCCATATCTGTTAATAAAAAAGGATCTATTGACTCTGATTCATATCCTGGCTCCAAAAAAGCTTTTTTTTCTTCAAGATTTAATACCTCTCGATCAATAAGCAATTTTTCTATTTCTTCTTCTAATCCAGGAAAGATTCTTTTATCCAAAGAAGTTCTTTCTTTTATCTTCCAGTTTTGTTTCATTTCTAATCTTCTCTTACATTCTAATTAAAACGCTTGTTACACTTTGGACAACGAATAGAACCTCTGAAATAATCTTTATCGGTAGATTTAAATTTAATTGAAAGTTCAGTGCCACACTCATCACACATAAAATCAATTGGCATTCTTTGTTCACGTATAAACTTTTCAAAATCCTCAGACTCGCGATTCACTTTGAAAAAATAATCTTCTGCGTTAACAACATGCACCACTCTTTTAATTATTTCCGCAGGTGAAACAAGCCCTCTAATAATGAAATCGTTTACACCAAGCTTTTCCATCGCATTTCTGTCTTCCTCTCGTCCTAGGTGCGAATTTACAACAATTGGAACGTCAACAGTGTCTTTATATTCTTTCAAAGCTTTCACAAAATCGAAACCGTTCATTCTTGGCATAATAATTCCCGTAAAGATTCCATCCAGTTTCACGCTAGTTGCAACTTCCAATCCTTCCACCCCATCTTTTCTCTCAATAACATCAAAACCACTTTGGCGGAAAAGTTCGGAATACATCAAACGTATTTGATCATCATCGTCTACAATTAGAATCTTTTGTTTATTACCCATATATTTATTTTATTTTTATTTTGCTTCGCATTATGCAAAAAATTGCAATTACAACAGAATTTTGATATCAACAATCATCGGCTCCTTTTCAGAATATAACATTATTGGATTAATATCCAATTCCTTTATCTCTTTATTATACATTGAAAGCTTCGCTACTCTCTGAGATTGCAAGACCACTTCACCAACATCGATTTTTTGTTTTTTCAGAATTTTCCCTAACATTGAACCTTCGATTTTTCTTCTGATTGCATCTTCACTAGCTGGTAAAAGCCACAACAATTTGGTGTCAAGAAGCTCGGTGAAAATTCCACCCAAACCAACCATTAGCACATAACCAAACAAGTCATTTTCTTTGATTCCAATAATCACTTCTAATCCAGATTGAATCATTGGTTGAACTAACATTCTTTCTCCTGGAAAAGATTCTGCTAACTGAATTCTCTTTTCCTCTAATTCTTCTTGGTTCTTGATATACAAAAAAAGAGCATCCTTCGCATTTTTGTGCAAAATATTAGGACTATCAAGCTTCAAAACAACTGGATATTCCCCTGTATATTCATTAGCATTTTGAACTAAATATGTCGCAGGAAGAATGTTTAGTCCGAATTTACTCCCAAGCTCATCTGCTTCATCATAGTAGAAGACTCTTCTGTCTTCAGCTTGAAGCTTATCAATAATGACATCTTTCTTTACAGAATCTGCAAATGAAGTGTCAACTTTCTCGCCCAATCTTCCAGATCTTTTAGCATTCGCAAATTCCAAAGCCTTTTCAATCGCCCTCACTGCTCCATAAGAAAAACGAAAGTTACTCAATCCTCTTTTTGCTAAATATTGTTCAGCCTTATAAGAAGCAACTCCTCCCATAAAAATCGGGATTACTGGAATTGCCAATTCTTCATTTGCGTCAATTACAACTTGTGCGATTTCCTCAATTGGAGTTTGCGCCTGAGGAGTGACTATTACCAAAATTGCTCCGATGCCATGAACTCCTCTTAGAATCTCCAATGTTGTCTTGTATCTATCCTCCATCGCATCGCCCAAAAGATCAATTGGATTTTTAGCAGAACTTTCAGAAGGCAACACCCCTTCAATCTGCTCTCGTAGCTCTGGAGAAATTTCAAACATTTTCAATTTTGAATCACTTTCAATAATATCAGTTGTCACAACTCCAGGACCTCCAGCATTTGTAACAATTGCAATCTGCTCATTTTCTGGCAAAGAAAAACTATTCAAAAGAGAAATAACACCTGAGAATTCTTGCAAATTACTACAATATATTCCACCATTTGCTTCAATAGCCTCTTTCGTAACAGCAGCATCTCCAGCCATTGCTCCAGTATGTGACAAAATAGCAGCCTGTGCTTTCTTTGAAATCCCAGCCTTCAGAACAACTACTGGCTTCACTTTTGAAGTTTGAGCTAATTTTTCTGCAAAACTCTTTCCATCAGCAATATCTTCTAGATAAAGTGCAATAATCTTTGTCTCTTCATCTCTCGTATAATAATCCAATAGATCATTCTCATTAACAACAGCCTTGTTTCCAAGTGTTGTTACAAGAGAAAAACCAAAGTTACCGCCTGCGGCCATATCAAAAAGTGCGGTAGTTAGAGCTCCTGACTGCATAATTAAACCAACGCCTCCCTTCGCGATATTCTTACCTGCAAAAGAAGCATTTAAGTTTTCTGTTGTATTTATTACTCCCAAGCAATTTGGTCCAACAATACGAAGATCATTTTCTTTTGCTAATTGTTTCAACTCATCTTCCCTTTTAGCGCCCTCTTCGCTTTCTTCTGAAAAACCAGCTGATATAATCACAATGTTTTTGATTGGAGAGTTTTTCCAAGCACAATCACGAACGGCTTGAATAACAAACTTAGCTGGAACGGCGATAATCGCCAAATCCACTTCACGCTCAATATCCAAAACACTTGCATATGCCTTCAATCCACCAATTTCATCATGTTTTGGATTGATAGGATAGATTGTCATCGTGTCGTTTTGAGAAATATTTCTTAGGATGATATTTCCAATTTTCCCTTCTGTATCAGTAGCACCAACAATGGCAACTGAATCTGGGTTTAGAATTTTATTCATTTGTGTTATTTAATCTTTTTGATTTTAACTAAAACTTCTTTTTCTGCTCTCAACAACTCTTTCTTTTTCATAAGCCCTTTTGTGCCTCCCTCTACTGAGATAACCGAAGCACTATTCAAAATCCCCCAAGCAATTGACCTTTTTACATCAAAAAATTCAAGATATGCAGCCAAGAATCCACTAGAGAATGCATCTCCCGCACCAACTGTATCGATAACCTCCTTGGCCTGAGTTGCAACATAGAAAATACTATCTCCTTTTGCTGCATATGCACCCTTCTCACCATCAGTTATAACCAACACCTTAGGCTTATATTTCATGAGTCTTTCAAAAAGTGGTCTGATCTCGGTTTCCTCACCACCATCAACTCTTTCCAAAAGCTCAGTTGCCTCATCTCTATTTAAGAAAACAATTTCAAAACTAGCAAACATTTTTAAAAGTTTTTCAGGGTCCTTTTGGATTTGGAGACCAGAAGGATTGCAAGATATTTTTACTTTCTTTTCTTTGGAAAATTCAATCAATGCTTTATATTTCTCTTCCCAACCTTTTTTCTGTGAACCAATATAAACTCCGTCAGCCCCAAAGCGAAATTTCGTCAAAGCCTTTTTCAAATCAAATCTTTCAACTGAATCACCTGTTCTGAATATCACATGATCATTAAGCACAGAGTCTGAAATAATAATCGAGACTTCACTTTCGATAACACCGTTTCGTTGAATAAATCTTTTCTTCAACTTCTCTGCTCCAATTTTTTTCAAAAGCCAGTCCCCTGTACCGGAATTAGAGACCCTTGAGAAAACAAGAGGCAACATCTCACATTGCAAAAGCCCGGCAGCTACATTGATTGAACTACCACCCAAAGTTTCTCTATAACTATCTGCATAGACTTTTGCTCCAAATTCAAAGCCAATCAATTTTTGAACTGCAACATCGCCAGTATTTTCGATCAGCTTCCCTTCCTTTGTTGAAAGGAAAACATCTTTCGTTATTGAACCTATACAGATTACTTTTTTCATTTTTATCTAAGTTTATTTTAAAATTTTATCAAAGAGTTCAACGTCATCTCTGTTGGTTTTTCAACTTCTAGAATATCCAATATTGTAGGTGCTACATTTCCAAGTCTCCCACCATCTATTAGCTTTATTTTTTTTAACTTTTTTTCATAGGAAACAACAATAAAAGGAACTTCACACTTGGTGTGAAATGTATAAGGAAGTTTGAGCTCCTCATTATATGAAATATCTGCATTCCCATGATCCGCAGTTATAACAAGTGTCCCACCTTTTTTGAAAATCATTTTATTTAATTTTTCCAGTTGTTTGTCTAAAAATTCAACTCCTTTTTTTATCGCCTCAAAATCTCCTGTGTGTCCAAGCATGTCAGCGTTTGGATAATTAATACAAACAAAATCATGTTCACCTGTCTCCAGTGTCTTCAAAACAATGTCAGTGATCTTCTCAGCAGACATCTCGGGGATTTCTTTATATGAACGTACTTCTGGTGAGTCAACAAGAATTCGCTCTTCTCCACCAACCGAATCAGCATATCCTCCATTAATAAAATATGTAACATGAGCATATTTCTCTGTTTCAGAAATGTACAATTGTTTCAGATCACTCAATGCCATTGGCAAAGTCCCGCTTAAAGGAGGGCTGATAAACGCAGTCTTCAAATTCAAATCAGGACCAAATTCTGTCATTGCCACAAACAAGATATTCTTCAAAAAATCAATTTTAGGAAATCCTTTTTTGTTTTTAACTTTAGTTCCTACAAAAAGTTTTGACATTTGCCTCGCTCTGTCAGACCTAAAGTTAAAGAAAATAATACTGTCATTGTCCTTGATTCTACCAACTGGCTCACCTTTTTTATCAACAATAACTGCTGGCTCTATAAATTCATCTGTCCTATCTTTTTTATAATTGAAATCAATTATTTCCTTAAAAGACTCAAACTTGTCACCCTTCCCCAAAACCATAGCATCATATGCCTTTTTCAATCTATTCCATTTTTTAATCCTGTCCATTCCATAGAATCTTCCACTAACAGATGCTAGTGTTGCCAATCCTTCATATTTTATCTGATTCTCTAAAGACCTCCAATGCTCCAATGCACTCTGTGGATATGAATCTCTTCCATCCGTAAACAAATGCAAGAAAACATGACTTTGCAACTTGTGATTTTTCAAAAGAATCATAAGCGCCAACAAAATATCTGGATGTGCGTGTGGGCTGTCACTATTTCCCAAAAGTCCTACCAAATGGATATTGGATTTATTCTTAATCGCATGCTTTACGGCACTCAAAAGTGCACTGTTATAGAAAAAGCTCGCATTGTCTATAGATTCCAATATCATTCGCACATCTTGCTTTACAATTCTCCCAGCTCCAATGTTCATGTGTCCAGTTTCTGAACCACTCATCTGATTTTTCTCCAGACCAACATCATGACCAGACGCTGCAAGCGTAGTATTTGGAAATTCTGCTGTTACTCTATCAACAAACGGCGTGTCAGCAGCAAAAATTGCATTTGTTTTAATATTTTCTGGGCCTTTTCCCCACCCATCTAAAATAGCCAAAACAAGGGGCGCTTTATGTTTTTTTTCTCCCATTTTACTATCTTTATATTATATCAAAACTGATGAGTACCTCTCTTTAAAAAGCAAGGTACCCTCAGAATTTTTAACGATCGAATCTTATTTATTGTATTCTCTTTCAATTTCAGCAACACGGTTATACTTCGAAACTCTTTCGCCTCGTGCAGTGCTTCCGAATTTAACATAATCAGAGAAGAACCCAACAGCCAAGTCTGCAATGAAATCATCTGTTGTTTCACCACTTCTATGTGAAACTGCTATCTTCATACCATATTCTTTTGCAGCTCTCACACATCTAGCTGTTTCAGTAACTGAACCAATTTGATTTACTTTAATCAAGATTGAATTAGCAGCATTCTTTTCTTTTGCCTCATCAAGAATTTTCTTGTTTGTAACAGTAAGATCATCAGCAATAATTGCAATATCTTTTCCTGATTGTTCATTGAAAAATCTCCATCCATTCCAATCAAACTCACTCATTGGGTCTTCAATCAACTCCATTTCGAATTTTTCAATCCATTCACGATACATTGCACTAATCTGCTCACTGTCCAAAGAAACATTATCCAAACTTAGATTATATTTTCCAGTCTCTTTGTCATAGAACTCACTAGCAGCAGCATCAATTCCAGTCTTAACTTGTGTCCCAGCTTCATATTTAGTACTAGCGATTCCCTCCAAGATAAGCTCTAGCGCCTCAGCGTTTGCATTCAATGCTGGAGCAAAACCTCCTTCATCACCAATTGCAACACGATATCCTTTTTCAGTTAATACTTTTTTCAAAGCCTGATAGATTTCAGCACCAGCTTGCAATCTTTCAGCAAAAGTATCAAATCCAGATGGAACAAGCATAAATTCCTGAATATTAAGACCACTGTCAGCGTGTTCTCCACCGTTGATAACATTAATCATTGGTACTGGAAATTTCCATCCTTCTGGTTTTTCAAATTCATAAACTTCTCTTAGATGTTCCCAAAGTTCAACACCCTTAACCAAGGCACCTGCTCTTGCGACTGCCAAGGAAACTCCCAAAATTGCATTTGCACCAAGTCGTTCTTTGTTCTCAGTTCCGTCCAATTGAAGCATCGCCTCATCTATCGCAATAAGATCTTCAACATCCATATCTTTAACGTGTGGAAAAATATCTTCGTTGACATGTTTACACGCTTTCAAAACTCCTTTACCACCAAAACGTTCTTCTCCATCTCTTAACTCAAGCGCCTCTCTTGTCCCCGTTGAAGCACCAGAAGGAACTGCAGCTTTAACTTTTCTACCATCCTCCAGTGTCAGTTTCACTTCTACTGCTGGATTTCCACGAGAATCGAGAATTTCGTGCGCATCAATGTGTTTTATTTTCATTTTTTTGTTTATTGTTTTAATGAAATTTCCCCTGTCTTCCTCAATTATACTGCTCCGTTGACATTTCTGCAAGTTTGTATATAATGAATTATGTTTAAAAAATAAGTTATTACGAAATACGCTTTTGAGCGATATTTTTGTTTTTAAAATAGCTTGTTTACAAACATTTTGACAATTCATGCGCGCATAGCTCAGTTGGTAGAGCAACTGCCTTTTAAGCAGAAGGTCGGGGGTTCGAATCCCTCTGCGCGCACTAAAGAAAAAACACAATTATTCAAAAGATAATTGTGTTTTTGTTTTTAGACTCATCTATAGAGTACTCTATAGATACCCCTATAAATGAGTCTACTTTAAAATACTAGCTAGTTATTAGATTAGCAGTTCGAATTCGACCCCGGGAGCAAAGCCCAAAAAAAGCCTTTAATCAAGGCTTTTTTAGATTACCATTCTTCAATTCCTATACACCAATGTCACTAAAGTACACTTAAAAGTTCCAGTACACTCTCTACTTTAAATACACGACACGTATCACCATGTATTACTGCAAGAAATTTCAAAGCAACTATTAGATTTTTTATGTTTTGAATTTAAATTTGACTAAAATCCCCTTTTCTTGCTATATTCAAGTTAGCAACAACACTCTTCTGGAAGAGCATTTGTTGTTTTTTAGTACTTTAAAAAATTTAGCAATTTAAACAAGTCTTCGGAAAAAGGAGGTTTATGAAGACTTTTAGTATCTAGTTTCCCTTGTATCACCTATTTAAAAATCCAATTTTGGATAAAGACAAAAAGGAGGTCACAAAATGACCAAGAAAGGTTTGACTGGAATTACTGCAATTCTCTGTCTATTGTTTACAGTGCAGAGCTTTGCAACGGAAAATTTTTGGGTAAAGGAATTTCACTTAAACAGCGATTACTCCGCAATTAAGGCAACGTCAGTTTTGCATATTGATGGAGGAGGAAAAATTGTAACTGGATCTTCTTCTGGATATGGACAAGAAGGGATTTTTGCAATAAAATTTCTCCCTTCAGGCGCAATAGACTGGCAGAAACGTTATGGTAATGTCAATTCCTTAACTTCTTCTGACTGCGTTAAGAATGGATCTAATTTCCTTTTAGTTGGCCAAGGAACAAACTATAAAGGATTTTCTTTTGAGATAGATTCTGATGGAAATGTTGTCTCAAACAGTGCAAAGAGATTCACTGGGATAGACAATATTCACAATATCAAAAGAACTTCGGATGGTGGCTATCTTATTTCCGGAAAAGAAGGCTACAATCCAGGCAAACTTGTTGTGGCAAAATTAACAGCACAGTTTGGCATAGATTGGACAACAAAAATCACCACATTGGGAAATCCAACTGGAGAAATGAGCTGGGCATGTGAAGTGCCTGGATGTGGTTATTATATCACCATGTTGGGATCAGGCGTTGTAAAATTGGATTACGATGGTGATGTTATTTGGAATAAAATTTATTCCACTACATCAGGTGTTGTTAGGGCTCGTGCGATTTACCCAACATCAGACGGGAATATTGCTCTTGTAGGACAACACAGTATAGGATATTCTCACAATCCCTGTGTACTCAGGATAGACCCAGACGTGGTTACGATCTCCCCTCTTCATCGAACTAGTTTCCTGAAAGGTGGAGATTTCCAAGCCATAACACAAAATACCGCTGGAGACCTATTTCTAGCTGGAAAAGTAAGTATGGACAATACTCCTTATAGTAGTGTTTTTGTTGCAAAAGCTACGTGGGCTGGAGTTACTCAAAAGGTTAAAAGGTTTGGAGATACAAGATATGCTGGTCCTCCAGTAGATATCCAAAGTGGCTCGGAAAATATCCTTTTATCTGGTTCTGTAAGAAATAATACTCTTAAGGATGGGGTCCTACTTGCAAAACTTACAGAAGCTTTGACTGTGAATTATTTGTGTGGTGCAGGAATTGATGAAACATTTACAGTTTCTGAACATGCAGTAACAACGGCAACCTATGACTTAGTGGCCAATCAAGCTGTTACTAGGGACGATATTACTATTCTGAGCTCCAGTATCTCCGCTAACACACTGACTTTGAGTGCTGCTAACTCTTGTGAAGCAGAGCATCCACGCTTAACAGTTGAGTTAGACACTACAAAAGGATTCGTTGTTGGTACTGAACTTTATGTAAACCCAGTGAACCTAACAATAAATTGTAGCGAGGAGGAATCTGATTGCTCTGAAGTTATAGAGTCTTTAACAACAGCTACTGAACTCACTGCGCATTCTAAACCAGGTTATTTTTTTAGTCACTGGGAAGTTAACGGGACATATGAGTCTGATAGTAATCCAGTTCACGTTTATGTTTTTAGTGATGTGACTTGGACTGCGATATTTGAAGATGTCCAGGCTCATGACTTTATTTTTCCTGTACTAAAAAAAGGTCAAACAGACCCATTACTCAACAAAGATGACCCTTTATACGATGATATACAGATTCCAGCAAATGATGGTGGCTGGTGGGGCTCAGGCGTTGGTGAACAATGCTTACGAGCAGGTCATTTAGGACAAGACTACACAAAGGATGCTAACAATGGTATTACGGCTGGGGAGTCTGTTTATGCCGTAGCTAATGGAACCATTGTTAGTGTGGCAAATAACCAAAATACTTCATATGGTTGGCCAGATAATGGAAGCCATGGATGGGGACCAGTTGTTGTAATTGAACACATAAAGCTTTCTGGGTTTAATACCTCAAATTCCATTGTCCAGCCAGATGATTGCAACACTGAAACTAGCCCGACTGTAGTCTACTCCTTATATGGACATCTATCCCAGACTAGCATCGCTAGTCTTTACGTTGGAATGAAGGTGTTTATGGGCGATTCAATTGGTGTATTAGGAAGCCCTAACGACGACTGGGAAGTTAGTTTGAATATGGGGTCTCATCTTCATTTTGAAATCAAGGACCAAGCTGGTTTTGATGAAGGCTCTTGGTACAGGTCTTATCCAGGAGAGTGCCCTGGGAGCATTAGTCAAGCCATCCTTGGTGTTGGTACAGGATATTCATATGAAACTGGGTTTTCTCCACATCGTTATAAACCAGACGCATTCATTCAAAACAATCAACAATAAACTTCTAAACAACTAAGACTATCAAAAAGCAGTTAGAGAAACTTCTCTAACTGCTTTTTTCTTGGACTATTTTGGACTAGTTTATTTTCTTGAAACTTTTGATAACCTTAACAATCTCAGCTGAATTAGTAGCAAGATTTTCTTTTGATTCATCAGTCACTAAATGAAACGAAAAAATGTAATTACTCTTACTACCTATAATTTCATAAACTTTTTTCGTACTCATCCCGTAACTCTCATAAACAATCGCCTCCCATTCCCCAATTTTTTCAAGTCTTGGATTTGGATCTGGATTATCACTCCCTTTTTGTTCATTGAAGATATCCTCCTTATCTCTTTTTTGCCTAGTATGAAAGCCGAACGGACGAGCTTCAGTTGTTTGTCCAAAAATCACTTGCCATGACTCTGGGTTTTTATAAGAAAAGTAAGGCAAAACAACACACTCCTCATTCCCCCAATTCTTGTTATAAGGAACATCGAATGATATCCCCAAATCATCATTTGTGTATAAAATCACGATATTTGCAGGATCATTATTAAAGTCTTCACGAACTATTCCATGAACGTTTTCATTTCCATTTATTTTCTTGTAACAACCATCTCCAATGGTTCTTTCCCTTACAATCATCTGCATGGGATTTTGCCCAGATTTTGAGCCTTCCTGCAAAACAGATATTAAGGACTCTTTTTCTTTCAGACTCTTATCACAATCGAGTAGTTCGCTTTTGAACAAATTTTCCTTCTGAAGACTTTGCGCTTTTTTTTCCTCAAACATATCCTTCAGTTCTTTAATATAAAGAAAACTGCTCCCAAAAATTAAAATTAAAACAGTCCCAAGAATCAAAACTAAAATCCTTGAAGAATACACGCGAGACTTTTCCTCCCTTTCTTCTTTTTTTGACTTATTCTTGGGATAATTAACTTTTTCTACTTCTTTATTTTCCATTTTTATTTCTATTACTAAAATTACAATTCTATTGTACCATGAGAACAATTTCTAATAAAATTTAAATTCGAAACTATACTTTCATATTCTGTAATAGTCCTAGATATGCAATAGTCTCTCTGCTTCGTATAATCTTAAACATATCCACCAGGGAAGCACACAGTTTATGTCGAAGTTGTGGGAATGACAGACGCGGCTGTTTACAAAATAGTTGCTTGTGAAAGCATACGGGTTCGATTCCCGCCTTCGAAAGGTATTGATTTATTTGATATTTTTCGAAGGCGGTTTTTTGTTATTCAAAAAACATACCAGGACTTTCTCAAATCAAGAATTTGGATTATTATTATAAGCATCTTAAACTTAGTCCCATTAAAAAATCTCATGTCTAATGAATATAAAAATAATCATTATGTGCCAATTTGGTATCAGAAACGATTTGCAACACCCACCTTACCAGATAATAAAATGCATCAACTTGATTTAAAACCTCCAAAATATACTGATCGAAAAGGCAAAATTCATATAGGAACAACTGTCAAAAAATATGGTTTTGCTAATTGTTTCTGCGAGGAAGACCTATACACAACAACATTTAATGGAATTACTTCTAGGGAAATTGAGAAACACTTTTTTGGAAAAGTTGATACTGTAGGGAAAACTGCTATAGAACAATGCGCAGATTATTCGCATCCATGGAACGGTGCTGATTTTGTAAATGAATTACTGATGTACATGAGCACTCAAAAGCTACGCACACCCAAAGGACTTGCATGACTCAACAAACAAGCAAAAATAAGTAGTGCCTGCGACAAGAATAATACTCTTAGATTAATGACTCAATTACATCAACTATATTGTGCTATTTGGATGGAAGGAGTTTGGGCAATAGCGGATGCAAGTAAATCTGATACAAAGTTCATTATTTCTGATCACCCCGTGACTATATATAACCGTTACTATGGACCTAAACATCCGTTGTGCAGAGAATACAATGATCCAGACATAAGACTCCATGCCAGTCATACTATATTTCCACTTTCTATTGATAAAATACTTTTTCTCACCAATCTATCCTGGGCAAGAAATCCCTATCAAAATGGCAAGAAAATGCGACCTAATCCTAACTTCTTCCGAAGTGCTTATTTTGGCTTTCAAGATATCCAAACATCTCGCTTTCTTTCTGAAAATGAAGTGCGCGAAATTAACTTTATTCTGAAAAGTCGTGCGTTTAGATACATAACTGCAGCAAAAAAGGAATGGTTATACCCCGAAAGATATGTGACGAAATCTAATTGGCATAACTATGGCAAGGGATACCTATTTATGCCAGACCCAAGATCTATGACCTACAGCGGAGGGATAATTTTTGGCAATAACAACGGAACTTCAGCTGCATATGATGAATACGGGCGTCGTCCAGGACAAGAAGGTTTCAGAGGGTTTGATGATACTAAACCCAAAGATGACTGGGAGCCATTTCATCAATTTCAAGGTCAATTTGCAAGATTATTTGGACCATACAGAAGAGGTCTATCTCACCACGGACCGAACATCGACGATGAACGCGATAGTGACGAATATTATCAACGTCTACTAGACTCTGAAAAGCTACACATGAGACGAAGATGGAACAAAAACACTTCTAATAACTAGGTGCTTGAGAAACATTATTTGAACACAACTGCTCTAGATTTCTGATCATAGTTTTCATATTTCCAACTCGAAACACATCCACTAGGGGGAGCAACTAAATTTGAGGCTTATTTAAGCCTCTTTTTTTATACCCCGAGTCGGACGTTCGAACCGCTAGACAAGATTAGTCTTGATTTTTTATGTATTTTATTGTACCCTCTATCTTCAACAATAAAGTTGAAGAACCTTAAATACAGGAGGGCTCCATGAAAAAAGAAACGATTATAACTGATAATGCTTATTATTTTATCCTCGTGGTTGGAATGGCATTGGGATTTAAGATGTTTTCCCAATCCATTCTGGAAAGTTATGGGGATGAAGATTCCATTTTATTCCCCACTGATATCGTTAACCGGGATAAACTAGGATACGTCAAAGTTGACCTCTCTGTTGTCAAAAATTCCTGGCCTGAGTTCGTAGAAAAAATCAAGGGTGGTCTTTTTGAAAGAGCTTCCTACGAATTCAGTAGTAACACAAGATTCAAGGGAGATCTTTATGAAAAGGTTAAATTTGAAAAAGACGGCTACCAATTCTCTTTTGAAATTAAAGAATACGAAAGAGACCAGGAGCATGAATTCAAAATGATGCCTCCTGAAGAACTCCCCGACATTCCGGAAAAAGAAAAAATCAGCAGACTTGTCTGTTTGACAATTACGCCAATTGAATAATGCCCGCCAAACCAATCTTGGCAGAAAAACTGCTAAACACCCCACGGTCAACTGACCATGGGGTGTTTCTTTTTGTCTTAAGATCCCATACAAACGGTTCGAACATCGTCCGATAAGGGGAGCAAACGCTTTTAAATGCCTTGTTTAAGGCATTTTTTGGTAGTCTGAATGTCATTTAAAAATGATAATGTCACCTTATACGTCAAATAGAAATGTCACCTTTGCTAGATAATGCTAAAATTATGAGTTAATCAAATAACTCTTAGCATTATGGAAAACCAACTAATAATTATGACTAATAAGGAAGCTCAAAGATATGAAATTATTAAAAATTTAATTAATAAAAAAATAACTGGAGTTCAAGCAGCTAAACAGTTAAGTCTTTCAACTAGACAAATAAAAAGACTAAAAAAAGCAGTTAAAGAACAAGGGATGGAAGGAATAATTCATGGAAATAGAGGAAAAGAAAGTAAGAAAAAAATACCTAAATTAATTAAAGCTAAGATAATTAATTTAATAGAAAGAAATTATTTAGATTTTACTCCAGCTTTTGCTCAAGAAAAATTAGTGGAAAATCACAGAATTAAAATCAGTTATGGTTCAGTCAGAAATATTATGTTAGAAGAAGGCTTGTATAAAATTAAAAAAAGAAAGAAGATCAGATATTTCTCTCAAAGACCCAGAAAAGACCACTGTGGAGAGTTGATTCAATTCGATGGTTCTTACCATAATTGGCTAGAAGGTAGAGCCTCGGAAGACGAACAATGTTTACTCTTAGCAGTCGATGATGCTACTGGTGACATAACACCAAGTTTAGATAAGAATGAAGGGATTCAGGCGGTATTCAGTTTTTGGAAAAACTATCTAACCAAGAAAGGTAAGCCCAAAGCTATCTATTTAGATAAATTCAGTACTTACAAGGTTAATCATAAAAAATGCAGTTGATAACAAGGACTTTAAAACTCAATTTCAAAAAGCGATGCAAGAACTAGACATTGAAGTTGTCTTTGCTAATTCGCCCCAAGCCAAAGGAAAAGTGGAAAGAATGAATAAAACCTTACAAGATCGAAAGATTAAAGAAATGAGGTTGGCTAAGATAGATGATGTCAAAGAAGCCAATGAGTTTGTTAAAAAAGAATTTGTTGTTAAATTTAACAAAAAGTTTTCAGCTAAACCAAGCAAAAAACAAGATTTACATAGAAAACTAACTGATCAAGAAAGGAAAAAATTAAATAATATCTTTTCTGTTAAAAACCAAAGAACTGTTAAGAATGATTTTACAATTCAATATTTAAATATATACTTTCAGTTAGACTAAATCCAACCCATTACTGTTTTTAGAAAAGACTCAATCACCATAGAAGAGCATTTAGATAAAACTATTCATATTTGTAAAAAAGATGCCTATCTTAATTTCAAAGAACTAACAGAAAAACCAGTTAAAGAAATTGATTTAAAATTAGCAGCTATTACTCCCAATCGAATTCAATACACTCCACCTGCTGATCATCCTTGGCGAAGATTTATTGTTAAACAAAAATCAGAAAAAGTTAAAGTTTTTAAAAATTAATAAATTTCCGGAAGGGGACATTTTAATTTGACGAAAACAGGGGACATTTTTATTTGTAATTGACATTTTATGTAAAAAGCTTGACAAAAACTAAATTATAATATATAATAAAATGTTAACTTTTAAGTTAAAGTTTAACTTTAAGAACATTTACAAGGTTATCACTAATCGAAGCCAAATAAACTACTAGCAAAAGGAGTAATTAAGATGAATTTTTTTATTGACATGCCAACCCCGATGGACAAAGCATTGGAAAAAGTTTTTTCTCTTTTATTTGAATCCTGCTCTGTATGTAAAAACCATGAAGAAGCAGATCTCATAATCGTTAATGATAGAGAGACGCTGCAAAAAAACTTCAACACTGATAAGTTCTTTGCAATTTTTTCAATCAAAGAAGTGGGAAGTCTTCCCGAAAATGCCCGCTGGATTCCGATTATTGAATACATCGTTCCCATGACAGAATATCTGGCGCAAATTAAGGAAAGCATTTCTTCAAAAAAGACAGTCAAAAAAAACTCAATCCAAACTGGAAAAGAATTTCAGCCATCAGAAGTTAATGAAAAATCCCAACGCATCTTGGTAATTGATGATACTCCTGATAATCTCAAATTGGCTATTGATCTCCTTGGCAATGATCATTTTTTAACACTTGCTTCGGGATTCGACGAAGGATTAGAATTAATCAAAACTAATCAGTATGACGTCGTTCTATCAGACTGCCAAATGCTTCCTGAGACAAAAAAAACCGCACTGTCCATTGAAAATATCACTATTGGTCAAACTGTTCATAATGGTATCTTTTTGATTTTCCACGCAACTAAACGTGGAACCCGAGTTGCCATTGTAACCGATGCCAATCATCACATGGACTGGGTATCTGCTCTCTTTGATGATAAAGACCTCCGTGAACCCCAAGAAGTAAACGGGCAACCTGTTTTGTTTATAAATTATATAAACAAAAGATGGGATAAAGCCTTGAAAAAAATTAACGCGCTGTAAAATAGCGAATAACCGTTCAACAGAAAACCAATCTTGTCTGAGCGGTTTTCTTTTACACAAAAGCAGTTCGAACATCGTCTGGTAGGGGGAGCTAATGCCTTTAAAAGCCTTTACTTAGGGGGTTTTTATTTTATTTATTAGTTTTCATTTTTGTATTTTATTTTTTGCTCATTTTTAGTTTATTGTTTTGCTTAAGTGTTTCTTTAAACCCCTAAACAACTAAGACTACCAAAAAGCAATTAGAGAAGCTTCTCTAATTGCTTTTTCCTTGGACTAGTTTGGGCTAGTTTATTTTCTTAAAACTTTTGATAACTTTAACAATCTCGGCTGAATTAGTAGCAAGATTTTCTTTTGACTCATCAATAACTAAATGAAAAGAAAAAACATAGTTATTCTTTTGACCTATAATTTCGTAAATTCTTTGTGTACTCATTCCGTAACTTTCATAAACAATCACTTCCCATTCCCCAATTTTTTCAAGTCTTGGATTTGGATCTGGATTATCACTCCTTTTTTTTACTTTTTCTTTTCTATCTACCAAATGACAACTATTGAAGCTTGGCATATAGAAAACCCCTTTTTGGATGAATCTTCATCCAAAAGGGGTTTTTTACAACACAACTTCTTTCAAAAATCAAACATTGAAAACTATCCGATAAAATTGTATAATCAAGAATACTGAAGTAAAAGCTGTTTGGGGAATCCCTAGAAGGCTTTCTTATTTAATGAGAAAATCACAGCCAACCACACCATGCCATCAAAACAAAAATTCACTCATCTTCATGTTCATACTCACTACAGTTTGCTAGACGGTTTAGGGAAAATCGATGATCTTTTGGACCGTGCGAAAGAACTTGGAATGGATTCGCTTGCCATCACTGATCATGGAACAATGTATGGTGTTCCTGAATTTTATGACAAAGCAACTCAAAGAGGAATCAAACCAATTCTGGGCTGTGAAATGTATGTAGCACCTAATGGACTTCACAACAAGCAACCTCGCATTGATGAAGATCGCTATCATCTAACCCTTCTTTCTGAAACAGATGAGGGCTATCACAACCTAATGAAGCTCACAACGATTGCTCATCTTGAAGGATTCTATTATAAACCAAGAATCGATCTTTCTGTCTTAAAAAAACATGCAAAAGGTATAATTGCTCTTAGTGGTTGTGTTCAAGGAGAAATTCCACAACTTGTAATCGCTGGAAAATATGAAGACGCTAAAAATAAAGCTCTTGAATATCAAGAAATTATGGGGAAAGGAAACTTTTTTCTTGAAATCCAATACCTACCAGCATTAGACAAACAAACAATTTCAAATAACGGACTTATTAAAATCTCCGAAGAAACTGGGATTCCTCTTGTAGCCTCAGCTGACCTTCATTATGTATATCTTGAAGACAAAGATGTTCAAGATATTCTTCTTTGTCTTCAAACTGGAAGAAAAAAAGATGAACCGAATCGAATGAGCATGATGGATTTCGATTTATATCTAAAAAGTCCAGAAGAGATGTGTGAATGTTTTAAAGATACTCCCATAGCTATTGAGAATACTCAAAAAATTGCTGAGCGATGCAACGTAACAATTGAATTTGGCAACACAAAACTTCCTCATTTTGATGTTCCAGAAGGTTTCACTGCAGATTCATATCTCTTGCATCTCTGCAAAAAAGGAATCAAACGAAGATATAAAGAAGGAGAATATGTCAAAGAACATGAAGAGAGATTAGCTTTTGAACTTGGAGTAATTTCAAGAATGGGCTTCTCTGGTTATTTCTTGATTGTGCAAGATTTTATGAACTGGGCAAAAGAGCAAGGAATCGTTGTTGGACCTGGGCGTGGAAGCGCTGCTGGAAGTTTTGTTTCCTATCTAACAGGAATTACGAATCTTGATCCTTTGGAATATGATTTGCTTTTTGAACGTTTTTTAAATCCAGATAGAATATCCATGCCTGATGTTGATGCTGATTTTGCAGATCATCGTCGAGATGAAGTTTTGCAATATTGCCGCAAAAAATATGGCTACGATCATGTTGCTCAAATCATCACTTTTGGAACAATGGCTGCACGAGTTGCAATTCGTGACGTAGGTCGTGTTTTGGATATTGAATACAGCTATTGTGATAAACTGGCAAAGATGATTCCTCAATTCACTACTCTGCCAAAAGCCTTAGAAACTTCAAAAGAGTTGATAATGGAATACAACGGAAATGCTAATGCTAAGAGAATTCTCGATGCAGCTTTGCGTCTTGAAGGAGTTGCTCGTCATGCTTCCATTCATGCTTGTGGAGTTGTAATTACTGCTGAACCTGTTGTAGAATATTCTCCTTTACAATACATGACCGGAAAAAAAGGCTCTGAACCATCAATTGTTACTCAATATGCATCCTCTTCCAAGGCTTCTTACGTAGAAAAAATCGGTCTATTAAAGATGGATTTTTTGGGACTTAAAAACCTTACGATTATTGAAAATGCGCTAAAAGTTATTGAAAAAACGACTGGTGACGTAATCAATATCGACGAGCTTCCTCTTAATGATATCGAGACCTATAAACTGCTACAAGAAGGTGGCACAACTGGAGTTTTTCAATTGGAATCTTCCGGGATGAAAAGATATCTGAAAAAATTAAAACCAAGTGTATTTGAAGATATCATTGCGATGGTAGCACTCTATCGTCCAGGGCCAATGGAATGGATACCTGATTTTATTGATGGAAAGCATGGAAAGCGAAAAATTGATTATTTCCATCCAAAACTAAAGCCTATTATTGAAAATACCTATGGTGTTGTTGTCTATCAAGAGCAAGTGATGAAGATCTCTCAAACACTGGCTGGTTTCACCCCTGGTGAAGCAGATGTCTTGCGAAAAGCGATGGGAAAGAAAATTGTTGAGATGATTGAGAAACAAAAACAAAAATTCATCGAAGGTTGTATAAAAAATAATGTTTCTAAAGAGCTTGCAACTAAGGTCTTCTCTTTTATTGAGCCTTTCGCTGGCTATGGATTCAATCGATCACATGCTGCTTGCTATGCGCTTATTGGCTATCAAACAGCTTTCCTAAAAGCTCACTACCCTGCCCAGTTTGTAGCAGCTCTTTTGAACTCTGACAAAGATGATATTGATCGAATTGCAATTGAAATTGAAGAAGCTCGAGAAATGGGAATTGAAGTTCTTCCACCTGACGTAAATGAAAGTTTCAGAGATTTTGCAGTAATCTTGCCAGACGAAAAGATTAAGGATGATAAAATAAAGATTCGTTTTGGACTTGAAGCGATTAAGGGTGTTGGGACACACATCGCTGAGAGAATTATTGAGGAAAGAAAAAAAGGTGGACAATTCAAAGATATCATTGACCTTCTAGAGCGAGTACAAGATAAAGATATGAACAAAAAATCACTTGAAGCACTTGCAATGAGTGGTGCTCTGGACAGTATTATTGCCAGAAATAAAGTCATCAAAAATGTTGAGACTCTTCTTAATTATGCAAAAGAATTTCAGAAAAATGCATTAGCTGGACAACCTTCTTTATTTGGAATGTTGGACGAAGGAAGTGCAAGTATTCCAAAAATTACACTTATTGAAGCAGACGCTGTTCCAAAAAAACAACGATTATCTTGGGAAAAAACTCTTTTAGGACTCTATATTTCAGATCACCCTTTGCGAGGATATCAAGATTATTTCAAAAAATTCTCAACTCCAATTCGCGAGCTTTCCACAGAACATGTCAATAAAAAAATCACAGTTGGAGGAATTATCACAAAAATGCAGAAGGTTTATACAAGAAGAAATCAGTTAATGTTTTTTGCAACGATTGAAGATGGGATAGGCAAAATTGAAGCACTGATTTTTCCAAAAACAGTCGAGCGAACTGGAGACATTTGGGTTGAAGAAAAAATCCTTTTGCTAACCGGGAAACTTTCCGAAAAAGATGATGAGTTGAAACTCCTTGTAGAAGAAGCCTTGGAAGTAGATGAAAAAGAACTTTGGGAGTATAAAAAGAAAGAAATCAAAGAGAAAACCCCTATTGAGAATAAATTCAAGAAGAATCATATTCCTTCATCGATTTCCCCCACAGCTTCAAAAGAAGAATCTATCAAGAAAAATATCTTAATAACAATCAACAACGGTTGTGACCAAGCTACATTACAAAAAATTTCAAAAACTCTGCTCGCAAACAAAAAAGGGCTTTGTAGCGTTTTTATAACCTCCCCTGAAATTGGAGGAAAACTTGAAACTCCTCATCGTATCACTTTTAATCTTGATACAATCGACAAAATCAAAGCGATTGTTGGAAATGAAAATGTAGTTTTCGAATAGCATCAAACCCATTCTTTAGATAATAAAAAACAGACCAACCGTCTGTTTTTTATTATCCCCATTTTGAGCATAGTGATATCTATAGATGTCACTATGCTCAAATCGAAATTGCAATACACTTATATTTCTACACTAATCTATTGATATCAGAAAATTTGTTTGTCATTGTGGGATTGCCGCGTGTCAATCTTTTAATTGTCAAATCCTCCGCCTTGTTATTAGCAAGACGTAGATTGTTTTCAGAAGATAACAAAGCATCTCTAGTTTTTTGGAGATGATTAATGATCTTATCTATTTCCTCAATAGCAGTCTTGAACTTACGACTTGCTAAATCATAGTTTTTTGCAAATCCATCTTTGAATTTATCCAGGTTGTCTTCAAAATTCGTAATGTCTATGTTTTGATTCTTTATTAAAGCAAGTTCAGCTTTATACTTAAGTGAATTCAGAGCTGCGTTGCGTAACAACGTTATAATAGGAACAAAAAATTGTGGCCGAATCACATACATCTTGGGATATTTATGTGACACATCAACGATACCAGTGTTATATAATTCATTTTCAGCTTCCAAAAGTGTTACCAAAACAGCATATTCACATTTTTTCTCGTTACGATCCTTATCAAGCTCACGCAAAAAATCTTCATTCCGATGCTTTGTAGCAGTTTCGTCACCTTCATTTTTCATTTCAAACATAATAGAGACACTTTCGTTGCCAAATTCATCAGCTTCTCGATAAATATAGTCACCTTTGCTACCAGTTTTAATGTCATTATCTTTTTCAAAATATGAGTCCTGAAAACCAATTGCTCGAAGTTTGTTAAATTCGTTTTCACAATGTTGCTCAAGCGTCTCACCTATCATCTTTGTTGAAAGCTTGACCTTCATATCTTTTCGAAGTGCAATCTCCTCATCTTTCATTTTGATAATGTCATCTTTAGTCTTGAGTTCAATCGCATATTTCTCCCTCAATGAGGTTTCAAGCAACTGTTTCTCAGTGTCTTTACCCTTTAATTCACCAGCAAGTTCATCGTATTCTTTTTCAATTTTATTAACAGCCTTTTCAATAGCAAGTTTTTTCTCAAGCTCTGCATTATTTATCCTTGATTTGATTTCAAACAATTCGGTCTCTTTCAACCTAGCAAGCTCAGACAACTCTCGGTCTTTACTAGCTTTTAGTTTAGCTATTTCTGCCTCTTTCCTTGCAAAATCTGACTGCAATTCTTTCTCAATATTTGCTCTGGCAAGACGCACTGCACTTTCCTTGCTTTCATTGAATATGCGCTCTCTCTCTGCTAATTCCTTGCTGAATTCTTCGTCACGAACTTGTTTGAGAATATCAGCAAAACCAGTTTCGTCAATCTTGAAAGTGGTTTTACAATTAGGACATATAATTTCGTTCATATTAGCTTTTTTAATTCTAAAATAGATCTTTTCTTCTCAAAACTCATCATCTATCAATCTTTAGCGGTTACTTATGTCTGAAGTTTATTTGTTATTATAGCAAAGTCCATACATCATTCCAACTCTTATAAACTCACTCCCAATTTTTTGATTTCTTCTTGATATTCCTTTTTGAGTTCTTGACTTGTCACAACCCTCTCAGCTTTCACGTCATAATAATTGATGTTTGGTGAAAATATCTTCGCAAACAAAGCTTTACTCCAGCTAATGTTTTTGCCCTCTCCTTTCAGAGATTCTAAATCAGCAAGATAATTATCAACACTCGTTCGATCAAAAATCATAAGCAGTTCTCTGTCTGTAAGACCCCTCATCAGATACACAAATGAACTCATGATTTCCATTGAAATTTTTTCAGTATGTAATGATTCTCCGTGACTTAACTTTCCCTCTTTTTTCAATAACCACATTTCTTGAAATCTATCAGAACTATTCACCAAATCATACGACTGAAAAAAAGGAACAAGGCTATCTTGATAAGCGTGTACAATCAAGAAATTTGTCTCTAGATTCCTAGCAATATAATTATGACTCCAGTTTTCATATCCGTTTTTTGCACCTTTTTCTACTCTTTTTTGATATGGTTTCCAAAAATCTTCACTTGGCGATTCGCGCGTCCAATTCAACCAAGATTCCATATCGCTTGGTGGATAAAAAGCAACTCCAACAACTGGTTTTACCGATGAGTTCACTGCTCCATATAACGCTTCGAACCCTCCCCAAGAACCACCGTAGATTCCGATTTTCTCAGTCTTGTCTTCTAGAAATTCTAAACCTGCTACGATATCTTCAATATCATTACTGATATCCCCTCCTTGATAGAAACGTGCATAAACAATCAACACTCCAAAACCATTTTTCAAATACAAATTTGCACTCTCAGTTGCCTGAGCAATTGTATGAGAGTTCCAATGATGTGAATCAATTTTCTCTCCTGTCCAATTGATTCTGTCATAAGGAGCTGTCACCAAAATAGTCTCTTTTGCTTTTTTATTAGAAAAATATACACCATAAGATGGATCATGTTTCCCTTTAAATCTAAGCATTTGGTAAGTGTAGGCTTCTCCATCCTTTTTTATTTCAGAGCTCTTGATGACTTTGAACTCGTTTTTTACTTCTATTTTTTCTCTTCCTCCAAATACAAAGAAAAACAAAATAACACACAGAAGAACTCCCAGAACAATAATCTTTCTCTTTTTTGAAAACATTTTAGTTTGTTGCTGTTGTCTTAATAAAAAAACGAGTATCTGCCCTTGCACAAACCATGCTATTGTGGTATAAAACTTGCAGATGAACAAAGTGATACTTTACATAATGTTTTAATCAGCAAAAGAAGAGTGCGATGTTAAAGGCCTTTTTCCCGGTATTTGTTGTACTTATTATCATGATTACAGCTACAATATCCCTCCTTTCTTATTGTATAAACAGCGAAGAAAGATACAAGACCAACGTTACTCAACTTCAACAAACCCTTAAAACAAAGAAAGCTAGAAGCCATGATTAAACTTGACCGTTTATCGAAAGAAAATATAAACGCAAAATAAACAAAGGAAGATTTCGATGTTATTCGTGTAATCTTCAATCAGAAATAAAGAAAATCTAGGACAAACCTTACAATTTGCCCAATAAAATTCACTTATCTTCAAATTCATCCAACCCTGGACTTGCAATGCAAACTCCATGGATTTTATTTATTTTTGACTCTTCAAAGAATCTCTAATTTCTCTTAAAAGAAGAACATCCTCTGTTATTTTAGCTGGTTTTGTTTCTTCTTTCTTCTTGAGTTTATTAAGTTGTTTTATTACGACAAAAATTGCAAACGCAATAACAATAAAATCAAAAATAGTGTTCAAAAAGTTTCCATAATTAACCGTAATAGCATCTGTTGTACTAGTTGCCTTTTTCAAAGTTATCATTAGATTGGAAAAATCCATCCCTCCCAAAACAACTCCAATTGGGGGCATGATGATATCGGCCACGAAAGAACTAACAATCTTGCCGAAAGCAGCTCCAATAACGATACCGACCGACATGTCAACAACGTTTCCCCGCATAGCAAATTCCTTGAATTCTTTTAGCATATATTTAATATTAGTTATTATTCTTTAAAGTATCATAGCAATTACTTGACAAAACATACAAACATCCTAAACTAAATATAGTTCATCTTGTGATAGTTGATATGACTACCAACCATATGTTATCTGACGTGGAATTGCTTTTCCGCCTAAATCACAGAACAAATAAACGAGAGTTTAGAAAAGAAATCTTCTAAGAATCTGAGTGGAACCGCGAGAAGCCTCGTCTCAGAATGTATTTGAAAATACCATTCACTGCTGTGTTGAGTATTTGATGATATATTCTGAGATGAGGTTTTTATTTTAATAAACAATAACTCTTAAACAATATTATGAGCAAAATAGACAGAAGAGAACGTCTACAAATCATAAGACATAGTTCTTCTCATGTTCTAGCCTCGGCAGTTTTAGACATGTTCCCAGAAGCAAAATTTGCAATTGGTCCAACAATTGATAATGGTTTCTATTATGATTTCGAACTTCCAAGAACGCTAATTCCGGAAGATCTAGAAATCTTAGAAAAGAAGATGCAAGAAATAATAAAAGCTAACATCTCCTTTGAAAAAAGAATCCTTCCAGCAGAGGAGGCTATTTCCATTTTTGAAGAGATAAACCAGAAATACAAAGTTGAACTCATAAATGACCTTGTAGCAAGCGGAAATAAAACTGTAACGGTCTATCAATTAGATAATTTCATTGATCTTTGCAGTGGTCCACATCTTGAATCAACTGGAGAAATTGATACACGTGCAATCAAGTTAGACAAAATCTCAGGAGCATATTGGAAAGGAGATGAAAACAATGCTCAACTTCAGAGAATCTATGGACTAGCTTTTGCCAACAAACAAAATTTGAAAAAACATATTCAAATGATGAAAGAAGCTCGAGAAAGAAATCATCGAAAAATTGGGAAAAAACTTGAATTATTTGCAAACATTCCTGAAATTGGACGAGGGCTTCCAGTTTGGCTTCCCAGGGGATATGCAATGAGAAGAGTTCTCGAAGACTACATGATTGCGCTAGAGAGAAGCTTTGGCTATGAACACATCCTAACACCTCATATCAACAAAAAGAAGCTCTTCGAGACTTCTGGACACCTTGGGTTCTATAATGAATCAATGTATAGTCCAATCGAAATTGATAATGAAACATTTTATCTAAAGCCAATGAACTGCCCTGCTGGCATGATGGTCTACAAAATGAAACCTAAAAGTTATCGTGAACTTCCCTTGAAAATGGGAGAACTTGGAACCGTATACCGATATGAACGTTCAGGAGAATTGCATGGTCTTCAAAGAGTTCGTGGATTTACTCAAAATGATGCACATATCTTCTGTACACCAGATCAATTGAAAGCTGAATTCATTGAAGTATTAGAAATTCTTTTGAAATTCTACAAAGACCTTGGTTTCGAAAACTACAAATTCAGACTATCCCTTTCAGACAACACAAAAGATAAATATGTTGGAGACAGAGCTGACTGGAAGAAGGCAGAGGAAACGATGAGAGAAGTTCTCAAAAAAGCAAAAGTGGACTTCTATGAAGAAGAAGGGGAAGCTGCTTTCTATGGACCAAAACTTGATGTACAAGCGATTAATGTATTTGGAAAAGAAGATTCAATTTCAACAATTCAAATAGATTTCAATTTACCAGAAAGATTCGATCTGAATTTCATTGATAAAGATGGAGAAAAGAAAAGACCATTTGTAATCCATAGAGCACTTATCGGATCATTTGAGAGATTCTTTGCGTTCCTCATCGAATACTACGCTGGAGCATTTCCAGTTTGGCTTGCACCAACTCAAGTTGGCATTCTACCAGTATCAGAAAAATTCAATGATTATGCAGATTCTCTTTTCGCCGATATGAAGAAAAAGGGCACTAGAGTTGAAATGTTTAATTCAGATGATTCGCTTGGAAAAAGAATTGCAGAATCAATTAAACAAAAAGCTCCATTCCTTCTTATTGTCGGAGAACAAGAAGAAGAAGATGAAACAGTGGCAATTAGAAGAAGAGGTGAAAGAAAAAACGAATCCATGAGCAAAGAAGATTTTTACAAGCTATTGGAAGAAGAAATCGCAGAAAAGAAGTAATCTTTTCGGATAAGGTTTTCAAAAAGACAGCAGTTTTAATACTGTTGTCTTTTGTTTTTCCATCAGGTAAGCTTAAAAAAAGAATTTTAAAAAACAAGCTTATATGAAAAAATATTTTATCAAAACGTTCGGTTGTCAGATGAACGAGTCTGATAGCGAACGAATTGAGACATTTCTAAAACAAGAAGGTCTTTCAAAAAGCAATTCAATTGAACTTGCTGACTTAGCGATTTTCACAACTTGTGGTGTGAGACAAACAGCAGAAGACAGAGTCTATGGACAAGTACACAATTTACGAAAAAAGAATCGCGAAATAACAATCGTTATCACAGGATGTCTTGCTCACAGAAAAGATGTGCAAAGAAGATTAAAGGAAAAAGCCGATTTCTTCATTCCAATCAAAGACATTTCTTCTCTAAAAGAAATTATCCAAAAAGAGAAAAATCTCCCACCTTCAAGAGAGGATAATAAATACTTACAAATAACTCCGAGTTATCAAAAAAAAGACACTGCTCTTGTTCCAATTATGACTGGGTGTAACAATTTCTGCACCTACTGCATTGTTCCCTATGCAAGAGGAAGAGAATGGTCAAGATCATTAGATGAAATCACTCAAGAAATCCAAAACCTTGCAAAGAACGACTGCAAAAGTATCGTACTACTAGGTCAAAATGTAAATAGCTATGACTACTCCACTCAAGAAGGAGGGGAAATAAAATTCCATTCACTCTTTGATACTTTAGCTAGTAAATTCTCGCAAATAGAGTTTTCGTTCTTTTCCTCTCATCCCAAGGATTTTTCAGATAAACTAATTGAAACAATTGCCAAAAACAAAAATATCTCTCGCAAAATTCATCTGCCTTTTCAATCCGGAAGCGACAAAATTCTTGCAGCGATGAATCGCAAATACACACGGAAACATTATATAGGAATTATCGAGAAGATATTAGCAAAGATTCCAACAGCTAAATTCTCAACTGATGTTATCGTTGGATTTCCTGGGGAAAGTGAAGAGGATTTCCAAGCGACTGCAGACATGTTCAAAGAGATAGACTTTTTTGAGGCATATATAAACAAATATTCTCCAAGACCTGGAACCGTAGCAGAAAAACTGGAAGACTCCATTCCTTGGTCAGAGAAAAAAAGAAGAGAAAGATACTTGCGAACACTTTTTTAGAAAAATTGAGATAAACAAAAACAGCCACTTCTTTACGAAGGGCTGTTTTTTATACTAAGCATTCCTACCAAACTTTAACATCTACACTCCTCTTTGTTGAGTTCCCAACTTTGTCGTATGCTTTTACTGTAATGGTGTGTGTGCCTGGGGATGTGTATTGCGGAATTGTGAATTGAGAGTTAATGGTTTTTGTATTTTTGCCATTAAAATAGACTTTGTATTTCTTCACCTTTTCATTGTCTGTCGCTTGCCAAATTATTGTTTTTCCTCTTTGGAAATATTGGTTGTTGTATGGAAAGTTTACAAAAATTGGATCTTCTGAGTCTACCTTTACTTTGAATTTGTCAGTATCTAATAGAGTTCCATGATTGTCAAAATATTTCAGTTTTAAATCATATGTCTTGTTGTGTTTGAGTTTTATTTCTTCTTTCCATTTTCCATATTTATCTACGTTGATGGTTTCGATTTTAGTTCCGTTTTTGTAGATTCTTACTTTTCCATTTTTTAGTTTTTGGTTTTCTCCTTTAAGAGTTGGTTTATGTTTGTTGATGTTTATTTTATCTTTTTCTATCTCGAATTTGTCAGAGCTCCCTAATTTGAAAAAATTGGAAAGTCCTGAATTAGAAGTAACAGATTTTCCAAAAGATATTGAATTAAAAGTTGGAGAAGATAGTCCATCTTTAGAGATTAGAGTTACTCTGTATGTTAGAGATATTCCTCTCCCAACAAAAGAGTCTCCGTTGTCTATTTCTGCCCAAGTTTCTCCTTCGTCTAGTTGAGGATGTTAGGGTGGAGGTTTCCTGTTGTTTATTGAAGAGGAGGACGCGGTTGTTTGCTTCATCTGTCACAGCTAATACTTCTTCTTCTGTTGAAACCCAATCTGGTCTACCAAAAGTATACTTGCTTGTAGCATAAGCATCACTACTAATAAAATCTGGTTGTCCAATTACCTCATCTGTTGGAGAATTATTTTCTGTTGGTGTAGCATTGAGGATTAAAAGTCTTCTGCTTGAAGTTAACGGCAAAAAGATTCTTTCCTTACAAATACTCAACAGATGCGCACCATACAATGTTCTAGCTGAGATATCCTCCTCTGTATATATAACACTTGTATTAAAATCCTCCTGCCCAATAACAATATCTGCTGGAGCATTGTTTTCTGTTGGGATTTCATTATAAACCAATACACGATTATTCCCCATATCATTAATAAAAAGATTTTTTCCATCATAGAAGACTCCCGAAAAATGATATGCTGTATTAGCTGCTGGATCACCGCCCTGATTTATATCTGCACTTATAAAGTCTGGTTGTCCGATAACCACATCAGCAGACGCATTATTTTCAGTAGGGATAGAGTTATAAATCAAAAGTCTATAACTATTTCTCTCCGCAATAAAAAGTTTTTCACCATCGCTAAAAACAGCAAAAGGATAATTTAATGTATTTGCTGCTGGATTTGCATTTCCTTGATTAACGTCCGTACTTGTAAAATCCAGCTGACCAATTACAACATCAGCTGTCGCATTATTCTCCGTTGGAATTTCGTTATAGATTAAAACTCGGTTATTATTTCCATCTGCCACAAAAAGTCTTGTGCCATCACTAAAAGCGTGAATTGGTAAATTCAATGTATTTGCAGACGCACTTCCACCCTGATTAGCTTCGTTACTAGTAAAATCCAGCTGACCAATTACTACATCTGCAGAGGCATTGTTCTTTGTTGGGGTTTCATTATAAATCAATACTCTGTGATTATATATATCAGCAACAATAAGTTTTTCATTTTTAAGATTAATTCCATATGGTGAATTTAAGGTACTCTCATCAGGCGACCATCCCTGATTAACGTCCCCACTAACAAAATCCTCCTGTCCAATCACAACGTCCGCATTAATTTTCATTCTAAGATTTCCATCATTCAAATAAATCCCTTCTCCACCTTTAGATGAAAATTTTGTTTCATCACTCCAGTCACTCTTGCCCATCACCTCCAGACCAATTGGTTTGGGTCCATGTTTCTACTGAACTTGCAACTGTTTCATTTACAACAAAAAACGTAGCACAAAAGATTAAACTGCATAAACAAATGTCTTTAAAAAGTTTCATTATTTTTATATTTTTATATTTTTATATTTTTATATTTTTATAATAGCTCAATCAAAAAGAAACCATTTGCAAACAAAAACAGCCACTTATTAGAAAGTGGCTGTTTTTTATACTAAGAGAACTGTCAACTATTCATCTAAATTGTTATAGTCAGCGTTTCTATCATCTGATCCAATGTCCTCTAATAAAGGTGTCGCTTCCTCGGGAATTGGTTGTGACTCTAAACCTGGATTAATCCCTGGTTGAGTGCTAGCAGGAGACTCATTGCCTGTTTCGTCAATCGTTGCTCCTTCACCCAATCCATCAAGTGCTGCTTTTCCACTCTCAAGATTATTAATAATCTTATTTAGATCAGCATTGTCTGGATTAGACGCTGCAACCTTCTTGAATTGTTCAAGTGCACCTTTCCTATCGCCTTCCTTATCAAGAACCAAACCTAGAAAATATCTTGCATTAGCATATTCACTGTCAACACTGACTGCCGCCATAAATTCTTTCTTAGCTTCAGTGAACATTTCTTTCTTGTAATAGAAGAGTCCTTGTCTGAAAGCAATACTTGCAACATTTGGATATTGCTTTCTATTTTCTTTACCCTTTTCAATTGCTCCATCAATATTCCCTTCTCTTTCATATATCCCAACAGTCAGAAGATTGGCTGGAGTATAATCAGCTTTAATCTTCAAAGCTTTGTTGATATTCTCTCTTGCAACCACTAAATTCTTTTGACTTTCTTCTGGCAATTCTCCATCTTTCAATGTTCCATCTTGTCTTGCTCTCAAAACAGCAATATCTGATAAAGAAACATAAATACTAGCAATCTTTTGATACAAAGCTGGATTATTTGGATCTAGCTTTATCGCTTCTTGATAAGCCTCTATAGCTTTCTTATCAGCACCCTCCATTGTTACCAAAACTCCTTCGTATACCCTTGCTAATGCAAGATGGTTGTCTACATTCAATTTGTTCAAACTTTGAGCTCTAGCCGCACTTTCGATAGCTCCTCGCACCAGGCCACTAACCATTGCTGATTCTTCAGCTGATAACTTTTCGCCTTTACTCTCTGCAACTTTCTTATTTGCTTGAGCAAAAAGTGCAATTGAAAGATTTCTATAATACACATCTCTATTCACATCAAGCTCAACTGATTTACCAAGTTCCTTTTGAACAGAATCCAAATCTCCACCCTTAGCATCAACAATAAGTGCTTTGTTGAAATGGATAGCTGCGAAATATTTTTGATTCTCAAGATAAATCGAGGCAATAAAACCAATAATCACAAGTACAAACACAAATGAAAGCACTAATGAAGAAGTTGGTGATGCAGAAGTCGTTACGAATTCCTTTGTCTCATCTTTTCCTTCTTTCAAAGTTGAAAATGCTAAGAACAAAGCAAGACTAAACCACCACAAAAAGAGAACCGTAAGATTTGTTAGATACACAAATAGAATCAATGTTACAAACAACCAAACCATTCCAATCCCAATTGCCATATAGCCACCATTTTCGTCTTCTTTCTCTTTCGTTTCCTTGGTAACGCCTTTAAACAAAGCAAATATCCCTGAACCAACCAAGAACAAGAAAGTTAATCCTCCTAAAATTCCAGTTGTTGAAAGAAGAGTTAGAAAATAACTTGATGCACTATTAAAATTAATTGCCCAATATTTACCAAGATTATCTGGTCTATTTTTTTGATATACGTTTGTATAAGTTGTTGGACCTGAACCTAACATTGGATTCTCCTTAATAGAAGCCACTGCAATCTTAGCAGAAGTTTTGTGATTCAATAAAAGCTCTACTGGCAATTCCTTTTTAATCAAAGGTGTATTCCTAAGAATCATCATCAAAGTCAAAACTAGGAAAATCATTGGTATGATTCTAGCTTGTCCTTGAGCCTTTCTACCAATCAGAACAGTAGCACCAAACAAAAATGCCATACACAAAATAAGTGCAATCCAAATGATTTTAAAATTAAACACCATAAGCACAAAGAAGAAAAAGAACGCTAAACCGATCAAAGCAATCTTCAAAACCTTGGAAACATCACTCAAGAACATTGATAAAGAAAGCAAGAATAGTGCTCCAACATAGATCGCCAATGTATAAACAGAACCAACTGTATTAAAGAATGGGGTCTTAGAAAATTCTAATGGCAAGATATACACTCCCCAAATTTGCAAAACCCCAAAAAGAGCTGTGACAAAGCCACTCACCAAAAATACAATAACCACTCTTAACGCTTCTGCTCTTGTCTTGATTGTGTTCAAAACAAGAAAAAAGAAGGCCACTAGAAATAATAATGTTACAAAAGAGTTTCCTTCTCCACCGAAAAATCCCCAAAGACTCTGCTCTCGATAATCAGAGAAAGCTGTACTCAAACCAAAAATCGCAAAAAACGTTATCACTGGAACAAGGATAAAATTCTTCTTGAATCTAATCTCATTCTTCCATGCCATTTTTCCAACCCAAGCTAAAAATCCAATTCCAACTACTAAAACCAAGAATACCTGTTTGTTAAGTTCCAAAATAGAAGGTACATTTGGTGCAAAAAACAAAGGTAATAAAGAGATCGTCGAATAAATTGAAGATTTAACAATAATATCAACAATCTTCATTGCTAAATTATCACTATTAGACTCATCAGCTTTTGGCAATTTCATTTTTGGCAAATTGCCAAATTTTCCAGTAACCTTTTTTTGTATAGGATTTATTTTTTGTTTTTGAACTGCGTTTGCTCCGATATTCACTCCTACCTTCTGACCGTTACCGTTTTGTGACATTGCTCTATTCGGAGCAACCTGACCAATATCCCCATTTGTGTTTAAACTATTCATTTATGATTTTTAAATATATTTATTTATATTATTTTACAAACAAACAACCTGTGCTAGCCATTTTAGCACTTCCTTTAAATATTCACAAGTTGAACTATTTACAAAAATAATATATAATTAAGTTGCTTTCAACTCAAGACTGAACTTAAAAATAAAAACAATGGAATTCATAAAAAACTTGAAGCTAATTTCAATTCCACTTATTGTAATGTCCCTTGCTCAATTGACTAAGTTTGCACTGTTTTCCATTAAAAGTGGCAGCATTAGATGGAACTATATAATGACTCATGGACACATGCCTTCTGCACACAGTGCACTTGCTACTTCACTCGTAACTACAATTGGCTATTCAGAAGGAATTGGTTCTGGAGAATTTATAATAGCAGTTGTTTTGGCTCTTATCATATTAGATGATGCGCTTAGGATTAGAATGTATCTAGGCGATCAAGGAAGATTCCTAAATATGCTAACACACACACTAAACTTAGACCCCAAACAATATCCTAGACTAAAAGAACATGTTGGACATCGCGTAAGTGAAGTTCTCTGTGGAATCTTATTTGGATTTGTTATTTCTTGGCTTCTAATTCAACTTTTCATTTAACTAAATTTACTTTCTGGAAACAAAAAACTGCCATTATGTCAGTTTTTTTATACACTATTTCTCAAATTCCAAATCTATTCTTCATCTAAAAGCTCTTTAATAACTCTCTTATCATTCCATGGAATTCTCTCTTTCCCAATTGCCATAGTCTCCTCAGCGCCTTTTCCTGTAACTAAAATAAAATCACCTTCAGTGGCTATCTCTAAAGCCTTCTTTATTGCCTCTCTTCGTTGCGAGATTTTCCAACAATTCTTCCCTTCTTTCATACCACCAGACAAAATACCTTGGAAAACTTCATTAATAATCTGATCTGGATCCTCTCCATATGGATCTTCATTTGTAACAATCGCAAAGTTTCCATATTTAGCAACTATTTCACCCATAATTGGACGTTTTCCTCTGTCTCTCTCTCCACAACTTCCAAAAACCCAGATTATTTTCTTAAATTCATGGTTAGACTGAGCTCTTCTTAATAGATATCCAATTTTTTCCATTGAATCAGGTGTAAGTGCATAGTCTACCATGATCGACAAATCCCTATTATTGTCCACGTAATCCATTCTTCCACTAACGGTTTCGATTTGTTCTAATGCTTTTCTGGAAGTATTCAAACGAACACCCTGTAAACTAGCAATACAAACTGCAGCAAGAGCATTTTCAATATTAAAAACTCCTGGTAAACTCAAATGAAATCTCTCCCCTCTAATAGTGAAATATGATCCTCTGATACTTGAAGTAATTCTCTCACCCAAAACAGTCATCAATGTCCCATCTTTCTTGAAGTTTCCCCATTTATCTTTGTCAGTAGTGAAACCAATTACTCGATTTTTGTTTTTTTCTGCGATACCCACGAATCTTTGTGGCACTTCCATATCCAAATTGACTACTCCGAACCCATTTTTCTTCAATTTTTTAAATAATTTTGCCTTGGTATCACGATATTTATTCATTGAAACATGATAGTCTAGATGTTCTCTTGTAACATTTGTAACAACAGCGACATCAAAATACACGCCCCAAAGACGACTCTGGTCCAATGCATGCGAAGAAACTTCTAGAACTAGATATTCACATCTCTCTTCAATAGCTCTTTTGATAAATTTTTGCACATTCCACGCAGAAAGTGTTGTGAATTTTGTTTCATTCACCCACTCTTTCTTTGCAAACTTAAAATTAATTGTGGAAGCCATCGCCACCCTGTGCCCATCCTCCTCTAAAATCTTCCCAATCATTTGAATAGTAGTAGTTTTTCCGTTTGTCCCTGTAACTCCAATAACCTTGATTCTTTTCGAAGGAAACTTGAAATATAGAGCTACAAAAAAAGACCAAATTAAATGATATTTATTTTTAGTCCATCGTATCATCTTACGCTTTTTTTATTTTTAATTTACGCAAAATATCTTTAATACTTTGCAGTACTTTATAAGTATAATACTTCTTTTTATCAATCACAATATCCCAACAACCTGGAAACTTCACAACCTCTGTATTAGGGGAAAATCCAACTTTAAATTTAGTAATTCCAGACCAATTGTTTTTTATCAATTTATCATCTTCATCTTTTTGTATTTTCGTTCCACCAAAATCATACTTTGAAAATCCTTGCTTCCTTGCATCGCAAATGACACTCCATTGCAAAAGATGTGAAGCCATTACATTCCGATTTTTATTAGAAGAAGCACCATGCAGATATGTTACAACCGAGCCAAAGAAAGAAACTAATGCCGAGGCAATGATCTCTCCTTCAAATCTAGCAACATAGAGTTTCAAATTCTCCTTAGAAATAGACTCCAACATTTTTTCATAATACTCTCGAGGATGAATCATGATACCATCCCGCTTCGCAGTTTCTTCTGACAATTGCAAAAAGGCTTCGATAGCTTCAGCAGTAAAATCTACAGATACTTCAACTCCTCGCTTCTTGGCTAAACGAACATTATAACGAGTCTTAGACTTCATGGCACTTAAAATTTCATCTTCTGTCTTGGAAATATCGATAATCAAGGTCTGAGCCGGTTGATGATCTTTCTTCGATTTTACAATAGAAAAACCCTTGTTTTGAACAAATATCTTTATATTCTTCAAATCAACTTTGGTTTGAGGCTCAATTCGAACCCAAGCACTCCCATTCTCCTTGGCCATCACAATAAGTTCATCAACACAATCATTCTCCTGATTTTTGGCTAAAAAAATTGGACCCCTTGGAACAAATAGATAACTTCCAACCACCGACAATTTATTGCTAATTGCATTGACACGAAAAGAGTTTTTCTTGTTCTTTTTGAAAATCTTTTTCCCAAAAAATGCCTGAAAATCAATCCACTGATCTGATTGCAGAAAACCTCCATCGACTATATCCATCTTATTTTTCTCCATCTTATTTTTATTTTTTCATAGACTTAAGTGCAAATTTAATCTTGTCAGAAATATCAACCAAATCATTAGGAATTTTCTTATTTGCTTCCCTAGCTTCTCCAGTAGAATACCCCATTCCGATAAGAGCTTCTATTACTTCATATTCTTCTTCGGTGTCATCTTCTATAATAATAATTGAATCTATCTTATTGCTAAGTTCCAAAATAATTCTTTCTGCAGTCTTCTTCCCAATTCCAGAAACCTTTGTCAATATCCCTGGATCATTCTTCTTTATCGCACTCTTCAACGTTGCTGGAGACGCTATCGTTAATATCCCCAATCCAGCTTTTGGTCCAACTCCAGAAATTGAAAGCAACAGCTCAAACATCTCAAGTTCTTCTAACACTTCAAAGCCATATAAATTTATATGATCTTCTTTAACATTTGTGTGTATAAAAAGAGAAGTTTCCTTTTTCGCAGAAACTTTTCCTAGCGTAATTTCAGATAAAAACACTCTATAGCCAACACCCTTCACATCAATAATAGCAAAATTCTTCCGAATCAAGCTCACTTCTCCAGTCAATTTAGCAATCATTTTTATTAAATTCTATTTTATTTATCTTTAGTACATACTAGCATTTCCTTTACAAAACTTCCATAGCATGATAGTCTTTTAAGAGTTTCTGGTTAGCTCTAAAAGTATCTACTAGCTTGAAACTTTAGAATTTGAAAGTGTTTCAAATTTCATAATTTGTATTATAAAGTAAAGAAATGCCAAATCTAGCATCGGCAAAAAAATATGTTAGGATTACAGCACGAAGAACAGCTGAAAATCGTGCAAAAAAACTAACATATAGAAAAGATATCAAAGACTTCTTAGAAGCAATCAAGGGAAAAAAGACTAAAGAAGCTCAAAAACTCCTTGTTTTAGTTCAAAAATCTCTTGACAAAGCAGTAAAAAATGGTGTGATCAAGAAAAATACAGCATCTAGAAACAAATCTAGACTTGCAAAAAAACTAGCAAAATAGAATCTAGTTACTATACAAATTAAAAACCGTTTTTAAGCGGTTTTTTTGTTTCCTAATATTACTACTCGATTTGAGCTATTTCTTTTTGCTTTTTTGAATTTCCTTAATCTTAGCAAGTTTAGCTTTTTGGACCATTCTTCTTTTTTGCAACTTAGTTACCTTTGGCTTGAAATCAGTTCGAAGTTCAACAAAGAACGTACTCCCTTTTCCAACTCCTGCTGATTCAGCCCAGATTCTTCCTCTATGAGCTTCGATAACCTTTCTACAAACATAGAGCCCTAAACCAACACCTTCTGTGTAAACCTGCGTCACACCTTTTCCTCTTTGAAACTTATCAAAAATATAGTCCGTTTCTCCCTTTGAAATTCCCATTCCAGAATCTTTTATTTTAATCAATACCTTTTTATTTTCAGCTTTCAGTGAAACTTTAATAAAGCCTTTTTTAGTATATTTAATTGAATTGTCAATCAAATTGGAAAGCAACTCTTGCATCTTATTTTTATCAAAAACAAAAGAAGGAATATCCTTTTTTGGAGGCTTATATTCCAACTTGAGTTTTTTATTTTTAGCTGGAACAATAAAAGAATCAACAATTTCTTCTAAAAGTGGCTGGATATCATTTCCTTTTAAGTCAAAAACAAATCTACCTGATTCAATTCTAGAAATATTCAACAGATCCGCCACAAGATGGATAAGTCTTTCGTTAGAAGTAAATATTTTGCCCAAAACAGTCTCTACACTCTTTGATAATTCTCCATAAGTTCCTTCTAGTAACAACGAGGTAAAACCTTTAATCGAAGTGAGAGGCGTTCGAAGTTGATGAGAAGCAATCGAAAGAAATTCTGATTTAGCACGATCTAATTTATGTAATTTTTCATAGGCAAAGACTAACTTCAAGTTCGTTTTCGTCAAATCTTTATTAGTATTCTCGAGATCCTCAACTGCTGACTTAACTTCTATTTTCAAGCGTTTATTAAAAGCTTTAACTTCTGTGTACAACTTTGCATTTTCAATCGCAATCGCTGCTTGAGATGCAATAATCTGCATAAATTCAATATCTTCTTTGTTATAAGCATCTTGGGTCATTTTCTGACTTAAAAGAAGCATTCCTGTTATTCTGTGATGTGCCATCAAAAGAACTGCTACTTCTGCATCAAAATATTCCATTTCTTGAAAAACTTTTCTTCCAATTTCAGTTTCGCAAGAAATCTCATCTTTAATAATGATCTTTTTAGTCGATTTCAATGTCTCAAACAACTCAATTCCAACAGAAATAGATGTTTTTTGAACTTTCCCTTTAGAAACATCGAAACGTAAGAACTTTTTCTTGTCACTCTTTTCCAAGATTAGAATGAACATTTTCTCAGTCCCTAAAAGTTTCCGCAACTCATTATCAATAGTGATTGCTAACTGTTTCATATCAATAACACCTCCGATTTTTAGACTCAAATCCTTAATCAACTGTCTTGGATTTTGACCTCTAAAAAACAAAATATCACTAGATTTCTGAATATAGTTTAAAAAAGGTAAAAGTGCTATAGAAAAAACCAAGGAAGATGCCAAATCAAATAATGTTAACTGTACTAAACTAGCAGTTCCCGACAATACCAATATATGTACATACAACATATATTGAAAATAAATATAGATGAAAATAGCAACAATGCAGTATATATATATCCTACTAATGATAAACTTGATTCCCCTAAGCCTGAAACGAATAATCGCATATGCCATAGCAACCACATATAAAATCAAAAAATAGTTTCCAACTGGATATACCTTTACAATTTGTGGAAAAAAGTTAGTAATGCTACCAAAAAAGCCAATGGAACCAGCAACCAAAACATATATGATTTGGTTACGCAAAAAACCAGTTTGCAAAGTATAGTTTCTCAAGCCAAGAAAGACCGAATAACAAGTCAAAAAGAGAAAGAAAAATGGAAAGAAATAATATATTGGACCAGGAATAATCCAATAATTGAAATTAGTTCCTTCAACGGGTTCCATTCCAATTTTAAAAATTGGAAAAAAACTAAGCGTAACAAGAATCATTCCAAACATATAGACAAGAACCAATTCCTTTCTCTTCTTTTCTTCAAGACCCAACAAAACAACAACAAACCTGAAATATGCTATAGGAGACAAAATTCCACCAATATCCAAAAGGTATTGGTACAACGTAGCCTCAAGAAGTCCAGAAGAACGTATGACTCCCCACAAACCAAAACTCCAAATACTAACAGATGCTCCAACAAAAAACCATGCTCTTCCCAAAGTAGTATGAAATTTTTTCTTAGCCACAAAAACAGCCAAAAAAAGACTTAATATAGCTGTTAATAGTGTTGATATGGCAAATAAATTCATTTTTGTTTTTTTAATCTTTCTTTTCAGACTTTGTGTTAACTGGCTTGAAATCAGTTCGAAGTTCAACAAAGAACGTACTCCCTTTTCCAACTCCTGCTGATTCAGCCCAGATTCTTCCTCTATGAGCTTCGATAACCTTTCTACAAACATAGAGCCCTAAACCAACACCTTCTGTGTAAACCTGCGTCACACCTTTTCCTCTTTGAAACTTATCAAAAATATAGTCCGTTTCTCCCTTTGAAATTCCCATTCCAGAATCTTTTATTTTAATCAATACCTTTTTATTTTCAGCTTTCAGTGAAACTTTAATAAAGCCTTTTTTAGTATATTTAATTGAATTGTCAATCAAATTGGAAAGCAACTCTTGCATCTTATTTTTATCAAAAACAAAAGAAGGAATATCCTTTTTTGGAGGCTTATATTCCAACTTGAGTTTTTTATTTTTAGCTGGAACAATAAAAGAATCAACAATTTCTTCTAAAAGTGGCTGGATATCATTTCCTTTTAAGTCAAAAACAAATCTACCTGATTCAATTCTAGAAATATTCAACAGATCCGCCACAAGATGGATAAGTCTTTCGTTAGAAGTAAATATTTTGCCCAAAACAGTCTCTACACTCTTTGATAATTCTCCATAAGTTCCTTCTAGTAACAACGAGGTAAAACCTTTAATCGAAGTGAGAGGCGTTCGAAGTTGATGAGAAGCAATCGAAAGAAATTCTGATTTAGCACGATCTAATTTATGTAATTTTTCATAGGCACGGACTAGTTTTAGATTCGCCTGCACCAAATCATTATTTGAGTGTTCAATTTCTCCAATCGCTGATCTAATCTCCATTCGCAAACGTCTATTGAAAACTTTCACCTCGTTATATAGCTTCGCATTTTCAACCGCAATCGCTGCTTGAGATGCAATAATTTCAATAAATTCAATATCCTCTTTTGAATAAGTCTCTTGCGTTGCCTTTGAAGTCAAAAGCAACAAACCGACTACCTTTTTGTGCAATTCCAAAGGAGCAATCATTTCAATTTCATATTTAGCAAATTTTTTCAGCACATCTTTTTTGTATCTCTTCGATTTAACCAATTGTTCAACCGAAAACACACTTTCTGGACCTCTTTTGCTAGCAACAAAAGCTTTGTTTTCCTTGGAAATATGGTCTTTTGTAAATTTAACCTTTCCGTTTTTTGCATTCAATAAAACAAGATTATCGAAATATTTAGAACTATGCACACTCCTAATAACAATATATAGATTCTCAGTTCCTAAAAGCTTTTTCAGCTCTTCATTCAAAACAATTGTCAATTGTCTAAGATCAATAACACCACTCAATCTAATACTAACATCTTTGATGAGTTTTCTTGGATTTTGACCTTTAAAAAACAAGATATCACTAGATTTTTGAATATAAATCAAAAATGGAAGAAGGACTATAGCAAAAACCACAGTTGAAAACAAATCAAAAAGTGTAAGTTGCATTAAACTCGCCTTTCCAGACAACACTAATATATGTACATAAAGCATATATTGAAAATATATATAAGCAAAAATAGCAACAATGAGATAGACATAGATTTGACTAGCCAAAAAACGAATTCCCATCAAACGATGCTTCACAATTGAAATAAAAATAGAAACTACCATAAACAAAGAACAAATTTGTCCCATCCAATTCAAACGAAAATCACCCCACCATACCATCATCACATTAGTCACCATTGTCAAAGAAAAACCAAGAAAATACCCCCCTGTAACAAATCTCAACTGCTTTTTCATAGCACCACGTGCGCTTAGATATTTTTTTAACAGATTATACAATCCTAATGAAATCAGGATTGTATGATAAAGAACATAGACGAAATAATATTTCCCCCAAACGATAATATTTTCCTCCTCTGGAAGAACCTCTACATCAGCAATAATAATATTAGGAGTCAAAACTAACAACAAAATAAAAAAAGAAATTGCTATCGAAATGCAAAAATGTTTAAAACTTGGGAGCTTGTTATAGGGAAAAACAAAAGAAAATATATAAAAGAAACTGGAAGTAAAAATAGGTCCTACATATAAAACTGTACAATACAAAAATGCATTACTCGAATCAGAACTACGATAAAAAATCATACTGACAGTCCAAAAAATAACACTGAGGATTATCAGTAAGTGGTAATAAGCGTATAGTTCTTTTCCTTTTTGTATTATAAGTAGAGCAAATAGTAGATAGATGAATACTACTATCACCAAAGAGACATTTATTGAATCAAAAACGAACATCTATTGTTTTTAGATTATATCAATTTCCTTATTATTATATCATCTTTTTCACATGAAACAAATGAGGCACAACATGGGACTCCTTTACTATATGCCCCTGGAAAAGACGGAAACACCTGCCCTTTCAAGCCAACAATATGATAACATTTAACTTCTTTTTGCCTCATTTTAGCCAATTCTTCAATTGAAGGTTCTGGATATACCTCATTTAGGACTGTTGTGCTTTCGTCAAAAAATTTAATATATTCCGAAAGAGCTCTCTTTTTTGTTATATTCAAAACAATCACTTTTTGACACTTCAACAAAGTGAATATACTAGAAGCTTTATCTAGATTATCAACATCAATAGCAAAAACTTTTTTATTAAATTTCTTAATTTTTGATAAATATTTCACCAATCCTCTTCCGATAAAACCTTTACCTCCCAAAATCACGATTTTATACTCTTCTCCTAGTTTTTCTTCTCGAACCAAAGCTTCAAGAGCTCTAAAAACTGCAACCACTGTCAATTCACCTTCTTTCGTGTCTTTTAGAATGTCTTTTTTAGAAAGCACTCCAGGTAAAACACCTGCAAAATTTTTCGATTCTGCTCTAAGCATTTTTCTTTTTTGTTCCATCCTGAAGACCATTCCTTTCAATTGTTCTCTTTCTGAATTATCTGCAAAATCCTTTTCACCAACTGGAATAGCAAATACAATCCCCAACTTCCCTTTTTGGCGAAAAAGACCAATAATAAAAGGATTCCACTTGTTTTTTTGACTAAACCAATCAAATGTATAATCTCCTATATGTCTTTTTTTAGCAGGATATACCAAAAAAACACTCTTTATCTTATTATTCAAAAGTTTCTCATTCAAAAAACCGAGTGAGGAAAGAAATACTTTGTTATTAAACAAAAAATCCACCAAAACAATTGAGTTTTTCTTAAAAACTCTTGATAATCTTCTTTTTTTCATTTTTTAAAGTATAAATTATTTAAATATTGGAGTTACAGCTTCTTCTCCGAAACGATCTTTTAGGTGTTTTTCTAATTTGTATATATGTGACATAACAGCTTGATGTCTAGAATTACAATCATAGTTATCCAAAAAATATTTCGATTCAATAAGATCGCCTACAACAGCCCTGGCCTTTCCAAAACGGATACCTTTGCCATTTAGATTTCTTTTATGGTAATACAAAAAAATCGGCAATATATAAACATCGCGTTTTTCAATTATATAAGAAACCCCCTTCTTGGGTTTTGTGTTTTCAGCGGAACCAACCAACTTCCCCTCAGGAAAGAACATTGTATTGGAACCACTGTCAATAATATCAAAAGTTTCTTCTAAACTCTTGCTTAAATTTCCTTTACTTTCAATTTTATAAACTCCAATTAATTTAAAAAATATTCTCTGATATAAAGAGGTGAATTGATTCGGTGCGGCAGGTAAACGCCAAACTAGATTCCTCAATATAAACTTTCTGTTTAGAATTGAAAAAATCAAAAAAGGGTCCCAAGCCGAAATATGATTTGCTATTATTATAACAGGTTTATCAAGTTTTTTGACATGAACATTGAGGTGCAAAACATCAGCGTCAAAAATATGTCTGACCCATTGATAAAAAACTCTGTAAAAAAAATGTTGGCTCAAAAAAAGAGCTCTTTTGTTAATCTTTCGTCTGATATTATTCAATCTAAAATTTATGCTCTCTTATTAAATTAAAACACACAAAAACAATTACCACAATAGGTACTATTTCCAAAAATCATCTTTTGCAAAAAATCTAAATATGCTATAATTAGAATTAATATTGAGTATAAAAATTAAAAACAAAATTACATGCATAAAAACAAAATAGTTTTCCCACTCGCTTTTATGTTGGCAGCACTACTTTTAATCCCCAAAACATCATCCGCTTCGCTTCAAGGTATCCATGCAGATGACATCAAAGTTGAGTTTCATGCAAAACAAGGAAACAAATGGTTTAATGCAATAACAAAAAGAGCCGATAAAAATGGCGTACTGGTTCTGAAAAATGTTCTTCCTGGTTGGTATGAATTGAAACTGGAGGATGATGATGCTGCTGTAGCTGGTCAAAAATTTGCAGCAAAAATAAGAATGGCAGACAATGAAGGTCGAAAATTAGAAGAAAAAACTCCTCTTTCCTTGTATTTCAAAAATATCTCAGGAGACAAAACTTTGATAGGAACAGTAGAAACAGACGAAGATGGTTGGATTGAATCTTCAGCAATTTATCCAAATGTCAGATATTACTTCGATATAGACAAAGATGATGACGCTCATTTGAAAAGCAAAGATAGACGAGCAAGAGTTAAAGTAAAAGCAAAAATTGATGGTAGTGACTGGTTTCAAGCTCGTTATGACAGAACAGATGAAACCAATGAGCTTAGATTGAAAAACGTTCTTCCTGGAAAATACAAATTTTCATATAAAAAGAAGGACAGAACAGCTGATCAACCATTTAATCTCAAGATTAAACTACTAGATGATGATTCTGCAAAAATAAAAGAAAAAACAAAGGTCAAAGTTTATGTTTACAAAAATAAACTAAAAATTCTAGCTGGTGAATTCAAAACCGACAAAGATGGATGGCTAAGTCTTCCAAATACAATGACTAAAATGAAATACAAACTTTCCTTGTAAAGCTACATTCCCCTTATAATTAAAATAAAAACCCAGCACATGCAGGGTTTTTATTTTCTAAAAGCACTATATCAGATGAACCAATTCTATGAGTTCAATTTTTCTCGCAAGTAATCTTTTAGTTTAGCAATTTGGATTCTTTCTTGTTCCATAGTATCTCTATCACGAACAGTAACTTTCTTGTCTTCCAAAGAATCGAAATCGATAGTAACACAATACGGTGTACCAATTTCGTCCTGTCTTCGATATCTTTTACCAATGGATTGTGTTTGATCATATTCACAAACAAATTCACTGCTAAGATTTTCAAATATCTCTTTTGCACTATCAGACAAAGGCTTCTTCTTTGACAAAGGCAATATTGCAACCTTAACTGGAGCAATTTTCTTTGGGAACTTCATCACTACTCTAGTATCATTTTTCACCTTCTCTTCTGTGTAAGCAGCTAAAAGAGCAACTAGAATTGTTCGATCAAGTCCAAAGGTTGGCTCAATAACATGTGGGGTATATCTTCTGTTGTTTTGTGCATCAAAATATTCCAATTTCTCATTAGAAAATTTCGTATGTTGAGTAAGATCAAAATCACCTCTATGAGCTAAACCAAACAGCTCACTGAATCCAAATGGAAACTTATACTCGATATCAACTGTTTTTCGAGAATAATGAGAGAGTTTTTCCTTGGCATGTTCAAACCTTCTCAGATTTTCTTTCTTTGCACCAAGTTCCATAATAAATTCCTCTTGCAACTCCAACCAATTATCAAACAATGGTTCCCATTTTATTTCTGGATCAATGAAATATTCAATCTCCATTTGTTCAAATTCTCTCAATCTAAAAATGAAATTTCTTGCAACAATTTCATTTCTAAATGCTTTTCCAATCTGCGCAATTCCAAAAGGAACCTTCACTCTCATTGAATCAACAATATTCTTGAAATCAACAAATATAGCACCTGCTGTTTCCGGTCTTAGGTACAAAGACTCAGTGATTCCATTCATATCAGTCTTGAACATCATGTTGATATTCCGAGCCTTTGTCCAATCGCTCTGCCCACATTCTGGACATTTCAATTTTTCATCTCTCAAAATATTTGTCATTTCATCAAGTTGACCCTCAAGATCTTTTCCAGTAAGCTCCTCAACTAGGTGATCTGCTCTGAAACGCTTCTTACACTTCTTACAATCCACCATTGCATCATTGAACCCTGTTGTGTGACCAGAAGCCTCCCAGAGCTTAGGATGCAACAATATAGGCCCATCCATACCAACCATGTCGACTCTGTTTTGAACAAATTTCTTCCACCAAAGTTCTTTGATGTTTTTTTTCAATTCAGCTCCATAGGGTCCATAACTATAAGCGTTAGCAAGTCCACCATAGATTTCACATGCTGGGAAAATAAAACCTTTTCTCTTACACAAAGATGTAATCTTTTCCATCGTTACTTCCTGTAAAACTTTTTTTTCTTCTACCATTAGTCGTGTTTTAATTATTTATAAATTTCTAAACTCAAATTCTCAATTCAAAAAAACCAGCTAGGGCAAAGCCCAAATATATCCAATTGTAAATAATAGTTTTTCATAAATCCCTTAGCTAATTAAACAAAAAACCCGTCCCAATAACTTCACTATAAAATGAAATTATCAGGACGAGTCTTGTATTACCCGCGGTTCCACCTGGATTCTTTATGCACAATACATAAAACAACTTTAGATTTTCCTTTGACTCCAGGGTACCAATCTCCTTTCAACGTCAGATAGAACTATCTAAATAATATAATGAGGAACCTCTCTTGTCAAGACTCTACTTAGCCTACTTAGCCTGATTTGCATAATAAGCAACTGGCGCATAGTCGTCAGTTAGAACTGGCATATCCAATTTAATCTTGTTTCTCAAAACATGAGAAAGTTGTTCTTGTGTTATAGGGTCATTGCTTTTGAATGATGGTTTTTTCTCGGATTTCAGAGCTACCATAATAATATTTTGAGTAATCTCACCTTCATCTTTACGCTGTACTGGAAAAACATAGACCTGAGGAAACATTTGTCTATAGGTTCGATATTCGGCTCTTAGAAATTTACCACTGTCTCCTTCTATTGCCGAAATAACATTCAGAACCACAACTCCATCATCGTTCAATGCATCATAGTGCCTTTGAGCAGCTTCCTTTGTTGTTAAATGAAACGGTATCGAATATTGAGAACCGAATGCATCTCCAAAAATAATATCATATTTCTCTTTTGTTTCATTCAAAAATATTCTAGCATCTTGATGAAAAATTCTTAGATTTTCATCCTCTTTTAACTGAAAATGCTCCTTGGCCAAACTAGTTAAACGAGGATCAATTTCAACAACATCCAACTTTGCATCTGGAAAGGTTTTCAGATAATGTTTTGGATATGAATAAGCTGCTCCACCCAAAAGCAATGACTTTTCAAAAGCAGGATTAAAATGTTTTCCAAGATCATAATATTTCGTATAATCATATACCAAATCATCTCCATCTAAAAACATTGAAGAACTGTTTTTTCGATCAATTTTCAAATTTCTTACTGGTCTTTTTGTTGCATCATCCTCATCCTCAAAAATCCACACTCGACTATACTGAGTATCTGTATCAACTAGATTACTACCAGCGTATACCTGAGAAGTAATATCACTAAAAGGCAAAAAACAAAACAAAACAAAACTCGCAAGAATCTTGAACAAAGGTTTTTTATTCAAAAAAACAAACATGGATAACAAAACCAATAACAACGAAATCATCACCAATAAAGTTCCTGTTCCAAACTTTGGAATTAGATAAAACCCTGCAGCAAAAGTACCTGCGATACTTCCCATTGTCGAAAGTGCATACAAATTACCAATAGTTTTCCCGGAACTTTTCAGATTGCTAAGTTTCAATTTTGCAGCATAGGGAGAAATCATGCCCAACAAAACACTTGCTGGAACAAAAAGTAAAATAGAGGAAAAAAACAAAATAACCGTACTATTTTTAAACAATCTAAAAGCATTAAACAATAGAATATCCATCAAAAAAAACGTCGTAAAAATAAAAAAACCTGCACCAAAAATAATAAGAGAAAATCCTTTTAAGCTGGCTTTTTTATCAGCGACCCTTCCACCCCAATAATAACCAATACTTAAACTTCCCATCACAATACCAATTAGTGTTGTCCAAACAAAAGTCGACGTTCCAAAATATGGACCCAACACCCTTGAACCAACTAATTCAAAAATCATCACAATTGCACCACATACAAAAACAGAAATCTCTAAAACATACTTTTGCATCTATTTTTTTATTACCTTTTATTCCTCCTCTTTTTCTCCCTGAAAAACAATTCCGAAAAACAAATCTGTGTTCAGTTTCACACTAACATCAAGCACATTGCCGTTTCTACTAAGACTCTGGGGATACATCCAAACTGGCTCAGCCTTTATTTCATATTCAACTTTGGATGAAAAATCTGAACCAACAGAACCTGATTGCTTTTGAACCAATAAAGAATATGTATCAGCTGCTGAAGTGTTCTTTGTTAGATCCAATTTAAATGGAAGCTTGTAAACATATTCAATTTCAACAGTTTCCTTTGGTGAAACATAGACCCAGTTTGCAAAAACAGTCTTCTCTTCTTCCTCATAGATTCTAGTTCCTGTTTCTTCGTCAAACTCGACACTCTCCTCTTGCGCAACAACATCTTCATCTCTTTTGAAACCAAGCTTATCATAATCAAGTGGAGATTCATTAACTTCTCTAGTTTGACCTTTCACACTAATAAACTCACTCCCCTTTGGCACATAAACACGCATATAATCACAATTTACCTTATTCCACCATTCATAATCAGTATCTCCTCCATTGTGAGCTCTTTTGATTTTAACAGTGTTTATAATTGTTCCATCTTCTGAAATCTTAGCACTATGAGTAATATCTTCATCCACAACTCCATCCGTCTTAAATCCATTGATATTAGAGTTAACAACCATCAAATAGTCCTTCTTGGTTTGCAAAATTTCACCAGACCAACCTCTCTTAGAAATCACTTTTTGAATGTCCTCACTAGAAGAATGAATCATGATATGTCTTTCTTTCAACATATCAGAAAACATTTCCAAAATATCAGAAACATCTCTTGGATCTCTTGATTCCAAAAGATTAGTAATAACCTTAGGCGCCAAATCAGCTAAAAATTGTTTTGGCTTGTTCTCTGTCTTATCATAATCAACTTCAACTTCATATTGAGTTGCTTTCACAAAATTCTCTGTACTAACAGTTGTATCATAATTTTCCATTTCAATTGGACCTGTCACTGCAAGCATTCTTTGCAAAACCATTGGGGTCATTGTAATGATTCCATCAACAGTAGGTCCGCCTGTATATTCATAGAACATTGAAATTTTCTCTGCTGTTGTTGGAAAATGAGGGAACCAATTTGCGTCATGTGTAGACCAAGAAGCAGAAATCTTCTGGATTGGCTTTGGAGGAACAATGTTTTGTTTCAACTGACCATCTGGATTATAGATTCCTTCAATCAAAAGTTTTTTAATCCTACCATTTGCAATATGCAAAACACCATAACTTCCGATAAACCCTCCTGTTGCTCTCATTTCCTGGTTATTCTGGAAAATCAAAAGATACTTACGTGGTCCGTTATGTCCAAGAATCTCAAGAAATATCTCTGAATTTTCTTCAAAAGCATCGATCATGGAGACAACCATTGGCAATGTCTCTTTTATCTTCTGGAACTTTTCCCTATACTCATCAGGCAAATCAGCAACCTTAACCAAAGCCAAATTTTCGTTCGCTTTTTCAAGATCACTGTGAGCAACTTGCAATTTCTCTTGCATCAACAAAAACATGTCCGACATTGATTGTTGCGATTTATCCCCTGCTTCTCCCTCTTCAAAACTGAATGGATTTTCAACGTTAGAAATAATTTCAATAGCACTTGATAATTCTTTTGCTGCCTTAGTCAATTCATTTCCAGCATCAACAACGTTTTTACCACTACTAATTCTTGATAGAACTGGCAAAGCAGAGAATATATTCAACATATCTCCACCGAGACAATCCAGTTCTTCTTGTGCCTCTTCAAATTCTTCAACTGCACTTGCAAAACTGATCTTGGCAGACAAAAAATCTTGTCCTTTGAGTTGATCTTTTGCATCATCAAGATAGCCAAGTGCTTGTTGACCTTTAACCTTAACATTTTCTTGAATTTGGAAACCATATGAGACAAAAACGATTGAACTAACAATCAAAAGCGCAACAAAAGATGTGGCAACAAATGAAACTGCTGGCTTAGAAACAAGTCCTTTCCAAGTGAATCTTTCGCCCTTCTTCTTATATTTCGAAGTAAAAAACTTTTTCTTTTCCTCGATTGATTTCTCTTTCTTGAAATTTGTAACTGTTCTTAAGAGTTCTGCTTCCCTGCTTTTAGTATCCGAAGCCATAGTAACGTCACTGTCTTTAGTTTCACTACACGAATTGATTCTTTTTTCTTCACCAAACCAATTATTGAGTTTGTGTTGGATAATCGATTCGTTTGTGACACTATTTTTATCAATAGCCTGCTCAAAGTTTTCGCTATTAATCCTCTCCCCGTCTAAGGTATTTGTTTGTCTAGTATTTTTTCTTTCAAGTTTGCTTTCCCAGAAAACACGGTTTTCCTCTGCTCTTTCTTCTCTTGCCAATTCGACTCTCCGTTCTTTAGCCCTTTTAATTTCCTTTCTGGTTTCAGCCTCTAATCTATTTTTTTCAATCAAATCAGTATTAGCTTGCAATTCAAGAGCCAAAGCTCTTTTTCTTGCCAAGTCTTCATCATCTTGCACAATTTCCTGACCAAAAATTCTAGATTTCTCCTTCTCCAAGGCTTCCGCCTCTTCTTGTACTCGTCTTTCTGCTTTCAATCTAAGTTCTTTTGCTTCCTCTTTTTCTTTTTGTTGACGTATCACAGATTCCAATACCTCTGCGGTTTCTCGCTCCTCTTGTCTCTTTAGCTCTGCTTCTTGTCTATATTTTTCAACTTTTGCATCATCCTCTTGTTGTTTTCTTTTTCTTTGCAAAACAAGCTCTGCCTCAATTGCTGCTTTTTTTTCTTTTTCTGCCTCTCGCTCCTCTTGCAAAGCTATTTCTCTTTCAAACTCTTGAATTCTTTCTTTTTCTTGTTGTAACTTTCTTTGCAAAATCAATTCTAACTCCTCTTTTTCTTTTTTGGCTTGAGCCAACTTGTTTTCTCGCTCCAAAGCAAGTGCTTCTTCTTTTTCTTCTTCCTCTTGTTGTTTTCTTTCTAAAATTAGCTGTCCTTCAAGCTTTTCTGCTCTAAAATTCTCCGCCTCTTTCTCTCTTTTGAGCATTGATTCTTTCACACTCGCTTCCATTTGCTCTATCTCTTCTTGCTCTTGGAGCTTTCTTTGCAAAGCCAACTCTCTCTCAAAAGCCTCTTGTTTTTCTGCTTGTTCTTGTCTTTCTCTTTGCAAAATAGCTTCTTGCTCGAGAGCCTCTCTCTCTTCCTTTTCCTCTTGCCATTTTTTTTGTAGCGCCATCTCTTGCTTAAGAGCTTCTTGTTTTTCTATCTGCTCTTGCTTTTCTCTTTGCAAAATAGCCACTCTTTCTTCTTCTTGTTTGGCTTGTTCCAGTGCACTTTGATATTGAACAAAATCTTCATCCTTTCTGAACTCTTCTTCGTTTATCATTTGCAGTTTGTGGATATCAAGTTTTGAAACTTGAATCTCTGTTGCATCTTCTGGCACCAGAGCCTTATTCCCTTGCAAAACGCTATATTTCTCAAACATTTTTTCTTCTTGTACTCTCGTTTCTTCTTCCAACTCATCTTCCTTGAAAGTATCTGTAACTTTCTCAAAAATCTCCTCTGGTGAATCTGTATCTCTTGTTTCAGCAGTTCTATATTCCTCCACATCTGATTGAAGCTCCTGCTCTTTTGATTCCTCTTTTTTGGCTAAATCCTCTTGAGTGTTTTTTATACCAATATCAAAAATCAGTCTCTCTTTTGAGACACTTTCTTTTTCCTTATTAAACCTTTTTAGAATCCTTTCTTTTCTCTCTTCTTTTCTCAATTGACGAAGCTCTACCAATTCCTCTCCTTTTTGCAATTTCTTCTCATCAAGCTCACCCCTTTTATCAACGGGTTTAATATCATACGTCTTGCTAGTTCTATGATCTAGAGTTTTACGCATTTTTATTTTAAATCTTTCTATTTCAAAACTTCTTTATACACATCCAACGTTTCATTTGCCATTGTTTGCCAAGAAAACTTTTTCAATTTTGCTACAACTTTGTCTATAGGAAAACTATCTTTTTTGCTTTCGGTTAAACATTTTCGTATTGTTTTTTCCATTGAGTCCAAATCTTCCGGATCAAAATAAAAAGCAGTATCCTCCAAAACCTCAGGCATTGACGTTCTGTCAGAAGAAGCAACAACAGTGTTTTTTGCCAAAGCCTCAAGTGGAGGCAATCCAAATCCTTCGTACAATGAAGGAAAAACATAAACCTGTGCATTCTTATACAAAACATCCAGCTCTGAGTCTGGAACATATCCAGGAAAAATAACCCCTTCAAATTTACCTTCTTTTACAAATTTTTCCAACCTTGAATAAAAGAAATCCTTTCCTCCAACAAGTACCAATTGGAGATTCTGGTTGCTCTTCCTTATTCTAGTAAATACTTCCACAAGTCTTTCCAGATTCTTATGTGGATACACATTTCCTACATAAAGCAAGTACGGTTTTATTATACCATACTTTCCCAAAACGGTCTTATCTCCCTGGTAGTTCACAAAACACTGATATTCACAACCTTCATAGGTCATCTTAACTTTGCTTTTTGGAATTTTCAAATTAGCTATAATATCGTCTTTTGTGAACTTTGAAACTGCAATAATCTTTTTGGCACGTCGAACAGCACTTCTAATCGCAATCTTATACGCAAACAGTTTAAAAAAATAAAAATATTTATTCAATGTTGTATTCTTGACAGTCGGATAGTGAAACAAGATCAAATCATGAATCGTAACAGCAAACTGTTTGAAATATAAAAGTGGCACATTGAAATGGCAAAAATGAACCAAATCAAGTCTTTGAGAATATAAGAACAGAGGAAAATGGACTTGTTCTGAAAAAGAATACCAGTTGAAATCAGCTAGTGCTTTTTTGAAATTGTCATGTTTTGGCTGGTATAGGTCAAAGTTTTCTTTACGCAAAAAGACGACGTATTGTCGCTTGTCATTTCCTCCATCTATTTTTTCCAAATATTCAACCAATTTCTGCGCATATCTTCCTAGTCCTTTGCCAGTTGGACCATAGAAACGAGCATCGATTCCAATCTTTTTCATTTTGTTTTATATTTCCTCCTTCTTTCCAAAAACTATATTTTAAAGTATGAGAGCAAATCCTCTTTGAAATAGGACTCTTCAATCTCACTAATATGCTTTTTCCCTTTTTTTATAAAATCATTATACAATACTTTGTTATCCAAAAGAAGTCTGATTGCCAAAGAAATCTCTGCTGGTCGATATGGATCAATCAAAATTGCTGCATCTTGTACAACTTCAGGGATTGAACTGCAGTTAGAAGTAATAACTGGAACCCCATTAGCCATTGCTTCTACTGGTGGAAAACCATAACCTTCAAAAAATGAAGGGTACACGAAAATCTTTGCCAGTTTATACAAAGATGCCTTGTCAAAATCATTCACAAAACCCGTAAACAAAATATCAGACTTATTGGGACTAATCTCCACTGCAGAAATAATCTCTTGATATGACCAACCAACTCTACCAGCAATAACAAGTTTCAAGTTTTCATATAACTTGCTAGTGCCTTTCAAATGTTCAAAAGCCTTAACCAAAGAAACAATATTCTTCCTTGGCTCAATTGTACCTAAAAATAAAATAAATTCATCTGGTAATTTATAATCTCTCATCATTCTAAGTGTTTTTTCTCCAGAAATATCGCTTTCACTGAAACTCTTAAGGTCCAAGCTTGGATAGACCACTTCGATTTTCTTCTTGGGAATTCCATACAACATTGAAAGGTCATCTTTTGTTGATTTTGAAACAGCCAAAATCTTGTCAGCTCTCTTGCAGAGCAATCTTGGATTCACAACATAGTGCCACAATCTCCTCTTTCTTGAAAAATATTCAGGAAATCTTTCAAAAGAAAGATCATGCATAGTCAAGATGAATTTACACTTACTAGAAAGTGCGATAAAGGAAATATTTGGTGCAAAAAATATATCCGCTCCCCCAAGCAATGTATCAATCTTTGGCCAATGCAAAAACCACATTGCAAAATTCAAAAGCTTATTCGGAAAAGCATAATTACGAATTTCAACATTTGGATATTCACCCAACCAAGAAATATCTTCTTTGATTTTCTTGAAAGAATTAATAAAAAGCAGATATTTATTGTCTGAATCCTGCTCAAATAGACGCTTTAAAAAACCGATTGTATATTCTTCAACACCAGTTCTATTCCCCTCTGCTAAACATCTAATATCAATTCCAATTTTCATAACGAATTTATTCTATATTATTCTAAATACTTCCTAAACATAGCTACAAAAGAAGCCAAGAAAAAACCACTACCGAAAAGTCCGATTAGTAGTGGCATAAATGGAATCTTGGTTTCCTCCATAGTTGGTCCATTAAAAATGAGGTTAAACCTGTTTTGCTTTCTAAAACCCCCGTTGAATTCTTGTGTCTTAGCTTTCAGCACTTTCTTAACACCAAAAAAAATCGGCCCGATATCTTTTTTGTCAAAAACCGAAAAATCAACTTTCACATAACTATTTGCAAGTTTTTCTGCTCTAAACTTAGTCTCAAACTTGTGATCCTTGAATTCTTCACCTACAGTTTTTGAAACTGAGTACATCTCAGAAATAATCGCCTTATCGCCAAACCACTGCACTATTGTTCTTCCAAATCGATCATCTGCTTCCAGTCGATAGAATTGATCATATTCATATTCCGTCACTATTTGCTCTTGGTTGTCTCGTGTGATATCAATCGAAAAAGTTGCTTTGTATTTTTGTGGCATCAAGAATACAAAAGCCACACCGACTACAATAACACCAAGCCAGACAGTAATAAATGTTGTTTTGTATTTCGATAAAACTTTTAGATATTCCTTAAATTCCATAAAATAAATAAGGGTCTTGCCCAGTTTAGCTTAAAATTAAAGGGGCTTATTTCTTAACTCTTTTAATAATAACATATAGATATCTTGTCGTCGATTATTAAATCTCCATTGAGATTCTTTTAGAAAGATTGGAAATCT
>Ga0209633_10000042_pt1 | contig 152699 bp, 137 predicted proteins | sample Cruoilmetagenom1_FD_187290 | JGI IMG/M metagenome (GOLD analysis project Ga0209633, IMG submission 187290) | Oil polluted marine microbial communities from Coal Oil Point, Santa Barbara, California, USA - Sample 1 (SPAdes) (version 2) | ecosystem: Environmental > Aquatic > Marine > Oil seeps ... | reverse complement strand
GAATGGGATGCGCGAATTGTTTTACGCGGCTGCATCGCTAACCGCAATGCGGCCGGTTGAAGCCGATCGGCTTGCTATCCTCACCAATGGTGGTGGCATGGGTGTGTTGGCAACCGATGCTTTGATTGAGGAAGGGGGACAGCTCGCCGAGTTTTCTGAAGAGACTATGCATAAGTTGGATGAAAAGCTGCCGGAAAGCTGGTCACATGGTAATCCTGTCGACATTATTGGTGATGCAGGGCCAGAGCGTTATTCGGATGCACTTGAGATTATTCAGGACGATAAAGGGGTTGATGCTGTATTGGTCTTGAACTGTCCAACCGCTGTTGCCTCTAGTCTGGATGCTGCAGAGGCGGTCTCAGAGGTGGCTCGAAAAAATGATAAGTGCCTTCTTGCCAGCTGGGTCGGGAGTGCAACGGCGGAACAAAGCCGAAGCCTGTTTGCTGAGCAAGGCATCCCTAGTTATGCCACGCCTGAAGCCGCGGTTAATTCGTTTATGCACCTAGTTCGGTATAAACGCAACCAGGATATTCTCATGGAAACACCACCGGCGCTTGCAGCCGATTTGGTGTTTGATTCGGATAAAGCTTGGGGAATTATGGCGAAGGTCGTTTCCGAAGGGCGCGAGTGGCTTAATGAACTGGAGGCAAAAGCTGTTTTGGATGCCTACGGGATTCCAACAGTTACGACACATCTTGCAAAATCACCTGAAGAGGCGGCGGCATTTGCTGAAGCACTCGGTTTTCCGGTTGCGCTAAAACTCTTTTCTCCCGACATTTTGCACAAGTCGGATGTGCGAGGTGTTGCGCTAAACCTGAGAAGCTCTGAGGCGGCTCAGCAGGCGGCGCTTGATATTGAGCAAACGGTCAGAGAGCTGCGCCCCGATGCGAGAATTGAAGGCTTTACAGTGCAAAAAATGATTGAGCAGAAAGGGGCACATGAGCTTATCTTAGGTGTAATCGATGATGCGACATTTGGCCCTGTTTTACTGTTTGGACAGGGTGGGACTGCGGTAGAAATTCTCGATGATAAAGCGCTTGCTCTACCTCCTCTTAACCTGAAATTGGCTAAAGATCTGGTCTCCAGAACCAATGTATGTCGTTTGCTAAAAGGCTACCGTGACCAAGAAGCGGTCAATATGGATGCGCTATTGTTGACACTTATTAAGTTGTCACAGATGGTGGTTGACTTAGATCATCTTGCAGAGCTCGATATCAATCCACTGTTGGTAAACAAAGACGGGGTAATTGTGTTGGATGCTCGCATTAAGGCATCACTCAATAAAACTTCGGGTGCTGATCAATTGGCAATACACCCTTACCCTGAGAAGTACGAAGAGTTGGTGCGCCTTAAATCGGGGAAAACATTTAAGATCAGACCGATTCGACCGGAAGATGAGCCTGCACTCATTGAGAATTTTGAAACAATGACTCAAGAAGAAATTCGTTTTAGGTTTTTCCACGTGATTAAAAAAATGGATCATATGATGGCTGCCCGTTTTACGCAGATTGATTATGATCGTGAGATGGCATTGGTTGTGACCGATCCTGGCAATGACCCTGAGTGGAAGCTTTATGCGGTTGTTCGTCTTATCAGAGATGTTTCTGCAAATTGCGCCGAGTTCTCCTTGATTGTGAACCATGTTGTGAGTGGCCAAGGATTAGGCACATTATTGATGCGCAGAATCATCTCTTACGCAAAGTCACAGGGATTTGATGAGATTTATGGAGAGGTGCTGGCTGAAAACAGCGTGATGACCTCAATTTGTAAGCGGGTTGGCTTTTCGATTTACAAAAAACGAAATGATCCTGGTATTGTTGAGGTCAGGTTGAATTTAAGCGGAATAAGCTGACTAATCTAGCCCCATCAGGACACGGATATGCTGTTCGACACTTCGACTGAGCGCATCGAGAACATAGCCACCTTCTAGCATTGAGATAATTCGTCCTTGAGAATATTTTTCTGCAAGTTGAACCATTTTTTTTGTGACCCATGCGTAATCTGATTCGGTGAGTTGCAGCTGAGCCATATCGTCTGCCCAGTGGGCATCAAAACCGGCTGAAATGAGAATAAGCTGTGGTTTGAATGCCTCAAGTTCTGGTAGCCACTCTTTTTGTACAGCCATGCGGAATTCTGGCCCGGCAGAGCCAGATTTTAGTGGACAGTTAATGATATGACCAGGCTCTGTCGGGCGGCCAGAAAAAGGGTATAGAGGGTTTTCGTACGAAGAGCAGATCATGACGCGCGAGTCGTTTTCAAAGATGTCTTCAGTTCCGTTGCCGTGATGAACATCAAAATCAACGATGGCAATTCGTTTGAGCTCATATTTGTCCAGTGCATAAGCAGCTGCTACGGCGATGTTATTAAAAAAACAAAACCCCATTGCATTGTCATGCTCGGCATGATGCCCTGGTGGACGGACAGCACAAAAAGCGTTATCAACCTTCTTTTCCATTACTAGATCAACAGCCATCAGCCCAGCACCTGCTGCTCTGAGAGCAGCATCTAGCGAGTGCTCATTCATAAAAGTGTCAGGATCGACATGAAAAAGAGGCTTTCCCGGTAAAGGTGAGTTATTAAAAATATGGTCGACAAGTCGCCGGCTATGTGCGTTGAGCAGTAATTTCTGTTCAGCACGGGGTGCCTCATAGTGCTCAAGGAAATCCCATAATTGCTGCGCCTGAAGCTGATCTTGTATTGCCAGAAGGCGCTGAGCCTCTTCTGGATGCCCTTCGGTCATTTTATGCTTCAAGCAGTCTGGATGAGTGATGTATGCTGTTTTCACGGTTACTGTTTTCCGAGAGGCTGTTTGAGTGCGTTTAAGAAGGATTGGTGCTGTTTGTTGCTTAAATCAAGATGATGATAAACACGCACTTTGATGAGGTCAGCAATAAACATCCAGACAATTGCATAACCCCATATTAGAACGATGTATTCCCATGATAGGGCCGGCATAAACCATCCATTGGCAACGATAATGGTGGCAATCATTTGTGTGGCAATGACTGCAATAAGCAGGATTCGTGATGGGTTTGGGTTGGAATAGAAGGGCTTTTTTGTGCGGGCAACAAATAGTGTGAGATGACCTGCAACAGACATTTTTAGAAAAATAAAAACCTGTAGTAGTTCAGGAGCCATTTTTAACCATTGCTCAGCGAGAACGAGTAGCCCAAAGCTTGAAACAACACCGACAATACCAAGTACGGTGGCAATGCTTAAAACCCGCTCCATCTTCCAGCGCACCGGCTTGGGGTCAAGCCAGGTGTTGTCATAAGCGATGGTCATAATAGGGAAGTCATTTAACAGCGCTAGCAAAATAATCATCACCGGCGTCAGTGGGTAAAATTCATAAATGGTCATCGCCAAGACCATAAAAAGCATAATACGGATTGTCTCAGTAATCCGGTAAATGGCGTAAGAGTTCATGCGACCAAAAATGCGCCGGGCTTCATCAATGGCAGAAATGATTACGGAGAGACCGGGTTGAGTTAGAACCAGATCTGCAGAGGCTCTTGCGGCATCGGTTGCACCACTGACAGCGATCCCCATATCTGCCTGCTTTAAGGCGGGCGCATCGTTAACGCCGTCACCTGTCATGGCAACGATATGGTTCTTCTCTTGAAGGGTGTGAACAATTGCAAATTTATGTTCAGGAAAAACTTCCGCAAGCCCTTCACTTTTTTCTATCTGGTTAGCGAGCTCAGCAGCACTTTTTTCTTTTTTACCGAACAGTACGTTAGCTGTGCAGATGGCGCTGCTCATTCCGAGATTTTTTGCGGTTTCAATGGCGATAGCAATATTGTCTCCGGTGACCATTTTGGTTTGTACGCCGCGTTCTTTTGCCTCTTGAATCATTTTTGCAGAGTCTTCACGGGGCGGATCAAACAGTGCCAGTAGTCCCATATACTGCCACTTCCTATCTGTGCCTGTACACGCTACACCTAATGCACGGTAGCCATGTTTGGCAAGTACCTCAATCTCCTTTTTGATTATCTGTTCAGTATCGGATTTATCGTTCTCAATAAGGTTGAGAATAACTTGAGGCGCACCTTTAGAGACCAAGAAGTGGTTGTTGTTGGAATCAGTGATTTCAGCTTCACTTCGCTTGTCGACAGGGTTATAGGGCTGATAGCTTTGCTGTGTGTAACCTGATAATAGTGATTTGTCCTCAAGTCCAGCGAGAACAGCTTTATCGATCGCATCCTGCCCTTCTTTATCAGATGCAAGTGCAGCGGTGAGAATTAAGGCCTGATCGTTGTCGGCAGACAATAGGATGGGTTGTCCGAGAGAGAGTTGGTTAAGCGTTAGTGTGCCGGTTTTATCCGAGCAAAGAATATCAACGCCAGCCAGCTCTTCAATCGATTCCAAGCGAGTCACAATTGCTTTTAACTTTGAAAGCTTAAGTGCGCCGATTGCCATGGTCACGGAAAGTACAACCGGCATCGCGACAGGTGTCGAGGCGACGATGAGGATCAAGGAAAATTGAATCAGCTCCATAATTGGTACGCCTCGGTAAAGTTGCACAATCACCAATAGCGCAACCAAGATGAGGCTCATGTAAATCAGGTAGTTGCCAATCTTAAGGATGGCTTTCTGAAAGTGAGATGCAGAATCTGCTTTTGAGACAAGCCCAGCTGTTTTTCCTAAAAAGGTTCGCTTTCCCGTTTCACTCACAATTGCAGTCATCTTGCCCTGGATAACGGCAGAGCCGGAGTAGATTAGAGCGCCTGTATTTCTTGTGACCGGGAGAGATTCACCCGTAAGTGCAGACTGGTCGATGCTTAAGTAGTCACCGTCAAGAAGTAGGCAATCTGCGGGAATAATATCGCCCAGTTTTAATTTAATCAGGTCTCCAGGAACCAGGAAGCGGGCTTCTAATTGCTGCCATTGTCCATCACGGCAGGTAGCACTACTCAGGGCCAGCTTTTTTTTAAGCGCATCAACAGCATTTCCAGCCTGATAAGATTGCCAAAAACCAATGGCAGCATTGAATAACAACAAGGTCAATATAATGGAAAAATCTGCCCAATGATGAACAATTGCGGAAAGCAGGGCGGCAGCTTCGATCATCCAAGGGATAGGCCCCCAGAAATGGTTCAAGAGCAGCGTTATTAGATTTCGGTCACTCTCTTCTAAACTATTCTCGCCTTTTTTTAATAATCGCTGTTTTGCTTCGGAAGAGGAGAGGCCCTGTGCGTTACTGTTAAATTTTTCCAGAATTTGCTGGCTATTGAGCTGTTCAGTAAGTGGTTCAACCGTTGCTGTCATCTTTTATTCCTTTCTCGGCACTATATAAGAGGAGGCCTGTTCACTAAACTGACATAGACTGTATGCTATGTTAGCAGTCAGCGTCAGCCATTCATTGAGAATTCTCAAACATTTATTTCGGAACTTAGTTACCCTTCTTAAGCGACTAGATAAGGAACCGTTATGGAGCATAGTAGCCCTACCACCAGTGTTAACCCGATAGATCGTCTTATTCATGCGGCGGAAGGAAAGATAACAGCAGGCATCTCGCCCACTTCTATGCAGCTTGCCTATATGGATTGGGCAATACATTTAGCCAATTCACCGGGAAAGCAGGGCGAGCTTGTTAAAAAGGCACTCAAAAAGAATGCTCGGTTTTGGAATTATGCCGTTAAGCGGTTAACCGCGCTGGGAAAAGCAGACGACGATTGCTTCTGTATAGAGCCTTTGCCGCAGGATAAGCGCTTTAGTTCTGATGGCTGGAAAACCCTGCCATTTTCATTTTATGCGCAGTCATTTTTACTGACACAACAGTGGTGGTATAACGCGATAAATGGTGTTCATGGGGTATCTAAGCACCATGAAGATGTTGTTTCATTCACGACAAGGCAGTTACTGGACATCATATCTCCTTCTAACTTTTTAATGACAAATCCGGATCTTTTACTGGCCACGCAAAAAGAGGGTGGGATGAATCTAGTGCGGGGAGTACAGAATTTCCTTGAAGATTGGGAGCGTAATCAGGCCGGTGATGGCCCAGTAGGTATGGATGATTTTGCTGTGGGGGAGAATCTCGCGCGAACCAAAGGAAAAGTGATTTTTAGTAACCAGTTGATAGAATTGATCCAATATAATCCGACAACAGAAGAGGTGTATGCGGAGCCTCTCCTGTTTGTTCCTGCCTGGATCATGAAATATTACATTATGGATTTATCGGAACAGAACTCAATGGTGAAGTTTCTGGTCGATAAGGGACATACCGTTTTTATGATTTCCTGGAAGAATCCGGTCGAAGAGGACCGCCATTTAGGCCTTGAGGACTACATCAATCTGGGTGTTTTAGCCGCTCTCGAGAGGGTTTCTTCGGTTGTTCCTGAAAAGAGTATACATACTGTTGGCTACTGTTTAGGTGGAACATTATTAACGCTTGCTGCCGCAGCGCTAGCCAGAGAAGATAATGAATCAATCGCTTCAATAACGCTATTTGCAGCCCAAACCGATTTTTCTGAGGCAGGAGAATTGATGCTGTTTACCGACCATAGCCAAGTTGCTTATTTGGAAGATATGATGTGGGAGCAAGGTTATCTGGACACAAAACAGATGGCGGGTGCTTTTCAGTTACTCCGCTCGAATGATCTGATCTGGTCAAAGGTTGTTCATGATTATCTAATGGGTAAAAGAGTGCCGTTGAATGATTTAATGGCTTGGAATAGTGACGCAACACGAATGCCCTACAGGATGCATGCCGAGTATCTTGAAAAGCTTTTTATGAATAATGATTTTGTCGCCCACCGTTATAAAGTGGGTGGGAAGACAGTCTCTTTGGGAGATATTCACTACCCTTTATTTGTTGTTGGGGCAGAAAAAGATCATGTTGCACCTTGGAAGTCTGTTTATAAGATTAAAAATCTGGCGCATGCTGATGTTACTTTCTTGCTCGCCAGTGGTGGCCACAATGCAGGGATTATCAGCGAACCGGGGCATCCCCGTCGACATTATCGGGTGTCACTCAAAGGGAAAGGTGATAAGTATATTCCTCCAGAGGAATGGTTAGAAAGAGCGCCAGTTAAAGAGGGTTCTTGGTGGCTGGAATGGGAGCGATGGTTAGCTGAGCGATCAAGTGATAGTGTTAAACCGCCCCGTATGGGAGGAAATGGCATTGGAGCAAAGGATCTCCCGGATGCGCCAGGGCGTTATGTATTACAAAACTAAGGACTATAAATATCGGGCCACCTTTTAACAAAAGGTCTCTAATGAGGTTAAAGCTTGAAGTTTCGTTCTATTCCTTATATAAGTTAAATGTTGTTTATCATAAAAAGAGCATGGTGGAGCGTATGTTAAAAAAATCTATTTTAGTGCTGCCGGTTTTACTTTTTTCTGCGAATTTGATTGGTTGCAGTGATGAGTCGGGAAAAATGAGCCTTGATTATAGTAAGGAGGGAATGGGTAGAAGTGGAGTCGAGCTGGACTCCGTTAAGTCTAGAATGAAGGCGATGAGAGAGAGCAAAAACAACACACTTCCGCCTCCAAGAGAGGATGGGCAGCACGATATTAACTTTCCATCTTGGATTGGAGGCTATGAGAAACAGGATGAGTAAGCGTTTATCGGAAACGGTATTTTACTTTTAAATTTGATTCTATTTGAACCGCTTTTTTAGCCATTGAATAAGGCGCTGTGTGAGTGGCACGGCCTCTGAACTTGGAATTATCTCCTCTTCGGGAAGAGGGAGTGCTGCATTGTCTTCCTCAGGTTTTTCAGTGGCGTGAATAAAGTTAAATAGTAGCGATGAAAATGCTTTAGGGCGCTCCATTTGCGGTGCATGGCCAATCGATGACCAGCAGATGCGTTGGCAGTTAGGTAGCTGCTTCTCCATTGGAATTAGCTCTCCGGCGGGAACAACGGGGTCTAGCTTGCCATGAATAAGCAATACAGGGCAGGTGATCCTTTCGGGCGCGGGATTGCGCCAATCTTTTAGTAGCTCCAAGAAGCCCTTGAAAGCAAAAGGGCTCATATTTGCTGCCGTATCAACGAGTGATTCGAGCTCTTTCCAATGTTCACTGCCAGGCATTGACTTCTGTAAGCCCAGTTTAAGCAGTGGCTTTTGCATTTTTAGATGTGAAATTGCACCAAAAATACGGTCGGGCGAAAAATAGTGACCAAGAAATGTTGCAGGTTTTTTGTCATGTAACTTAGCTAAACCTGAAGCAGGCACGGGAGCTACGAGTGTGAGGCTAAGCACTTTTTCTGGGAACCGGCAGCTAAACTCCTGTACTAGCGCACCCCCTAGCGAATGGCCTACTAAATGAAACTTAGTGGCGCCAGTGTGCGTTACAAAAGCCTCTAAATCACCGATTAAAGTATCGATGCCATAACCTGACTCGGGTTTATCGGAACCCCCGCAGCCCCGAAGATCAGGTGCATAAGCACTATATTCTGCAGGAAGGTTTGAGAGCTGAGCTTCCCACCAGCGCCATGAGGCAAAATTGCCGTGAATAAAAATAATGACAGTTGATCCTGAACCGCTGGTTTCATAATAAAGCCTGATTTTATCTCTGTTGAAGTAAGGCATGAGATTATTCCTTGGTGCTAAACCAGGCTAGCTTTTCGTGAAGGGAGATGACGCTGCCGATAATGATTAGTGTGGGAGCTTTAATTTTCTCTTTTTGGATTAGCTCGGGTAGTGTCCCTAGTGTGCCGGTGAAAACCCGCTGGTGGCGCGTTGTTCCTTGTTGGATAAGCGCAGCAGGTAGATCGGGTGAGCGACCATGCTCGATGAGCGAGTTACAGATTTGCGGTAGCCCTGTAAGCCCCATGTAAATTACGGTTGTTTGATTGGGTAAAGCTAAATTCTCCCAATCTAGGTTGACGCTGCCATCTTTTAGGTTGCCTGTAACAAACTGGCACGACTGTGCATGATCGCGGTGCGTTAAAGGAATGCCTGCATAGGAGGCGCAACCCGAAGCGGCAGTAATTCCCGGAACAACTTGAAAGGGGATGCCTTTTTCCATCAGGGTTTCAATCTCTTCTCCACCCCGGCCGAAAATGAAGGGGTCACCACCTTTGAGGCGCACAACACGCTTCCCCTGTTGTGCGAGTTCGACAAGCAGGTTGTTAATGTCATTTTGTGCAACATGATGGAGGCTCCGTTTCTTGCCAACATAAAGCCGCTCTGCGTCACGCCTGACGAGGTTAAGCACTTCGGGTGAGACAAGACGATCGTAAACGACAACATCGGCCTGTTGCATCAGTCGAAGTGCTTTAAATGTTAAAAGGTCAGGGTCACCTGGGCCTCCACCAATAAGGTAAACCTCTCCGCAGTTGGATTTTGTTAAATCAGATTCGAGTAGTTTTTGTAGCTCCGCTTCTGCTTTTTTCTCATGGCCTGCAAAAACAAGCTCAGCAATAGCTCCCTGTAAAACTTGTTCCCAGAATGTGCGGCGTTGATAGATATCTGAGAAGCGCTTTTTTACGGCAGGCCTGAATTTGTCTGACAGTTCGGCTAAACGGCCAAAGGCTGCAGGAATAGTGCTCTCAATTTTTCCACGTAAAATTCTGGCCAGTACGGGCGAGCGAGCACCCGTTGAGATGGCGGCTATTACAGGAGAGCGGTCGACGATGGAGGGGAATATAAAACTACAGAGATCAGGATTATCGACGACATTGACTGGAATGTTTTGCCGATTTGCCTCTTTGAAAACTTGTTGGTTTATTGCTCTATCGTTGGTTGCAGAGATCACCAGTTTTTGTTCGGATAGGTCACTAACTTCGAATTTCTTCTCTTTGAAGGTAACGCTTCCGCTACTAGCGAGCTCTTTGAGTGAATGGCCAAGTTCAGGTGAAATAATCGTGACATTAGCGCCTGCCTGTAAGAGCAGGTCGGTTTTGCGCGAAGCGGTTTCGCCCCCGCCGACAACGAGGCAGTTTTTGTCTTTCAGGTTAAAAAATAGGGGTAAAAAATCCATATCGTTGATTGGTTGTTTTAGTTGCTTAGTTCAGTATGCCGAAAGCAGTCTGTTGTGTGATCGTTGACCATTCCTGTCGCCTGCATTAAGGCGTAACAGATAGTTGGGCCAACAAAATTAAAGCCCCGGCTTTTTAGCTCTTTGGATAACTGGTTGGAAAGGGCTGTTTCAGCGGGAACGGCTTCACGGTTTTTCCAATGATTAATAATTGGTTTGCCTTCAGAAAATTGCCAGTAATAATCAGAAAAGCTACCGAACTCTTCTTGGATTTTTAGAAAGGCCTGAGCGTTTTTGATGCTCGATGCAATTTTCAGCCGATTGCGGATGATCCCACTATTTTGTTGTAACTCTTCAGCTTTTTGAGTAGTGAAAGCGGCAACTTTTTGAGGATCAAAATTATCATAAGCAGTACGGTAGGCCTCTCTTTTACGCAATACGGTGACCCAGCTTAGCCCTGCCTGGGCCCCTTCGAGAATAAGAAACTCAAAAAGCCTGTTTTCATCGAAAAGAGGCGTGCCCCATTCATGGTCGTGGTAGTGAGTTTCTAGCTCACTGCCTATTGCCCATTTGCACCGTGTTTTCATTATCGCTCTCGTAAACTGATAATCGACCAGTTACGGCTTGATGCCTCTTTGTACAACGTCTCATCAGGGTCGACAGCAATAGGATTTTCGACCCGCTCAAGCAGTGGAAGATCGTTATGTGAATCGCTATAGAAATAGCTACCGGCTAAGTTTTCGTTAGAGTTTAAGAGCCAGTGGTTAAGCCGTGTCACTTTGCCACCTTGATAGCAGGGTGCGTCTGTAAAGTGACCTGTATATCGACCATTCAGGGTCTCAGGTTCGGTTGCTAGCAGGTTATCGATGCCGAGCATTTTTACAATGGGTTCGGTGACAAAACGGTTTGTCGCTGTGATAACAAGTAATGTGTCACCTTGTGAGCGGTGTTTTTTAATAAGTTCAGAGGCGGCTGGCAGCATTACCGGTTTGATTTTCTCTTCAATAAATTGCTGACGCCAAGCGAATAGTGTTTCAGGCTCATGAAGCGTAAGAACTTTTAGTGAAAAATTAAGGAAGGCAACGATGTCGAGCTGCCCCGCTTTGTAATCATCATAAAACTGCTGATTGGCCGCTTCGTACTGTTCTCTGTCTACGATGCCTTGGTCGACGAGGAATTGCCCCCATAGGTGATCACTATCATCACCGATAAGTGTGTTGTCTAAGTCGAAAATTGCAAGGCTCATAATTTTAGGTCGAGAATCTGAATGGAAAGGATAACAAGGGATTTTAAGGAAGAATGGTTGTAGAATCCTACCTATATTGGGCATTGACCCAGAATGAATTAAGTAGGTAATGATACCCCATGATTGATGAAGAAGGTTATCGCCACAACGTAGGCATTGTTTTAAGTAACGACGCAGGGAAAGTACTTTGGGCGCAGAGAATAGGCCAAAGAGGTTGGCAGTTCCCACAAGGCGGGATGCGCCCCCACGAAAATCCTGAAATGGCAATGTATCGGGAGCTTAGAGAAGAGATCGGACTGTTGCCTGAGCACGTGGAAATTATTAGCCAGACGGATGACTGGTTACGTTATCTTTTGCCTGAACGCTTTGTGCGGAGAAATTCTCGCCACGTTTGTATCGGGCAAAAGCAGATCTGGTTTTTGCTTCGATTGGTTGCTGATGAGGAGCATGTCTGCTTCGACTTCTCCGACAGGCCTGAGTTTGAGGCGTGGGAGTGGGTAGATTATTGGGAGCCAGCCAAGAGGGTTGTGGATTTTAAACAGGATGTCTACACCCAAGCATTGAAGGTGCTTGAACCCCACTTACAAGGTTTTTTGGCCAATAATTAGTATCCTGAGGAATTGTTACTAAGCCCCTCTGGCATTGCGGTGAGCCGTGTTACGCCTGTTTCAATAGAGCCATCTGCAAGAAGGTTTAGCCAACGGTAACCTGGAGGGTTCTGATCAAGAGCAAACTCATGGCTGTTGGGCTTGAACTGAAAACAGGTTGAAGGCGTAGTGATCACTCGTAGGCCATTCTGCTCCCAGTCCTGATCTTGGTGAACATGTCCCAATAACAGCCCTTTTACCTGTGGGTGCCGGCTTGTGATTTCAAACAAATCATCGGGATTATCGAGCGTCATGGTATCAAGCCATGAGCTTCCGACAGGGAGTGGAGGGTGGTGAAATACAATTAGAGCGGGTTTGTCTGGGTGCTGCTCTAGTTTTTCTTTAAGTAGTTGTAGTTCTTTATCATCCAGGTGCCCCCCTTCTGAACCGGGCAATTTGCTGTTAAGGCAGATAATCTGCCAGCCTTTTTCTAAAATGCTGGAGCTGATCTTGACGTTTTCAAGGTTTAATATTGATTGCATCAGCTCTGGGTCGTCATGGTTGCCGGGCAAACAAAAGCAGGGAATATTGAGTTCACTCAGGTAATGGCGGAGACGAAGGTAGGCCTCTTTGGAGGCATCCTGTGTTAGGTCGCCGGTAAACAGCATTAAGTCTGGGTTTTTGTGCTGCTGTTGGGAGAGACTTAAAACAGAGAGGAAACTCTCCTCAGTTTGAACGCCAAGTAGGCGGCTCTCAGGGTCGGAAAACAGGTGCAGGTCAGTGAGCTGCACGATGTTAAGCTCGCTGCTGTGTCCACTAAAGCCGTCGTTAGAGTTTTTATCTTTTGATACAGCCATTTATCTGAATTTAGACTCTCTTCCTGAGAATTTTATGTCGATTGTTTAGGTAGTTATAGTTGAGGCTGCTGAAAAGTCCAGTGTTGGAGTGCATCAGTTATTAAGCTGGAACACTAATATGCAAGATTAGAAGGGAGAGCGGCAATAACGATTGCCGATTCGACAGGTTATGGACTAGTTTAAGGAGAGATCTTTTTAGCGAGTACCTTTGATTTTCGCTGGGCGTCGTAATCATTTCGACGAGATGGTGGGAGATCGTTAGGCGTAGCGTGCTTGAAACCTCTTTCAATAAACCAGTGTTCGCTTTGAGTTGTGAGTACAAAAACTGATTCGAGTTTTTCAGCTTGAGCCAACTTTTCCATGTAGCCCAATAATTTGTCACCTCTTGACCCACCTTGATATTGGTGGTGAAGGGCGACACAGGCGATTTCTCCGCTTTTACCCTCTTTGAATAGGTGTAGTGCGCTACAGCCGATAATCAGGCCATCTCTGATAATGACGGTATAGTCGCTAATCTCTGCCTCTAGCCTTTCATAGGGGCGAGCAACCAGAACGCCCTCTGTTTCCAGTGGGCGAATAAGATCTATAATTCCGGCGATATCATCGAGTGTTGCGGGGCGAATTTCCTCAAAAGGCTCAGCACTGATCAGGGTGCCAATGCCATCGCGAGTGAAAAGTTCGTGCAGAATTGCACCATCAGTTTTCCGGTCCAGTATGTGGCAGCGTGCAACGCCGCCGTTGCAAGATTTAATTGCGGCCTGCAGGTGGTCTGTTGAAGAGACTGATAACTTGCTCGGATTATCCAGTAAACAATCTGCTTCTGTTGTTGTTAGTTGGCGGTATAGCTGGTTTTCTTCGTCAAAAATCCCACCATCTTCATCAAGCAGTAGCAGTTTGTCCGCATTGAGTGCTATGGATGCCTCGGTGGCTACCGCCTCAGCGCTGAGATTAAAGACCTCTCCAGTGAGGGAATAGCCGATTGGTGAGAGTAGTACGATATTATTTTGGTCTAATTTTTGGCGTATGGCTTCGCTATCAATGCGACGAACGATCCCTGTGTGGCAAAAATCTGTACCTCTTTTTACGCCTAATGGTTTCGCAGTAACCATGTTTCCAGATGCGACACTGATTTTTGCACCGGCCATCGGTGAATTTGGAAGCCCCATAGAGAGGCGAGCTTCAATCTCAACGCGAACAATCCCTGCTGCCTCTTTGACGCATTGCAATGCTTTATTGTCAGTTATGCGCAGGCCATCTTTGTACTGGCTTGAGCCATTACAATTGGTCAGTCGCTCTTCAATTTGCGGGCGAATTCCGTGAACAAGTACTAGGCGGATGCCGAGGCTATTGAGGAGCGCGAAGTCATTGATCAGCCCGGAAAAGCTGTCAGAAAGAAGCGCTTCACCACCGAAGGCAATGACAAAGGTGCATCCTCGGTGCGAATGGATGTAGGGCGAAGAGTCACGAAACCAGCCGAGAAAGTCTTTTTCGTTGTTCATTTGCCTGCCTTTGGGGAGAAGCAAAACTGGCCAATCATCTGCTCTATAAAAGAGATAGTTGGGTTGATTTGGTTAAGCGCTAGATACTCATCAGGTTGATGGGCTTGGTCTATGCTGCCGGGACCCATAATAACGGTCTCTAACCCCAACTGGTTTAGGTAGGGTGCCTCCGTTCCAAAGGCAACAGCTTCTGCTTTGTGACCGCTAACCTTTTCCGTAGATTGAATGATTTTTGCGTCCTCTGCCGTTTCAAAAGGGGGCGTACCGGGAAAAAGAGAGTTTATTTCTAGTGCCAGTCCTGCATCGCTTTCGAGGATTGGCTCAAGCACTTTTTTCAGGTCGTCGCGTAACTCATCGAGATCCATGCCCGGTAGGGGGCGGATATCGATCTGTGTTTCACAGTGAGAGCAGATACGGTTTGGGTTATCCCCGCCATGAATAGAGCCAAAATTCATCGTGGGAACATCAACTTTAAAGTGCGGATTGCGGTTTTTTGCCTGAATTTCTCTTCGCCACTTAAGGAGCGCATGGACTACTTTGTGCATTCCCTCGATGGCGTTGGCGCCAAGCTCAGGATCGCTAGAATGCCCCCCTTTACCGTGGATCACGATTGATTCCATCATGATTCCCTTGTGCATGCGAACGGGGCGCAGGTTGGTGGGTTCACCAATAATGGCGTAACGACCAGGTTTGATCGCCTGCTCGACAAGCATCCTCGCGCCGGACATGGTGCTCTCTTCGTCACATGTGGCGATCAGTGTTAAGGGTTGATGAAGTTTTTTTGCATCAAAATGGTTTGCTGCGGAGAGTGCGAGGGCAAAAAATGATTTCATGTCAGCGGAACCAAGACCATATAAACGGTGCTCCTTTTCCGTTAGCTTAAAGGGGTCTGATGCCCATTTTGTACCATCGAAAGGTACCGTGTCGGTATGGCCAGAGAGTACTAAACCGTTGTTGTTCGAGTTGCCTCCTAGTGTGGCAATTAAGTTGGCTTTTCCGGGGTTGTTGCTAAGAGGATTAACCTCTACTTTAAACCCAATAGTTTCAGCCCATTCGGCAATCAGGTTGATTACAGAAAGATTACCCTGATCGATTGCCGGGTCAGTGCAGCTGACAGAGGGTTGCTCTATCAGTGCAGCGATCATCGCAAGCGTATCGGGTAGTTGTTTGATCATTTTGAGCTTTAAAAAGAGTCCCAGCTAGATTTTTTACGCCAGCTTATTTTTGGAATAAGTAGCCCAAGTAGCATTCCGCCAAAGAGAACGCCGCCACCAATCAAGAACCAGTCTTGTGCAGAGCTATCTTTTAGGGTTTGGTTTTCTCGGCTAACCGTCTGCATTTCACGCTCAAGGTTAACAACGCGTTCTTGTAGAAGCTCTTTTTCTTGAGCAACCTGGATTGCGTTTGCAGCAGTTGTGCGGATCTGATCTAGCTCTCGGCTTAACTTCTCAGTTTCTGCGTTCAGGGTCTTGTTTTGACTCGCCGAATTACTAGCTTCACCTTTTAAGGCGGCAAGCTCTTCTTTGACTTTTTGGTTCTCAGCTTTGATTTTTCCAAAATTTTCCAGGGCTGATTTAAGCCGAAGGCTGGCAACCGGTTTATAGACTAAATGCCTTGTTAGAACCCAGCCTTCAGAGCCATTATTAAGCCGGATTTTGCTGTAGCCAGTCTCTCTGTTTTGCTCGATTACCTTGAGTGGTTTTCCACTTCTTAGCATCCGTTTGATCTTGTGCTGGCTGCTTTGGCCTGTGCGCATGGTGACTTCAAGCTTGTCGGTGATAAAGGCTTGTTGTTCTGCAAAAGCGGCGGAAGAAAGCGCGGTTAGAGTAATCAGTAGAATAAGCTGTTTTTTCACATTGGTTCCCTGTTTAGATAAGGCAATAGTTCGGCAGTTAAGAGAGTAGTAATTCAAGAAGCGCCTTTTGGGCATGCAGCCTATTTTCTGCCTCATCCCAAACCACGCTGTCCGGGCGATCGATAACAGCAGCGCTAACCTCTTCGCCTCGGTGAGCAGGAAGGCAGTGCATAAATAGAGCATCGCTTGCAGCAAGAGCCATCAGCTCTTCATTAACCTGGTAACCCTCGAATGCTTTCTCTCTTTTTTTCTGCTCTTCCTCTTGCCCCATGCTGGCCCAAACATCGGTTGCAACAAGATCGGCGTTTTTAACCGCCTCCTTTGCATCCCTTAAAACAGTTATACGAGAGCCGGCCTGTTTAACAATCTCCTCATCAGGCTCATAGCCTTCTGGGCAAGCGACCGTTAGCTTAAAATCAAGCAGGACTGCAGCATTAATATAAGAGTGGCACATGTTGTTGCCATCACCAATCCAGGCAACCTGTTTTCCTTGAATATCTCCGCGATGCTCTAAAAAGGTCTGCATATCTGCGAGCAGCTGACAAGGGTGGAAGTCATCGGTTAGCGCGTTTATAACGGGGACTTTAGAGTTCTCAGCAAACTCGATGATATTATCGTGGCTATGGGTGCGAATCATAATACAGTCAACCATGCGCGAGATAACGCGTGCGCTATCTGCAACCGGTTCACCTCGCCCTAGTTGCGTGTCACGTGGCGATAAGAATATTGAGCTGCCACCGAATTGAGCCATGCCTGTTTCAAAAGAGATGCGGGTTCGGGTCGATGATTTATCAAAAATCATCCCCAATACTCTATTTTTGAGCGGTTCGAAAATGAGGTGATCATGCTGCATTTTCTTTAGCTCTATAGCGCGATGAAGCAGCTGCTTGAATTCAGCGCTGCTTAGGTCTTTTAGGGTAAGGAAGTGTCGAGGTGTCATGATTGTTACTCGTGGGTGAACGCTTTGATGAGAGAGGTCACTTTTTTAACCATAAGGGTCGCCTCTTCATCGTTCATAATAAGGGGTGGCAAAAGCCGAATTGTATTACCCGCTGCCACGTTGATTAGTAGTTTGTTCTCAATGGCTTTTAAGACAAGTTCTGTGCAGGGGCTGTCGAGCTCAATACCGATCATTAATCCTTTGTTACGAATGGAGACGATATGTGAGTTGCCGGACAGTGTTGAACGGAACGCCTCAGTTATCTTGTTGCCCAGTTCACTTGCTCGCTGAGGGAGAGATTCTGATTCCATTGTTTCGATAACGGCCAAAGCCGTGCTACAAACTAATGGGTTGCCACCAAAAGTTGAACCATGTGTGCCGGCAGTCAGAACGGTTGAGGCGATTCCCTTGGCCATGCAAGCACCGATTGGAACACCATTCCCAAGTCCTTTTGCTAAAGTGCAGACATCCGGGGTAATTTTATTATGTTGGTAGGCGAAGAGTTCGCCAGTGCGCCCGATTCCAGTTTGTACTTCATCGAGCATTAAAAACCACTGTTGCTGATCACAAATTTCGCGTAGTTGGTTTAGATAGTTAGCCTCTGGAACCCGAACGCCACTTTCACCCTGCACCGGTTCAACCAGAATGGCGACAATATCTGAATGCTTCTGAGCGGCCTCTTTTATGGCTTCTATATTGTTGTAGGGAACGTGGATAAAGCCCTCAACTAATGGAGAGAACCCCTCTTGGACTTTTGGGTTGCCAGTGGCGCTCAGTGTTGAAAGTGTGCGGCCATGGAAGCTGTTTTCCATCACAATGATTTTTGGTGAGTCAAAACCGCGATTATGACCGTGTAGCCGAGCAATTTTTATTGCGGCCTCATTGGCTTCCGCTCCAGAGTTACAGAAAAAGAGTTTATCCATTCCGCTCAGTGAGGCGAGCTTGTCAGCCAGCTTCTCTTGCAAGCCGATAGAGTAGAGGTTGGAGGTGTGCAACAGTTTTCCTGCTTGTAAGCATAAGGCTTCTGTTACAGCAGGGTGAGAATGTCCTAAGCCACAAACAGCAATTCCAGAAAGGGCATCAAGGTAGCGGTCACCTTTATCATCAGTTAGCCAAGCACCTTTACCTTCTGTAAAAGTAACTGGTAGCCGAGCATAGGTAGCCATAATATGGTCAGTCATTGACTTATGTTTCTATCGCAAAACAGATTATTATAGTGCGCTATTGTTAGGGAGCAAAATTTTTGCCTTTGAGCATTTACTTAAGCCGATGAATTCTATCCAACTTAGCCTTTTTTCCAGCCGAATAGACGCAGTTTGTGAAGAGATGGGCGCGGTTTTGCAAAGGGCTGCCTTTTCCACAAATATAAAAGACCGGCTTGATTTCTCCTGCGCCGTTTTTGACCGTGAAGGTGAGCTTTGTGCGCAGGCTGCACACATCCCCGTACATCTAGGTAGCATGGCCTATGCAATGCGTGGGATTGTTAGCCAATTTGATTGGCAATCGGGTGATATGGTTGTTCTTAATGACCCGTTTATGGGGGGGACACATCTTCCTGATGTGACCGTTATCGCTCCGCTGTTTTCATCTGAAAGCCTGACCGGTTTTGTGGCAAACCGTGCACATCATGCCGATATTGGTGCTGATTCGCCCGGATCAATGCCCATTTCGACCCATGTTGACCAAGAAGGAATGGTTATTTCTCCTCGTTATCTGCTCAAGTCTGGGGTTAAAGAGCCACAGTTTTTTGAAGAGCTGGCAAGAAACCTTCAGGATCAGGCGGGTGTTCATGGGGATTTTATTGCCCAAATTAGCAGCTGTAATATTGGGATTAGACGGCTAGAAAAACTGGTTTTGATGATGGGTGAGGTAGCCTATTTGCAAGGGCTTATTGAACTGAACAGTTATGGTGAGCGCCTTGCAATTAAAGCATTGTCGCGGATAAAAGAAGGGGTCTATCACTTTTCTGACGTTATGGATGATGATGGGGTTTCGGCAAAATCAATTCCGATGCAAGTTGCAGTAAGGGTTGAGAATCAAAAGGTGGTTGTGGATTTTGCGGGAACCTCTCCGCAGGTTGAAGGCAATGTTAACTGCCCTATCTCCGTAGCTGCAGCAGCGGTCTACTATGTTTTCTGCGCGCTAATGCCAGATAATGCGCCAACTTGTGCAGGTCTTTTTCGGCCGGTAGCGGTTTTAGCGCCAGAGGGTTCCCTGCTTAATGCGCGTTACCCAGCTGCTGTCGCAGCGGGTAATGTTGAAACAAGCAGTCGGGTTGTCGATGTGGTTATTGGTGCGCTGTCGAAAGCATTGCCGGGTGAGATGCCGGCAGCCAGCCACGGGAGTATGAATAATCTTGCTATGGGCTCCAGAGATAAAGGTTTTGAATGGGATTATTACGAAACAATTGGCGGGGGCATGGGGGCAAGTAGTCGATCACATGGACTTGATGCAATTCAAACGCATATGACCAACACACTTAATACGCCAATTGAAGCATTGGAGATGACTTTTCCAGTTCGGATAAACCGCTATGAGATTCGACGTGGTTCGGGCGGAGAGGGGTTGCATCGCGGTGGCGACGGGATAATTCGAGAGTACCAATTTTTAAAGCCGGCACAAGTGACTATTTTAAGTGAGCGTCGTAACCATGCCCCTTGGGGCTTGGCAAGAGGGAAGTCTGGTGAGGCGGGAGAGAATCGCTTGAATGGAAAGCTGCTCCCAGCTAAAACCTCTTTGGCCCTACAGCTGGGCGATGTGATAACAATCAAAACCGCAGGTGGTGGAGGTTGGGGAAGCTCTGAATAGCCCTTTTCTTAGATGTTTTTGTAATGCAGAGCTATAACCTGATAAAATTACTAGGTAATTATTTAATTTGAGGTGTTTGTAATGGATGTAATGGAAAGAATCAAAAAGCAGGTCGAAGGTAACCCAATCTTGTTATACATGAAAGGGACGCCTGATTTTCCTCAGTGTGGTTTTTCAGGAAAATCTGTACAGGTTCTAGGCGCATGTGGCGTTGAATGTGCAACCGTGAATATTTTGGAAGATCCTGAAATTCGCGCCAATCTTAAGCACTACTCACAGTGGCCTACATTTCCACAACTTTTTATAAATGGTGAGTTGATTGGTGGAAGTGATATTTTGATCGAAATGTATGAAAGTGGTGAACTTAAGCCTTTGTTGGAAGCAGCGGTAGCTAAGGAAACGGCGGCTGAGTAGTCGTTTTTCTACGAGCTAGGTTTGTTTGCAAAGTTTTTATTCTTTGAGATCTTCGTGGTGAATCGTTAGCTCTTGCCAGCGATTAACAATCTTACAGAATAACCGGGCGGTCTGTTCGGCATCATATTTTGCCGAATGGGCCTTGCTGTTGTCCCATTCGATCCCTGCCTCTTTTGCAGCACGAGCTAGCACCGTTTGTCCATAAGCAAGACCGCCTAATGTGGCGGTGTCAAAGGTGCTAAACGGGTGAAATGGATTGCGCTTAATACCTGTTCTAGTAACAGCTGCATTGAGAAAGCCAATATCAAATGCTGGATTGTGACCAACCAGTATCGCGCGATTGCAACCATTTTCTTTTACGGCTGTGCGAATTGGCTTAAACATCGAAGTGAGCGCCTCTTTCTCGTCAATCGCCATTCTAAAAGGGTGCCAAGGATCAATGCCGGTGAAATCTAGAGCTGCTTGATCGAGTTTTGAATCTTTAAAAGGCTTTACATTAAAGGCATGCGTCTCTTTAATGCTAATCTCCCCGGTTTCGTCCATTTGCAAAATAACGGCAGCAATTTCCAGTAGTGCGTTTTTTTTTGCATCGAATCCTGCTGTCTCCAGATCGATAATAACGGGAAGATATCCGCGAAAGCGTTGTGCAAATAGAGGTTTTTCGGCCGATTGGCTCATAAAATTATCGGTTTATAATTGAATACGGTGCTATTTTGCGGTGCAACTTGGCAAAAACCAAGCTGAATGCTATTTTTTTACAAGATTAAGTTTTGTTAATGAGTGAAGAATGAAAAATAAAAAGCTGTTAAAAGGCGCCTGTTTGTTTCTGGGGGCAGGGCTATTTGCAGGATTGTCAGGTTGTGCGACAACGAGCGAATATGCTGATGAAAGGGATCCTCTTGAGGGATTTAACCGTAATGTCTACCTATTTAATGACAAGTTTGACAAATATGCGTTAAAGCCGGTTGCTGAGGGTTATCAATGGGTTATGCCAGAGTTTGCGGATAGAGGCGTTAGCCGCTTTTTTAGCAATTTGGGCGACGTAGGTATCACGATCAATGATCTGTTGCAGTTTAAGTTGAGTCAAGCTGGAGAGGATGGAAGTCGGTTCTTGATTAATTCTACGTTGGGTATTGCTGGCTTTATGGATGTGGCGACCGGATTTGGTTTTGAAAAACACAATGAAGATCTTGGTCAGACGCTGGGTGTGTGGGGTGTTCCGGCAGGGCCTTATCTTGTTTTGCCATTTTTTGGGCCAAGTAGCCCGCGAGGTACAGTTGGGTTAGTCGGTGATTATTTTATTGACCCCGTCACGTATATAAACGGTTGGGATGTGCGTCTAGCGCTTCAGGGCACACGTGTGGTCGATTTTAGAGCGGATAATCTTTCGACAAGCAAAGTCATTGGTGAGGCCGCACTCGATGAGTATGAGTTTATTCGTGATGGTTACTTTCAGCGCCGTGAATATCTAATTTTTGATGGTAACCCGCCAGAAGATGAAGAAGAGTTTTTTGAGGAAGAGGAATTTGAGTAGCTAAAGCTCAGTGCCTGGATTTTGTAAAAAGCCTTTGCCAGAAGTGGCAAAGGCTTTTTTGTAGAGGCTAATTAACTCAAACAAGAGACCAAGACAGTTTTTCACCAGCCATTAGAGGGATAACGTTTCCGCCTGCAAAAGAAAAGCTTGAGGGTGCCTCCCAGGCTGTTTTCCTTAAAGTAATTTTCTCCTTGTTGCGAGGGAGTCGATAAAAATCTGCGCCAAAATGGCTGGCAAAGTCTTCCAGTTTATCGAGTGCATTTGCGGAGTCAAAAGCCATTGCGTACAGTTCTAGTGCTGCATAAGCGGTGTAGCAGCCTGCGCACCCACAATCACTCTCTTTTGCTGTTGATGCATGCGGTGCGCTGTCGGTCCCGAGAAAGAATTTAGGGTTTCCACTGGTTGCGGCCTTTATCAATGCTTCCCTGTGTAGCTCACGTTTTAGAATGGGTAGGCAATAGTAGTGCGGACGAATTCCACCGGCTAACAGGCTATTACGGTTAAACAGTAGGTGATGAGCAGTGATGGTTGCGGCGACTGTTTTGGGTGCGCTAGAGACAAACTCGACAGCATCTTTAGTTGTAACGTGCTCTAAAACAACCCGAAGAGTTGTGAATTCTTCTGTGATCGGTTTTAGGTGGCGGTCGATGAAAACCTTTTCGCGATCAAAAATATCAATATCACTATCGGTCACCTCTCCATGAACAAGTAGAGGGATCTCTTGTTTCTCCATCTCTGCAAGTAACGGGTAGATTTTCTTGATGTTGGTAACACCGGAATCAGAATTAGTTGTCGCGCCTGCAGGATAGAGCTTAAATGCAACCGTTTTCTCGTTCTCTGCGACACGCCTAACCTCTTGCTGGGTTGTTGAGTTGGTTAGGTACAATGCCATTAATGGGTCAAAAGAGTGGTTGGCAGGGAGCGCGTTTAGAATTGCTCTTCTATAATCAAGTGCTAGCTCAACAGTTGTTACAGGAGGTCTTAGGTTGGGCATAATGATTGCGCGCCCAAACTGCTTTGCAGCGTGAGGTGCTGTGCAGGTTAGCGCCTCACCTTCACGAAGATGAAGATGCCAGTCATCGGGGCGTGTGATCGTTAATTCGTTCGTCATGGAGTCAGTGATTTAGTGGTGGAAAACCTCTTTATTGTAAACCGATTTGCGTAGAACCATTAAAATTAGGAAAATAGAGGGCTGAGTGGGCGAGTCGGAGCTTGAGTTTGGCGTAATTGCCCCAATCTAAGTTGACTTACCCTTAATGTTAATTGAGTGAAATCAGATGCCAATTTACGAATATAAATGCGAAGCCTGTGGGCATGAGTTGGAAAAACTCCAGAAAATGAGTGATGAGCCTTTAACGGTTTGTCCAGAGTGTTCGGTGGCTTCACTTAAAAAACAGATCTCAGCGGCCGGTTTTAGGCTGAAAGGCTCTGGTTGGTATGAGACTGATTTTAAGAGCGGAAGTAAAAAGAATCTTTCAGAGGGGGGTAAATCCTCTTCCACAAAAACGCCTCCTTGTGCGGCAACTGGAAAATGTCCAGCGAGTTAGATAGTTATTAATCCTTTATTTTATTAGAGAAAATAGTATGCGAAGCCACTACTGTGGAGAGTTAAACGAGTCCCACCTCGGTCAAGAAGTTGAATTATGTGGCTGGGTTAATCGCCGTCGTGACCATGGTGGTGTGATCTTTATCGATCTTCGCGATCGTGAAGGAATTATGCAGGTTGTTTTTGACCCGGATGAGCCGGTCTCATTTGCGATTGCGGAAAGTGTTCGCAGTGAATATGTCCTCAGGCTTCGCGGCAAAGTACGTACCCGCCCAGAGGGGACGATTAACGAAAACATGCCGACAGGAAAGGTTGAGATGCTCGGGCTTGAGCTTGAGATTCTGAATAAATCAGAGACACCTCCTTTCCAGATTGATGAGCATGGTGAGGTGAATGAAGAGACGCGTCTGCGCTATCGATATATCGACCTGCGCCGTCCAGAAATGCTTGAGCGAATGAAAATGCGCAGTGAGACAACCAAGTTTCTACGCCGCTTTCTCGAAGACAATGGTTTCCTCGATATTGAAACCCCATTTTTGACTAAAGCGACACCGGAAGGGGCGCGCGACTATCTTGTGCCAAGTCGTGTTCACAATAACTCGTTTTACGCGCTGCCGCAGTCGCCACAGCTTTTTAAGCAGCTCTTGATGGTTGCCGGTTTAGATCGTTACTATCAGATTGCGCGCTGTTTCCGCGATGAAGATTTGCGTGCTGACCGTCAGCCTGAATTTACTCAGCTCGATATTGAAACTTCCTTTATGAACGAAGGGCAGATTATCGATATTATTGAAGATATGACGCGCCAGCTGTTTGATTCTGTGCTCGATGTGAAACTGCCAGAAGCCTTTCCTCGGATGACCTATGCGGAGTCAATGCTTCGCTTCGGTAGTGATCGCCCGGACCTGCGTATCCCTCTGGAGTTGGTTGATATTGCCGATTTGATGGCAAATGTTGATTTCAAAGTCTTTTCTGGCCCAGCAATCGATCCGAAAGGACGTGTTGTTGCGTTGCGGATGCCAAATGGCAGTAGCCTGAGCCGCAAGCAGATCGATGAATATACAAAATATGTCGGTATTTATGGTGCAAAAGGGCTTGCCTATATCAAAGTCAATGATCGTGCGGCCGGGCCAGAAGGATTGCAGTCGCCTATTCTGAAATTTTTGCCAGATGAAGTGGTTGATTTAGTTCTGGAAAGAACAGGTGCTGAAACAGGCGATCTCATTTTCTTTGGCGCAGATAAAGAAGGTGTTGTGAATGAGGCGATGGGTGCATTGCGCGTCAAACTTGGCCATGATGGTGGCTTAGCAGAGGGTGATTGGAAGCCGGTTTGGGTTGTCGATTTTCCAATGTTTGAATGGGATGAGGGTGCCAAGCGCTGGAATGCGCTGCACCACCCATTTACCGCTCCATCATGTTCACTAGATGAGCTAAAAAATGATCCTGGCTCGGCATTGTCGCGTGCCTATGATTTGGTGCTTAACGGTACAGAAGTGGGTGGTGGCTCGATTCGTATTCATACTTCAGAGATCCAATCAGAAGTCTTTACGTTATTGGGTATTGGTGAAGAAGAGGCGCAGGAAAAATTTGGCTTTCTCCTTGATGCACTTAAATTTGGCTGTCCACCACATGGAGGCCTCGCATTCGGACTAGATCGCCTCGTGATGTTAATGAGTGGCGCAAGCTCAATCCGTGATGTAATGGCTTTCCCTAAAACGCAAACAGCCGCTTGCCCATTAACCAATGCACCGGCAGAGGTGAGTGATGCGCAGATGCGTGAACTGGGTATCAAATTGCGTAAACCGACTGCTGTTAGCCACGACTAACGATAAAGAAGAAACGCAAGAGAGCTGCTGAAACGGCTCTTTTGCATCCCCCTTTATCAAAGGGGGATTGAGGGGGATTTAAGTATGATTGCTCTTGCGAAACTCACACCAACCAAAGCAAAGAATTGAAATTTCCATGACAGAAAACAGCCTCCCAATCCAAAACTACGCTCTATTAAGCGACGAAGAATGCGATAGTCGTATTCGAGCAGCTAAAGAAACGCTGGGTGATCGCTGCGTCATTCTTGGGCATCACTATCAAAGAGATGAGGTTTTTCAGTACGCTGACCTTTCAGGCGATTCGCTAAAACTCTCACGTGATGCGGCAAAAACTGATGCGGAGTTTATTGTTTTCTGTGGTGTTCATTTTATGGCGGAAGGGGCGGATATTCTCACCTCTGACAATCAACAGGTTATATTGCCCGACCTCGCTGCTGGCTGTTCAATGGCAGATATGGCTGACTTGGCAAAAGTTGAGCGTTGCTGGCGAGAGCTAAGCGAGGTTTTGGATGCAGATAGCAGCATCACGCCGGTTACCTATATCAATTCAGCGGCAGATCTAAAAGGCTTCTGCGGTCGCCATAATGGCATTGTCTGCACCTCAAGCAATGCACGCAAGATTCTTGAGTGGAGTTTTAATCAACGCGAAAAAATTCTCTTTTTTCCTGACCAGCATCTAGGGCGGAATACCGGTTATGAGATGGGTATCCCGCTCGAAGAGATGGTCACGTGGGATTTTAATAAACCAATGGGTGGGCTGACAAAAGAAGAGATATTGAATGCAAAAATGATTCTCTGGAAAGGTTTTTGCTCGGTGCATCAGATGTTTCAGCCTGAGCAGATCGATAACTTTAAAGCGCAATACCCAGAAACAAAGGTAATATCGCATCCCGAATCGAGTTTTGAAGTTTGCCAAAAATCAGATCAACTGGGCTCGACTGAGATGATTCTAAAAATCGTCCGAGAATCAGAAAAAGGCAGTCGGTGGCTCGTTGGAACAGAGCTTAATTTGGTCAACCGTCTAGCAGAAGAGATGAAGCCAAAAGGGGTTGATGTTCACTTTATGTCTCCAACGGTCTGCATGTGCTCAACCATGTTTCGCACCGACCCGCAGCATCTTGCGTGGGTGCTTGAGAATCTTGTGGCAGGTCATGTGGTTAATAAGATAGCCGTTGATAGCGACACAGCGGTACAAGCAAAGGTGGCGCTCGATAATATGCTCGTGGTTGTTTAATTTGTAGGTTGGATTAAAATTCCGACATTTGTAATGCCTTTTAAAGGGCTCTGACCTTTTTAGGTTCTCCAGAGAGAAAAATAGAGTAGAGTTTAATTAACTCCATTTACCGCACAGCGTGCGACTGCCTCTTGGAGCTCTTCATATCTTGGGTACATCTGCGCCCCTTCCTTAACGAGTTCGCAGGCTTTTTTGTCTGTTTTTAAATAGGTGGCTGTTTTTGCTAAATCTGAGTAAATTTCGGGTTCAGGTGCGCTTTTAACATAATCTTCCGCCCAAAGTAGATAATGGAGAACTTTTTCTTTGTTGTTGTTTTTTAGGCTGCTGAAGAATAGAGATCGTGTGGCGACCTTATCAGCAAGAGGCCTAAAGTAGAGGTTGTCGTAGGCGATTTGTAAGTAGGGTGGTTTTACTTGTTTATTATACAAGTAGTTAAAAATATCTGATTGAGAGCGAGCACAGTGAACCATGAAATAGGTGACAGTAATGGCGAAGAATAATGCAAAAAACTGAAGGAGTTTTCTTGCGCTTTCACTGATGCGGATTTGCGTTGTTTTTTGGTTGTGCCGGAGAGCCATATAAATGAGGAACAACCACAAAAACCAATGTACGGCGGAGGTATAAAAAGGGAGTTCAACCTGAGTATGGAGTGCTATAGGCAACGCCATTGCGGCATAACTTACTCCCCGTTGAAAGCCGCATTTAATTAGGGCGATAAAGATCCCTAACATTAGGAGTAGTATTCCAGAAAGAACAGCCATTCCCCCTTCAATTAACCAGAAAAGCAGTTCATTGTGAGGATGTGTTGCATATCTGGGTAATGTGGCACTGGGGTGCTGCTCAAGAAAAGTTGTCGCTTGTAAATTCCATACCCGTAAGAAGCTTCCTATTCCATGCCCATGGAGAGGTTCTTGTCTTGCTAAATCTAACCCGATTGAATACATACTTAGCCTAGCTGTGGAGTATTCACCTTCGGTTACCCTTATAGTTTTGTCTAAGGTGTGATCAAAGCCTTCTTGAGCAAGGAATGATGCGCATATGGAGACGATTATCAGTGAAACTAACATCGTCTTTTGCGTCAATAACTGTTTCCGACGACTGATAAATACAAGCGATAGACCAAAGGCTATTGATAGCAGTCCGACTCTGGAGCCAGAAAAGATAATAATATAGGTCGATAGCCCAAAAGAGAGAATGAAAATTGTTTTAGTTAACAAAGAGGCAGAGCGAAAAAATGGTCGGCTGATCAGGTAAAATGAAATAATCATCCCCGTTGCTAGATAGCTGGCCTGGACGTTAATTTGTTCAAACATTCCGCGTGGGACACCATCCCCAGAAGGTAGGAACCATGCCCATTGTTCTTTAGGAAAGATGATTTGTTGAAGGCCAATTGTTGAATGCAGGACGATCGCTAAAACAAGGCCAAACAGGATGGTTTCAATCGATCGCTGCTTTAGTCGGAACTGGAACAAACTAAAGAGGAAAAGAAAACCGCCTAAGATATAAAATTGCCTGAACAGCCAAGTGATGGGGTCAATGATATCGGCCAGAATACTGCTTAGCATGACCGCCACAGGAAAAGCGGCAAAGAAGTAGTAACCGTTGGGCATGATCAGTGTTTTTGATCGCACAATCAGTAGTAAAGCGTAGCTGATGATCCAGCTAGAAATGATCCACTGAGGGATGTTGTAAGGCAGTCCTAAGCCACCGGTCCCGCCAGCATTTTCTTGTGTGTAAAACGGTGCGATTACGAGGAGTAGAAAGATTGTTAGCGCGGCAGCGGTTTGGTTTTGCTTGTTTGTCATTTTTGAGATGGCCGCGCTATGGTCCATAAATTTAGAGGGAGTTTAAATTAAGCTTGAATAGCGTGTAAATTTTAATTAATCAAGTCACATATTTTCTTGGGTTATTGATTGGGAAAACAAGAAAGCCCCAGCTCAAACCGGGGCTTTCTTATCTAACTCAATAGCGTTTTTACATCATCGATCTCAGTCTTATTTGCATGAGCCTGGCATCATGACAGAGGGTGTGCCAGTACATGCCCAAGTAGTAATGGGATTAACATTAGCTAAAGGCGTTGGAGTCAGGGTTACGGCAACTGCCTGGCCGGCTACAGTACCATTTGCTGTGATAACGCCGGTTCCGGTTACTGCAGTATTGGTGACATATTGTGTTGCATTCGAAACGCTGCAGGCTGTAAAGTCTGCGGTACCTAGGCTGGCTGCGGATTGGTTGATTTCTGACACGCATGTGCGAGCTGCACTGGCAGCTAAAACAATCTCACTTGCTTTCGCTCTGTTTGTGTAATCCTGATAAGCAGGCAACGCAACCGCTGCCAAAATACCAATGATCGCAATTACGATCATTAATTCAATTAGTGTGAAACCTTGTTGTGCTTTCTTCATGTTCATAATCATTTCCTTGTTGTTGAGAGTGAATTTGCTCAATTCGAAATAAAGCATAGGTCATGCCAATAGGAATACAAGGGTGGATGTGAAAATAATTTCATTTATAACTAACTGATTAAGCTGTATTTTATAGATTCTTATTTGCTTGGCAGATAAATTTTATTTTTTCGGGCAAAGGTACTTAAAGGCCTAGGTTTCGAAGTGAGTGACGGTGAGCGTCATTTTGTGACGTATATGGACTGTTTTGATGGAAAAGAAATAATTATTGCGGAGGAGCAAGGGAGGGGGATCAAATAATTAGGCGAGTTAGGCTTATTACCTATTAATCAATGCCTAGTTTCTTAAGCCGATAACGCAACGCCCGAAAGGTAATCCCAAGCTGTTTGGCGGCCGCTGTTTTATTCCAGCGAGTTTTCTCTAGTGCTTCAATGATTGCCTTTTTCTCGACCTCTTCCATATAGTCTTCGAAGCCAGCGGCATTTGGCTGGTTTGGCTGATTAATCGGGTTTGGTTGAATCGGTTCTATATCAATATTCAGGTCTTCAGGTTCGATAAGATTATCTTCACAAAGGGTTATTGCCCGTTCGAGCATATTTTCCAATTCGCGAATATTGCCGGGAAAATGATGGATATTGAGTGCTTGTAAGGCCGGTTTGCTGAATTCAGGTAGGGGCAGTTGCATTTCACGGGCGAGTTTGCCGAGAATATGTTTTGTTAGTTGAGGAAGATCATCGCGCCGTTCCCTGAGTGGTGGAACTTTAAGTTCGATAACATTAATACGGTAGTAGAGATCTTGACGAAATGTTCCTGCTTTGACCATTTTCGCGAGGTCTTTATGAGTGGCACTAAGTATCCGTGTATCGATGGGTAGCTCGTGTTGTCCGCCGATTGGACGAACTGTTTTTTCCTGTATTGCTCTGAGTAATTTTACTTGCAGGGGTAGTGGTAGCTCGCCAATCTCATCGAGGAATAGTGTTCCCCCTTCGGCAGCTTGAAAGAATCCACTTTTATCAGTAACGGCACCGGAGAAGCTGCCTTTTTTATGGCCAAAGAACTCACTTTCCATCAATTCACTGGGAATGGCACCACAGTTGACAGCGATGAAAGGGTTGTCTGAGCGAGGCCCTTTTTGGTGGAGTAATCGGGCCACTAGCTCTTTACCCGTTCCCGATTCACCACTTATATAGATAGGTGCCTGACTACGCGCTAGTTTTACGATTTTAGAGCGAATCTCACGCATTGGGGCAGATTCGCCTAAAAGTTGATCGCGGGAACGTCTCTCTTTTCCTGGTAGGGGGGTTGAGAGCTTTAAGGCAGAATCGACCAGGTTTCTGAGTAGCTTTAGGTCGACCGGTTTGGGAACAAAATCGAAAGCGCCTTTTTTGAGTGCCTCGACAGCGGTCTCCATGTTGCCGTGAGCGGTTATCACCGCGACAGGTAATTTAGGATAGTTCTTTTGAATCTGCTCAACGAGCTCCAGCCCATCACCGTCAGGCAGGCGCATATCGGTCAAACAAAGATCAAAATGGTGTTGAGTTAAAAGGTTTTTTGCCTCTTTTAGGTCTGCTGCTTTTTGGCAGTCAATCTCCATTCTTGATAGTGTGATCTCAAGAAGCTCAAGAATATCGGGTTCGTCATCAACGATTAGGGCGAGTGGGTTATTCATTTTTATCGGTTAAGAGGAATGGTTAGGCGGAAAAAGCCACCTGTTTCTGCTGTGGTTGGTTTTGTGTATTCAAGTTGAGCTTGGTTTAGTTCAGCAAGCTCTTTAGAGAGATAGAGGCCTAACCCCGTGCCGCTGCTGGATGTGGTGAAGAATGGTTCAAAGAGCTGTGGAATTGCTTCGGGTTTAATTTCAGGGCCGGGGTCTATGATGTCTATAAAGGCTTTTCTGTTTTCGCTATCAGAGGTCAAACAAATTTTAATATTGGGAGCGTCAGGATGGGTTTGTCCATGCTTAAGTGAGTTTGTGCAGAGGTTGTCCATGATCTGTTTGAGGTGGCCGCTATCAAAATGGACGGTGATGGTTTGCTCTTCAAACTGGGAGGAAAAGGGGCTGCTGTTAAGGGGTTTTTCGGGTTGAAAGTCTTCGGTGAACTTTTTTAACCATGATTGTAGGTTGATAGCCTCTTTTTGGATGTCGTCACGTCGAGAGGTTTGCAAAACGTTATTGATAATGCCATTTATGCGCGCTGTGTTGTCGTGGATGATTTCGGTTAGTCGAGCATCACTTTTTGCCAGAGTTGGCGACTCTTTAAGTAGTTGGCTCGCATGGCTTATGGCACCGAGAGGATTGCGGATTTCGTGCGCGATACTGGCGGTGAGCCGCCCTAATGAGGCGAGCTTGATCTGTTGGGCGCGTTGAGCAAGCAGGGCGTTGTCTTCGATGAATATGATGCTCCCGGAGTCATTTGTGCTTTTGATTCGTTTAAATTGAACTTGTTGGCCCTCTTTAAGCAGTTTTGACTGGTGGTGCGGTTGTTTTAGCCAGTCTTGGTAGGTGCTATCAAGTTCGGTTGAAATCTGAAAAAGGGCACAGTTCTTCTCGAGCTGTTCAGCTTTTAAGAGGCGTTTGGCAGAGTCATTTGCCATATGGACGAATCGGTTGCTATCCACAACTAAAACACCGGATTGAAGGTGTTGAATGATGTATTTGTTGAGCTGCTCCAGATTCGCGAGGTCAGCTTCTTGTTTCTCAACGACTAGCTGACTTTGCTCTGCACGAGAACCTAAAACCTGTGCAAGCAGGGCGATAGCAAAAAAGGCCATGCCGAGCATGCCTGTGTAACTAAACGCACCGCTACCTGATAAGGCGGCCATTGTTGCGTAGCTTTGTTCCGTTAGTATGGCGAGGCTGGCAACTGCGGCAAAGAGTAGTGAACAACGTCCGCCAATCAATGAACCGCCAGCTGTGACCGAGACAATGAGTAGCATACCGATGCCACTTGTTACACCGCCACTGGCGTGCATCAGGAGAGTGATTGCAATCGTGTCGATAAATAGCTGGATGAAAGGGTGTGGGTTATAGCTGGGACTTCGTGTAAAAATAAAAGGGGTCTGGATGGCTCCAAGCAGTAGGTATAAGACACTAACGGTGCCAAATAGGTTAGGGGCTACTGCTCCCAGAAAAGAGGGGCCTATGTGGGTGAAAAATAGCAGACAAAAGCTGAATCCGAGGAGTAATCGGTAGAGTTGAAAAAGTTTTAAGGATTGCCAAGCCTGCTCTTCGGGGATTAGATAGGTTTTTGATAAAGGGCAGGATTGGATAAACTTAGTCATCAAGGTGCTCTTTTGAACAGAAAAAGTGGTCACCTTGTTGGATGGCTCCCTTTTTAGGTAGTGCAAGCCCACATCTTTTGCAGCGTACGGTCTCTATGCTTTTACTGTTTTTAGGGGGTTGTTTCTTAGAGGCTTGTCCAAGATAAAAGCGGATAATTAGCAGTACTATCCAGATGGCGGCAATAAAAATGATGAAGCGTAGGCCCATATATTTGTTTTCGAGTGATATTAATCCCTGATTCGTCTAGAATACGTAAGATTTTGTTCTAATCCAAGTGCGGAGTCAGGCTCAACTAAGCTAGAAGGTTGGTTGCGTGAAAACAGGTATTCTCGGGTTGCTAATTAAGGCTATGTTGGTTCCGGGGATTTGTCTCAAATGGTGAATCTTGTCGATGGGTAATCCTCAATCGCAAGAGGCGCTTTAAGTTTATAGATGTGGGGATCTAAATGAATCTGCATGAATATCAGTCAAAACAGTTGTTTGCTCAATTTGGCATTCCAGTTCCTAGTGGCAAATCAGCACGTTCTGAAAAAGAGGCGATCGATGTCGCAAAGGAGTTAGGCGGTGGTCGTTGGGTTGTTAAAGCTCAAGTACACGCTGGTGGCCGCGGTAAAGTGGGCGGTGTAAAACTCGTTGAAACATTGGATGATGTTGGCGAAGTGACCAAAAATATGCTCGGGACCCGTTTGGTAACGAAGCAGACAGATAGCGAAGGTTTGCCAATTGATGTGGTGATTGTTGAAGAGGTTAAGCCGATTGTTCGTGAGCTTTACCTTAGCGCCTTAGTTGATCGTGCAACACGTCGTGTAATGTTCATGGCCTCTTCTGAAGGGGGAATGGATATTGAAGAGGTGGCAGAAAGCACTCCTGAAAAGATCCTTATCGAAACGGTTGATCCGGTTGCAGGGCTGCAGCCTTATCAGTGCCGTAATATTGCTTTCGCAATGAACCTCGAAGGTAAGCAGGTTGGTCAGCTGGTTAAGATGATGACCGGTATTTACAACCTGTTCTTAGCAAAAGATTGTAGCCAGATTGAGATTAACCCGCTGATCGTTAACGATGAAAGCGAGCTAATTGCACTGGATGCGAAGATTAACTTCGATGATAACGCGCTATTCAGACATTCTGATGTTGTTGAGATGCGTGATCCTACACAGGAAGATCCTAAAGAGCATGCGGCGGCTCAGCACGACCTTAACTACATCACTTTAGATGGCACTATCGGCTGTATGGTGAATGGTGCGGGTCTTGCGATGGCAACCATGGATCTTGTTCAGTTGAATGGCGGAAAACCGGCTAATTTTCTCGATGTTGGCGGTGGTGCAACAGCTGAGCGTGTTGCTGAAGCGTTCAAACTGATTCTTTCTGACGGCAGTGTTAAAGCGGTATTGGTTAACATCTTTGGTGGAATCGTTCGTTGTAACCTGATCGCTGAAGGTATTATCGAAGCGGTTAAACAGGTTGGTGTTGAAGTGCCTGTTGTTGTTCGCCTTGAAGGTACAAATGCAGAGGCAGGGCGTGAATTGCTATCAAATTCTGGCCTTGACATTATTGCTGCAGACGACTTGACCGAAGCGGCTAAACAAGTTGTCGCTGTCGCGAAAGGAGAATAATAATGAGCATACTGATTAACAAAGATACTAAAGTCATTTGCCAAGGTTTTACCGGAAAGCAAGGTAGTTTTCACTCGGAGCAGGCGATTGCTTATGGTACGCAGCTTGTGGGTGGTGTTACTCCGGGTCGTGGTGGTCAAAAACATCTTGATCGTCCTGTTTACGATACAGTCGCTGATGCGGTTGAAGGAACGGGCGCTGATGCAACAATGATTTATGTGCCACCTCCATTTGCTGCGGATGCAATTTTGGAAGCAGCTGCTGCAGGAATCAAAACAATCGCCTGTATTACAGAAGGCATTCCTGTTTTGGATATGTTGAAAGTGAAAGCGGCACTGGCCTCTTATGATGATGTAAATCTGATTGGCCCTAACTGCCCAGGTTTGATCACACCGGGAGAGTGTAAAATCGGCATTATGCCTGGTTTTATTCATAAGCCAGGTTGTGTTGGTGTTGTTTCGCGCTCAGGTACATTAACGTATGAAGCGGTTCATCAAACAACTGTAACAGGGTTGGGACAGAGTACTTGTGTTGGTATTGGTGGTGATCCAATTCACGGTATGAGTTTTATTGATGTTTTGGCTGAGTTCCAAGAAGATGACCAGACTCGTGGCATTATCATGGTAGGTGAGATTGGTGGTACAGCTGAAGAAGAGGCTGCTGATTTCATTAAAGAAAATGTGACTAAACCAGTTGTTAGTTTTATTGCCGGTACAACAGCACCTCCAGGAAAACGGATGGGGCATGCTGGTGCGATCGTTAGTGGTGGTAAAGGAACGGCTGAAAGTAAGTTTGAAGCTTTAGAAAATGCCGGTGTTTCGATTGTTCGTGCGCCGACTGACTTGGGTGTAAAAATTCAGGAACGTTTAGCGTAGTTTCTGCGAGCTTGCTTCGGCGAGCCAATAAAAGAGCCGTAGAGTTTTGTGAATGTGGAGTGTTTCTGCAGGCGCGGGCTCTACGGTTTTTTATTTTCTAGATGCCTACGCACGGAACTGCTTTTATCTTCATGCTGCGTTAAAAATGTGCTCAACGAGTTTTGAAGTTTTCGGGCATATTGCTTCACTATTTACCCAATCTACTTGCACCTTAGAGCGTAACAATGAAAAAACTCCAACTAGCTATTGCCCAGTTCAATCCCACCGTTGGTGATGTTGAAGGTAATTGTCAGCGTATTCTGAAGCAGTCTATCGAGGCGCGAGACCGTCTTAAAGCTGATATTGTCATTTTTCCTGAGCTTTCTTTAACGGGTTACCCTCCTGAAGATCTTCTTTTGCGCCCAGATTTTATTAAACGTGTTCAGGAGGCTATGGGTTCACTAATAGAAAATTTGGCTGGAATTGATTGTGTCATTGGCTATCCAGAAGCGAATGGCGAGCTGCTCTATAACAGTGCGGCAGTGATTAGAGATGGAGAGATTATTGCTAACTACCGAAAACAGAAGCTCCCTAATTATGGTGTCTTTGATGAGAAGCGTTATTTCTCTGCGGGTGATTCAGTCGTTACTTTTGCTCTAAATGGACTGTCGATTGGTTTAACGATTTGTGAAGATATTTGGCAGGCTGGTGTTGTTGAAGAGACTGTGGCTTCGGGTGCCAAACTGATCGTTAATCTAAATGCTTCTCCCTTCCATAATGGCAAGCAGAAAAACCGAGAAGCGGTGCTTCGTGATCGAATCAAGGAGATGCAAACGGCTATTGTTTATGTAAATCAAGAGGGGGGGCAAGATGAATTGGTTTTTGATGGCTCATCTTTTGTCATGAATGGTCAGGGTGAGATTGTTTATCGTGCTGAGCCATTTAAAGAGCAATTGGCATTAATAGAATTTAATTGTGGCGAACGGGCTGAGCCGGTTAAGTCAGAGATAGCCGCTGAACATGATTGTGCTGAGACAACTTATCAGGCGTTGGTTTGTGGTGTCCGCGATTATGTGGGTAAAAATGGCTTTAAAGGCGCTGTTCTCGGGCTTTCGGGTGGAATTGATTCGGCACTCACTTTGGCACTGGCTGTTGATGCCTTGGGCGCGGATGCTGTTGAAGTGTTGATGATGCCTTCACGGTACACAGCCTCTATGAGTAATAATGATGCTGTGGAAGAGGCGGAATTGCTTGGTGTTAAGCATTTTAGTATCCCCATTGAGCCGGCATTTAAGACTTTTCTGGATATGTTGAAAGAGCCATTTGAAGGGCTTGAGCGAGATACGACAGAGGAGAATATACAGGCACGTTGCCGCGGTATTTTGTTGATGGCGCTTTCAAATAAAACGGGCAAAATCTTGCTGACAACAGGCAATAAAAGCGAAATGAGTGTTGGTTATGCAACGCTTTACGGGGATATGGCAGGTGGCTTTGCTCCCTTGAAAGACGTCCCTAAGATGCTAGTTTATGAGCTGTCGCGTTATCGGAATAGTATTTCTAGAGTGATTCCTGAGCGCGTTATTACACGCCCGCCATCGGCAGAGCTAGCGCCAGATCAGAAAGATGAAGATAGCCTTCCACCTTACCCAGTTTTGGATGAAATTCTGGAACGATATGTAGAAAGAGATCAGTCTGTTGAGGAGATTATTTCTGCAGGGTTTGATTCTGAACAGGTGCAGCGAGTGATTGGGTTGGTGGACCGGAATGAATATAAGCGGAGGCAAGCGCCACCAGGTGTAAAAATTACCGAGAGGGCTTATGGTCGAGATCGCCGTTATCCGATGACATCGGGGTTTCGGTCGAAATAAGATGGTTCTCTTTGATAAATCTTCGCTGTTTTTATAAATCTCTGCCATTTTTAAAAATCTCCCCTAGCCCCTCTTTTTCAAAGAGGGGAACAAATAGATGCTTTTTAAAAAGGGGAGTGTGCAGGGAGGCTAGTCTTTATCCAGTTCGAAGAACTCGAGAACCTTGTGTGAAAGTGTCTCTTCACTGTGAGGTTTTCCGCTATCGGGTAGGCCATTGGCATAGTTGATTTGGTAGACCCGTTGGGTATCGGCTGCCATGTCGGTCATTCCTAGCGCTTCGTAGGCTGTGATCATGATTTCCAGCGCTTCGGGTATAGCGGTTGTTCGCTGAAATTTCTCAAGCGTATAGTTGCAGCGATTGATGGCTGCTAGATAGGCGTGACGCTTCATATAATAGCGAGCAGCGTGGATTTCGTACTTAGCTAAGTTATTGCGGAGCGCAATCATCCGTTGGCGTGCGTCCGCTGCATACTCGCTATCGGGGTATTTTTTTGCCAACTTAGAGAAATCTGCAAAAGCATTACGAGCACTACCCGGGTCTCGTTGTGACGAATCTGTTGGAATGAATCGTTCGAGAAACCCAATCCCGCGGTTATAATTAACGAGCCCTTTTAGATAAAGCGCGTAAGCAACGTGTGAATCAGTGGGATGAAGGCGTATGTAACGATCCGCCGCAGCGAGGGCTGATTCTGGTTCGTCATATTTATAATAGGCAAAGGCTATTTCAAGCTGGGCTTTTTCGGCATACTTTCCAAACGGATAGCGTGCTTCGAGCTTTTCATAGAGCTCAATGGCTCCAGCATAGTTTTCATCATCAAGCTTAGCTTTTGCCTCGGTGTAAAATTGTTCGGCAGTCCAGCCTGTTTCAGCCTCATCAGGGGTGCTTGCGCAGGCCGAAATGATTAGGCAGATTGCAGCGATAAAAAAAGGCTTTAGATAAACCTTGTCGTGGTCTTGCATGATAGGCTGTAGATAATGAATTGTGATGTAAAAATTTTTCCTGAGTATACCCGAAACCCTAATGAAACCCTACCAACAGTATATTAAATAACGATGAGACAGAAGATTGAGTTAGAGGAGATTGTTCCAAGTGAGCTTGCGGGAAAGAGGCTTGATCAGGCTGTTAGTGTGTTGTTTAGTGATTACTCTCGCTCGCGCCTGCAGGAGTGGATAAAGCAGGAAAAAATTCTTGTGGATGGTGAGGTGTTTAAGCCCAGGGATAAAGTGTACGGAGGAGAGCTGGTGACGCTGAACTCTGAATTTGAAGAGCCTTTGGGTGATTGTGTGGCGGAAGCGGTTCCACTCAATATTGTCTATGAAGATGACTCTATTCTAGTGATTAATAAGCAGGCGGGGTTGGTTGTTCATCCTGCGGCAGGTAATTGGTCAGGTACCATGCAGAATGGTCTGCTACACCATGATCCTGCACTGGCTGAAATCCCGCGAGCGGGCATTGTCCACCGGCTTGATAAAGATACTAGCGGTCTTTTGGTGGTTGCCAAAAGTTTGATCGCGCATAAGTCACTCGTTGATCAGCTGCAGGCAAGAACCTTGAAGCGAGAATATCTTGCGTTGGCGAGTGGTGAACTGATTTCAGGCGGCACAATTGATGAGCCGATTGGCAGGCATCCTGTCGATAGAAAGCGCTACTCGGTTCAAGAGGGGGGGAGAGATTCGGTAACGCACTACCGCGTGGAAGAGCGTTTTGAGCATCACACTTTGTTGAGAATCCAATTGGAGACGGGAAGAACACACCAGATTAGGGTTCACATCTCTTTTATTCGTCACCCACTTGTAGGCGACCCTGTTTATGGTGGTCGCTTGCGGTTTGTTCCTGGTAAAAATGATGAGTTGAACGAGCGGCTACGTGATTTTAATCGTCAGGCACTTCATGCAACTAGGTTAGGGTTAAATCACCCTGAAACAGGGGAGTACTGTGAATGGGAAGCGGCTGTTCCAGAAGATATGCAGGGGCTTTTAGCCTTTCTAAGGTCAATTTAGCGTGCGTTTTATTCTTCCTGAATGGCCAGCTATTCCGGGAGTGCATGCGCTTTGTACGACGCGATTGGGTGGAGTGAGTAAAGAGGCTTACAACAGTTTTAATTTGGCTCACCATGTGGGAGATTGCCCGGAGGCGGTCGAAATAAACCGTTCACGGCTATTGGAGGTGGGGCAACTTCCTTCAAAACCTAAATGGTTGAATCAGGTGCATGGCACACGGCTGGTCGATGCAGGGTTGTCATCAAATAATTGTGAGGCTGATGGCAGTTATAGCCGAGATAAAGGGGTTGTTTGTGCCGTTATGACGGCCGATTGCTTGCCTTTGCTGGTGGCAGATACAAAAGGTGAGTATGTTGCCGCTTTACATGCTGGCTGGCGAGGATTGCTGGATGGGATTATTGAGAAGGCGGTTATAGAATCCGGGCTTCCTCCAGAACGGCTACAGATCTGGTTGGGTCCGGCAATCGGTGCAGCTGCCTTTGAGGTGGGGGAAGAGGTTTATACTGCGTTTATAGCGCGTTACCCTCAAGCAGGCTCAGCATTTAAGGTGAGTAAGCCAGGAAAGTGGCTGGCAGATATTTTTATTCTGGCAAGAATTGCCCTTGAGCAAGTTGGCATCAGTAAAAGCTATGGTGGACAGCTTTGTACCTTTTCTGATTCTGAGCGATTTTACTCATATCGACGCGATGGTGTCACAGGACGAATGGCTTCTTTGATTTGGTTGGCGTTAAAATAGCCGACCTTTTGCTATGACATATTAATAGAGTCGATTTCGATGCAAATTCTTTATTGGATTATCCCGTTTACGCTTCTCGGTGGCGCATTAAGTGTGTTGGCGGCTTCGCTTTTTTTATTGATGCCCGAGAAGGGGCGCAAAATTGCACTGCCTCATGGAGTCAGCTTTGCAACAGGCGCACTTTTAGGTGTCTCTTTTTTAGCGCTCATCCCTCACGCATTTGAGGAGGTTGGAATAGAGAATTTGCACAGCGTTTCGGCAACCATTTTGGTTGGGATTCTAAGCTTCTTTATGCTTGAAAAGTTGGTCCTCTGGCGCCATTGCCACTCTGGTCATTGTGAGGCGCACGTGGATGTTGAAGAGCATCGCCATAAATCTGCAGGGACATTGATCCTAATTGGGGATGGCCTTCATAATTTTGTCGATGGGATTTTGATTGCCGCAGCTTTTATGGCCGATATCCATCTGGGTGTGGTGACGAGTCTTGCCGTCGCTGCGCATGAGATCCCACAAGAGGTGGGTGATTTTGCAATTCTTTTGGAGAGTGGTTTTTCGCGCGCCAAGGCATTGCTTTTTAACGTTCTATCGAGCTTAACAACGGTTGTTGGTGGTGTTCTTGCTTGGTATGGTTTTGAAGATCTATACCAGTACTTGCCTTATGTTTTGGCGGTAGCGGCCTCAAGTTTTATCTATATTGCCGTTGCTGACCTTATTCCAACATTGCATAAAAAAACGGATTCGCTCGATTCTTTAAAGCAGTTTGTCTTAATTGCTGCGGGTGTTTTTCTGATTACTTTTTTGCATGGATTGATGCATTAAACAGTTTTTCCACGAAGTGCGCGAAGGTTTCTGAGGTAGGGCTTTTGCACCGCACTTTTGGTCTCTGTGGGGATCAGTAATTTTTATTCTCTTCGCGTGCTTTGTATTCCTCGTCGTAAACAGGTTGCTCCCTTCTTCTTTCTTCGCAACTTGAAATTTCCAAACTTTTCCCCATATAAGAACCAATCGAAAGTTTTTAAGCGAGGAAATGCCCCATGAGAATGGACAAATTAACCAGTAAATTTCAGATGGCTTTAGCGGATGCGCAGAGTTTGGCGCTAGGGCGTGACCACCAGTTTATCGAATCTGCGCATATTATGGCTGCACTGCTCGATCAGGAGGGCGGTTCTATTCGTCATCTTCTCTCGCTTTCTGGCGCTAATGTTAACCAACTTCGCTCCTCGTTGGCAGAATCGCTAGACCGTGTTGCAACGGTAGAGGGTGCTGGGGGCGATGTTCAGATCGCGAACGAGTCGGTTCGACTGCTTAATTTAACGGATAAGCTGGCTCAGAAGCGGAAAGATAAATTTATCTCTAGTGAACTTTTTCTGTTGGCTGCATTTGAAGAGAAAGGCCCGCTGTCAGAGCTTTTGCAAAAAGCAGGTGTAACGCGAAGTGTTCTTGAAAAGGCGATTGATGATGTTCGTGGTGGAGAGACGGTTGATGATGCGAATGCGGAGGAGCAGCGTCAAGCTCTGGAGAAATACAGTATTGATCTAACAGAGCGTGCCGAGCAGGGCAAACTTGACCCTGTGATCGGCCGGGATGATGAAATTCGCCGGACGATTCAGGTATTGCAGCGCCGTACAAAAAATAACCCAGTTCTAATTGGTGAGCCGGGTGTTGGTAAAACGGCCATTGCCGAAGGGTTGGCGCAAAGGATTATTAACGATGAGGTGCCTGAAGGGCTTAAAGGCAAAAGGTTGCTTTCGCTCGATATGGCGGCTTTGGTTGCCGGTGCAAAATTCCGAGGCGAGTTTGAGGAGCGTTTAAAAGCGGTTCTTAACGATGTGGTTAAGCAGGAAGGGCAGATTATTCTCTTTATTGATGAGCTGCATACCATGGTTGGCGCAGGTAAGGGCGAGGGTTCTATGGATGCCGGAAATATGCTGAAACCGGCATTGGCGCGTGGAGAGCTGCACTGTATCGGTGCGACAACGCTTGATGAGTATCGCCAATATATCGAGAAAGATGCGGCACTTGAACGTCGTTTTCAGAAGGTTTTGGTGGATGAACCAACTGTGGAAGATACCATTGCCATTTTGCGGGGGCTTAAAGAGCGCTATGAGCTTCATCATGGTGTTGATATTACCGACCCTGCGATTATCGCGGCAGCAACGCTATCGCACCGTTATATTACTGACAGGCAGCTGCCCGATAAGGCGATTGATCTGATTGATGAGGCAGGTAGCCGCATTCGGATGGAAATTGATTCCAAACCCGAGGTGATGGATCGGCTTGAACGCCGTTTGATTCAGCTTAAAATCGAGCGAGAGGCGCTCAAGAAAGAGTCTGACGATGCCTCTTTGAAAAGGTTAGAAGACCTTGAAAGCGAAGTGGATCAGCTTGAGAAAGAATATGCCGATCTTGATGAGATTTTAAAATCTGAGAAGGCTTCCCTAAAAGGCTCAACGCATATTAAAGAGGCACTTGAGCGCGCCCGTTTGGATATGGAAACAGCACGGCGCGCTGGCGATTTAGCGAGAATGTCTGAACTCCAATATGGGGAGATTCCTAAGCTGGAGAGTGAGCTTGAGCAGGCATCTTCACAAGATATGGCAGTGGAAATGACGCTTCTACGTAACAAAGTGACCGATGAGGAGATTGCCGAGGTTATTTCAAAATGGACAGGTATCCCTGTTTCCAAGATGTTGGAAGGCGAGCGTGAAAAGCTTTTACAGATGGAAGATGAGCTTGGCAGGCGCGTTATTGGCCAAGAAGAGGCAATTAAAGCGGTTAGTGATGCGATCCGTCGTTCGCGTGCGGGATTGTCTGATCCAAATAGGCCGAATGGTTCATTCCTCTTTTTGGGTCCAACCGGTGTCGGTAAAACCGAGCTCTGTAAATCGCTAGCGGAGTTCCTGTTCGATACCGAAGAGGCGATTGTGCGTATCGATATGTCTGAATTTATGGAGAAGCATTCAGTTGCGCGGCTGATCGGTGCACCTCCTGGCTATGTAGGCTATGAAGAGGGTGGTTATTTGACCGAAGCGGTCAGAAGGCGGCCTTATTCGGTTATTTTGATGGATGAGGTCGAAAAGGCGCATCCCGATGTTTTCAATGTGCTCTTGCAGGTCCTTGATGATGGTCGGTTGACCGATGGCCAAGGCCGTACCGTTGATTTTAGAAACTGTGTGATCGTGATGACCTCTAACTTAGGGTCTGATCGTATTCAGGAGTTGGCGGGTGAGGCAAATTATTCGAAGATGAAAGAGGCGGTAATGGAGGTTGTTGGCCACCATTTTAGACCTGAATTTATCAACCGAATTGATGAGTCGGTTGTTTTTCATCCGCTTGGTCGTGAACAGATTAGGTCAATTTCGACCATTCAAATTGACTATCTCCGTAACCGTTTGGCAGAGCGTGAGCTCTCTTTAGAGGTTTCGGACAGGGCGCTTGATCGGCTGGGCGAGGCTGGATTTGATCCGGTTTATGGTGCGAGACCACTTAAACGGGCCATCCAGAATCAGCTAGAGAATGGTTTGGCTCAAGATATCTTGGCCGGAAAGTTTGTTGCTGGAGATAAGATTATTGTTGATGTGGCTGAAGAGGGGCTGACCTTTTCAAAAAAATAAATTAAGTTTTCTGTTGCACTTTGGCCGACCTAATCGTCGGCCTTTTTCTTTTGTTGGGCAATAAGCTCTTCTCTTACAGTTTCGAACCGGTTGGGAGAAATGTAGTGCAAGGTCACTTTGTTGCGTGGCTTTCTGATGATGTCGAGGCCTAGTTTTGGGTAGAGCCAATGTTGCACAGACTCTTCGGCATCAATAATTTCGTGAGGAGAGCCAAAGCGCTCTGTGACCATCTCATCATCGAGCCGAAGCCAGGTCGGAGACCAGGTGATGACGGCAATTTTAGCGTCAAGCAGTTCTGCTCCTGCAGTACGCGGTAGTTCAATCTCATAGTTCCCCGTTGGTGTCACTTTTTTATTGATGCCGCGAGCTTCAAGTTCAATTAATTCATCGTGTGATAACTGAAGTTTAATGGCTACTTTTGAAGTAATACGGGCAAGTATGATTTTTTTGAAGAATGCCTCAAGGGAAAGAGAGTTGTCCGGATTTCGGAAAAGTTTGATCGCTGCATCAGCGCCAACTTTCTTTTGAAAGTCCCCAAGGCTGCTCATTCCGAGTGTTTGGCCGAAAACAGTGCTGTTGCCTTTATCATCCACTTCGATTTGCCAAGGCAAATTTGTTAGTTGAACGACTTCACCACTATCGATTTGCTTTGGTGAGTTGGTGGTAAACAGGTAAATGGCTGCTACAAGTATGATGCCGATTAGAATGAGTTTTTTCATTGGATGGGTCGTTTGAGGCGGATGCTGAATTATACGCCAGCAAATGATCTGAAAAAATGGTGGGGGTAAAGAAGGAGTGCTTGTCTAATTGACCATAAAAAAAAGACATCCTTGTCTTTAACAGGGGTTAGTTACTTCTGGGTGGCACATCCTGTGCCTTAAGATCTATCAACTTGGAGGTAGTTAATGAGTCAATACAAAGCAATGGCTGTGCCAGTTTATTGCTTTGTTATTAATCAACAAGTTGGAGCTGTTATTGGTTTTTTAATTTGGTTTATCTGTGTGATATGGCGCAGGTAGTGGGTCATTTGGCTGTGCAAGACTGTTGTGAATAGACTTTTGTTGGTCAGGGTGAATTAAAGAGAGAGGAGATGGCCAGTTAAAAAAGACATCCTTGTCTTTAACAGGGGGTAGTGCTTCTGGGTGGCACATCCTATGCCTTTAAATATCAACTAGGAGGTAGTTAATGCATTGTTATAAGGCAATGGCTGTGCCATATATTTATTTTGTTATAAATCAATATGTTATGGTTTTCGCTCTGTTGTGATGTGCACTGGTTGTGTGTTATGGCCTTAATCTGTGGGGCATTTGACTGTAGTAGAATAGTTGGTATTCGTTTTGTTCGTTGAGGGTGGTTGGTGTAATGGATAGCAGTGAGTGGGTTATTTTCGTGGCGATTGCGCTTTTCTTTTATATTCCGGCGCATATATTGCCACCTGTTTTGCTGACGATTTTGTATAGCCAAGCGGAAAAGGATGAGCGGCGAAAGCAGGTGGTGAGCGTTATTGTTGATTGCTTGATGACAATCGTTATTACATCGGCTGTGGCGGCTTGGGCCTGGGTGGAGACCGAAGAGATTTTGATGTGGCCCTTTATGTTGGCACTTTTTCCGCCCTATATTAGAGTGTGGAAATTGAAACGGCTGACGGCAGGGTAGTTTGTTTGAGCGGGTTCACATTTTTAGTTTTAGATGTAGAAAATGCTGCTCTGTTTGATATGGGTCAACTGTATAGCGCAGATCGTGCGCTATAGTTCGCCCGCATGGAAGGTTGTGTGTATGAGGCGCAGCCAGATGAATTAACTCTCCTCCTTGATGGCAGCTCTGTTGGGTTGCCTTTTTTTTGTGGTCGATAAATGATTTGGCTATAGAAATAAAAAACGCCTGCAAGGCAGACGTCCATAATTATTTTTCTATTTATTATTCTAATTCGCGTTAGGTGTTTGCTTTTTTGTATTGGCAAATCACTTTAAGCGATGCCTTAACGGCATTTCTCCCCCTCTTTGGCATCTTTCCTTAGACGGGTCCAGCTGCGAAACAGTCTATCGATGTAATGGTCTGCTGTCCAAGCAAATATAATATTCTTATGTTATAAGTTTCTAATGCGGTTATTTTTGATGTAAATCAACCTGTTGTGAGAGATAGTGCTGATGATGTGATTAATTACCCAGTTTATTTGTCGGGAAAGCTAAAAAAAGTTTGACATCTTTGTGCGATGCAATATAATGAAGTTCAAATTGACGCACAGCAACAAATCTGCTCTGCAGACGTTTACAGATTTAATGTTCTCCTCCTCTTTGGCGACCTCCATGGTCGCCTTTTTTTTGCCCGTTAGTTTGTCTGGACTGTTTTTGCCACTATTTCATTCGCGCCTAGCTAAACAAGAAACAGCTGCTGGGGTAGAATGCTTGGTGCCCTACTCTATATGAGATAAATAAATGGTCAGAATAATCCTTCAGGTTGTAGCTCTACTGGTTTGGTCATCTTCTGCTTTTTCAGTCGATGATACGTTAGAGATTGTTTGGTTGACTCAGGAAAAGGCTGCTACCGCTGCGCTATCCAATCTTGACGCTACCCCATCGGATGAAGGGTTGAAAGGTGCTGAGTTGGCGATTAAAGATAACAACACAACAGGGCGTTTCACGAATCAGAAATTTGTGTTGAAGTCAGTGATTGTTCCGCTGGATGGAAATGCAGAGCAACAGTTTGATGCCCTTGTTCAGCAAGGGTTTCAACACTTTATTGTTGACTTGAATACGAATACGTTGACGAATATCTCTTCAAAAGCCGCAGGGAAGGCGCTCCATATTTACAATAGTTCTTTGAGTGATGATCTTTTTCGGGGGGCTGGATGCCGAGGGAATCTGCTCAATATGGTGCCAAGTCGAGCAATGCGTGCCGATGCTTTAGGGCAATATCTTCTTAAAAAACGTTGGAAAAAGCTATTTCTGGTGACGGGGCCATCAAAAGAAGACCGTCTATATACTGTTGCACTAAAAAAAGCCGCGAAGAAGTTTGGCTTGAAAATTGTTGAAGAGAAAGAATGGACGCATACCTACGATGCACGCCGAACAGCTCAGTCGGATGTGCCATTGTTTACGCGGGGTGCAGAGCATGATGTTTTGGTTGTCGCTGATGAGCAGGGGCTTTATGGCGAATATCTTGAATATAGAACATGGTTGCCTCGTCCTGTTGTTGGAACGCAAGGATTAGTGGCAACAGCGTGGCACAGGACGCATGAGCAATGGGGGGCGGTACAGCTACAGAACCGGTTCAAAAAGAAAATGGGGCGCTGGATGAGTGAGATTGATTATGGTGCTTGGCTAGCTGTTAGAGCAATCGGGGAGGCGGCAACGCGGAGTAATTCACTAGATTTTGACCCAATTAGGCGCTTTATGATGAGTGATCAGTTTGCATTGGCTGGATTTAAAGGGAAAAAGCTCTCATTTAGAAGCTGGAATAATCAATTGCGCCAACCGGTATTGCTGGCTGCGGCACGTTCTATGGTTGCAGTTGCACCGCTGCTAGGCTTTCTTCATCCAGTTACTATGATGGACACTCTCGGTTTTGATCGCCCCGAGTCTAACTGCAAGCTAGGAAATTAATTAATGAAACAGGCTAAAAAACTTCTGGGCGCTTTTGTGCTCTATTCATTTTTTTCAACGAGTTGGGCAGATACCGTTTTTATCACGCTGGAAAAAGATAATGCGCTGGCTATTGTCGATGGGAAGGCGGGAAAACTGATTAAAACAGTTAAGCTAGGACAACGGCCTCGTGGGATTATGTTGAGCGCCGATGGTTCAAAACTGTACGTTGCAGCAAGTGATGATGACACAATACAGGTCATTGATAGCAACTCTTACAGTATTGTTGGTGAACTTCCATCAGGAGAAGACCCCGAAACTTTTGACCTAAGCCCAGATGGAACACGGCTTTACGTCTCTAATGAAGATGATGATCTTGTGACGGTGATCGATACGGTTAACCAGAAGGTTGTTAAAGAGATTGCGGTTGGTGTGGAGCCGGAAGGGATTGCGACCAGTCCAGATGGGAAATGGGTGGTCAATAGCTCGGAAACAACCAATATGATCCATTGGATAGATACCGAGTCACTGGATATTGTTGAAAATACACTGGTTGATCAGCGGCCGCGAGCCGTTAAGTTTACCGCTGATAGCAAGCAGCTTTGGGTCACTTCTGAGGTGGGTGGTGTGCTCTCTGTCCTTGATGCGAAAACACAACAGGCGGTTAAAAAATTAACGTTTAAAATTCGAGGTGTCACCGCAGAGCAGATTCAGCCAGTGGGTATTGCCATCGATCAGGCAGGCCGTTGGGGCTATGTTGCTTTAGGGCCAGCCAATAGAGTGGCAGTAATTGATGCAAAAAAGCTGGAGATTGTTGATTATCTTTTGGTTGGACAGCGAGTTTGGAATCTTGCCTTTTCACCTGATCAGAGCCGCCTTTATACAACAAATGGGGTGAGTAATGATGTCTCTATTATTAATACCGAAAACCATAAGGTTCTTAAATCTGTTGCGGTTGGACGGTATCCATGGGGTGTAGCCGTAAAGTAATGCAATACGAGTTTGCCTTATGAGGAATGAAGACGTGTCCGTTTTAGCAGTTGAAAATCTCTCCTATCGCTTTGCTAACAAGCGCGCGCTTGATCAGGTTGGTTTTGAGATCAATGCTGGTGAATGCACAATTTTGCTTGGGCCAAATGGGGCAGGGAAAAGTACGCTTTTCTCTCTTATTACCCACCTTTACGATAGCCCATCTGGCTCGGTTAAAATTAATGGCTTTGATGTTAAAAAGCAGAGTTGCCAAGCGTTAGCAAAGTTGGGTGTGGTCTTTCAGCAGTCGACATTAGATCCTGATTTGAGTGTGCTGCAAAATCTTCACTATCATGCAGCACTTCATGGGCTGTCCCGAAGTGAGGCTGCTACTAGAATCGAACAAGAGCTGAGCCGGCAGGAGATGTTCGAGCGTCGATTTGAGAAAGTGAGGCAGTTGAACGGTGGCCATCGGAGGCGTGTCGAGATTGCTAGAGCGTTATTACATAAGCCTTCACTTTTGCTGCTTGATGAACCTACCGTTGGTCTAGATGTACCGAGCCGTACAGCGATTGTTAATTACATCCATTCACTCTGTGAGGTAGAAGGGATTGCTGTTTTATGGGCAAGCCATTTGATTGATGAGATACACGAAAGTGATCGCCTGATTGTTCTGCATAAAGGGATTGTTCGGGCCAAAGGGACGGTTGCTGAAGTGAATGGTCTTGTAGGCGCAACAACTGTTAGCGAGGCCTTTCAAAAATTGACTGAAGATAAAACGGGGCAGGAAGCATGAAGGCAGCACATTATCTTCGGGCAATGCAGGGAATTATTGCACGTGAGTTATGGCGGTTTTTGCGCCAGCGCGAGCGCTTTATTGCAGCTTTGGTCAGACCATTGGTCTGGCTCTTTATTTTTGCAGCAGGTTTTCGGGCCGCGCTGGGGATTGCGATCATCCCGCCGTATGAAACCTATATCATGTATGAGGTTTACATCACGCCTGGCTTAATCGGCATGATACAACTCTTTAACGGCATGCAGAGTTCCCTTTCGATGGTCTATGATCGCGAAATGGGGAGTATGCGAACGCTTTTGGTCAGTCCGCTGCCTCGCTGGTTTCTGTTGACGAGCAAATTGCTGGCAGGGACGGCAGTTTCAATTTTGCAGGTTTACACATTTCTGCTGATTGCCTGGTTTTATGATGTTGAGGCACCTCTTGCGGGCTACTTAACGTTGTTGCCTGCTCTGATTTTATCAGGCTTGATGTTGGGGGCATTGGGGATGCTGCTCTCTTCAGTCATTAAACAGCTTGAGAATTTTGCCGGTGTGATGAACTTTGTTATTTTCCCGATGTTCTTTATGTCCACCGCGCTTTACCCGCTCTGGAAAATTGAGGAGTCGAGTGAACTGCTATTTAACTTGGCGCAATACAACCCCTTTTCTCAAGCTGTCGAGTTTGCCCGCTTTGCGCTTTATCAGCAGTTTAATGGTGAAGCCTGTCTGTATACGGCTGCTGCGCTGGTTATTTTTCTTTCATTGGCTATTCTTGGCTACAACCCCTCAAAAGGGATGATGAAGAGAAAGGGTGGAGGTTAAGGCCCTCTCTCGCTAGGCCATAAAAAATATTTAGGGAATTTACCGATAGGATGGATTGGAATTATGATTCAAAAAACTGTTTTGGTTAGTGTGCGTTTGCCGGGGTTTGCCGCGTGAGGATTCTACTGATTGGCCGAGAAGGGCAGCTCGGTTGGGAGTTGAGGCGTACGCTGGCCTGTTTAGGTGAAGTGATTGCGATTGACCGTACCTCTCGCCCCTGGTTTATTGATTTGAGCGACCCTGATTCGATCCGTGCCGCTGTTCGTGGTTTGAGGCCTCAGCTGATTGTTAATGCGGCTGCCTACACGGGTGTGGACGTTGCTGAAAAAGAGGAGGTGCTTGCAACAATGATCAATGGTGTTGCGCCGGGGATTCTTGCAGAAACAGCGGCAGAATTGGGTGCGGGCTTGATCCATTACTCAACAGACTATGTCTTTTCAGGGGAGGCGAGCCAGCCCTATGATGAGGAGCACGAAACAGCACCTTTAGGTGTTTACGGTAGAACAAAACAGCAAGGTGAGGTGGCGATTGAGCAGGTTGGTATTCCTCACCTGATTCTCAGAACCGCTTGGGTTTATGGAACCCGTGGGCACAATTTTCTGTTGACGATGCTGCGATTGATGGGGGAGCGAGAGTCACTCTCTATTGTCTCTGATCAGCAAGGGGCTCCAAGCTGGAGTCGAGAGATTGCTGAATGCACCGCTTTTATGATTGCGCAGTGCCAAAACAGAGAGGCAGACTGTTTTGAGGTGGATAATCGTTCCGGTATTTATCACCTGACCAATAGTGGTCGGACTAATTGGTATGAATTTGCGCAAGCTATTCGGAAGCAGGCAATTACTCAAGGGCTACTTGAGGAAAGTGCGGCAAAGTTGAAACCAATTCTTGGTAGTGAGTACCCAACGCCGGCTCAACGACCTTCATGGTCTGTTCTGTCAAATCAAAAGCTAAAAGCAGAATTTGGATTGCAGATGCCCGATTGGCAGCAGTCTTTGCAATTATGTATGGATGAACTTGGATCTGCTAAAATACCCCGTTGATTTTATTGGTGGGTTATTAAACTAAATGGGTAAGAAGCTTTTTATTGAGACGCACGGCTGTCAGATGAACGAATATGATTCTGGCAAAATGCGCGATTTGTTGGGTGAGACGCATGACCTGGAGCTGACTAGTGATCCGAAAGAGGCCGATGTGCTCTTGCTCAATACCTGCTCGATCAGGGAGCGAGCTCAGGAGAAAGTCTTTTCTCAGCTTGGTCGTTGGCGCAAGCTGAAAGATAAAAAGCCTGACCTGAAAATTGGTGTGGGTGGCTGTGTAGCGAGCCAAGAGGGTGAGACGATCTTAAAGCGTGCACCCTATGTCGATATGGTCTTTGGGCCACAAACCTTGCACCGTCTTCCTAATATGCTCGATAAGGTTGAAGAGGCGCATAAGTCTGTAGTTGATACCTCTTTCCCAGAAATTGAAAAGTTCGATTCCTTGCCAGAACCGCGAGCAGATGGGCCAAAAGCCTTTGTTTCGGTGATGGAAGGTTGCAGTAAATATTGCACATTCTGTGTGGTGCCCTATACGCGTGGTGAAGAGATCAGTCGCCCTCTTGATGATGTGATCGCTGAGATCAGCTTATTGGCAGAGCAGGGTGTTCGGGAGATCAATCTACTGGGGCAGAATGTCAATGCCTATTACGGCCAGATGCACGATGGTGAAATGGCCGATTTTGCCCTTTTGCTACATTACGTGGCAGCCGTGGAAGGGATTGATCGAATTCGATTTACCACCTCTAACCCCATTGAATTTGGTGATGCACTGGTTGAAGCGTTTGCTGAACTGCCTGAGCTGGTCGATCATCTTCATTTGCCTGTACAAAGCGGTAATGATCGTATTTTGGCAGAGATGAAAAGAGGCCATAGCCGGCAAGAGTATGTCGACATCATCGATAAATTGAAAGCAGTTCGGCCCAATATAAGTCTTTCATCAGACTTTATTATCGGCTTTCCAGGGGAAACAGAGGCCGAATTTGAATCAACTCTTTCCCTGATTAGTGAGCTGGGTTTCGATCACTCGTATAGTTTCGTTTATAGCGCACGACCCGGAACACCAGCTTCTGAAATAGAGGACAATGTTTCCGAAGAGGTCAAAAAAGAGCGTCTATCAAAATTACAAAAGCTAGTTGCGGAACAAACAGCTGAGATATCTCAGACAATGGTTGGAACGGTTCAGCCGGTGCTGGTTGAAGGGATCGCGAAAAAAGATCAACAGCAACTGACAGGAAGAACAGAGAATAACCGTGTGGTTAATTTTACAGCACACCCAAAATTGGTCGGTCAGTTTGTAGAGGTGCTTATCACCGAGGCACTTCCTAACTCTTTGCGGGGCCGTTTAGTCGAGTCTTCGCTTGATTCTATTTTTTCAGCAGCAAAAAGGTAACCGACTCAGTTGTCCAGTTCTATAGAATTTAATTTGGAGCCTAACGATAATGCTAGGCTGGCTCGCCTCTGTGGCCAGTTTGACGAGAACCTGCGGGTGATCGAGAAACGGCTAGGGATCGATATCAATAATCATGGTTGCCACTTCCGGATACAGGGTTCCACCCAATCACTCAAGGCGGCTGAGCTGCTACTTGGGATGTTGTTTGCGAGTGCAGAAAAAGAGGATGTGACGACAGAGAGTTTGCACCTGGCGCTTCAGGATTCGGCAATAGAGAATCTTTTGCGAGAGGCTCCAGAGCAGGCATCGACACTGATTAAAACCCGAAAAAAAGTAATTAAAACGCGGGGTGAAAATCAGCAAGAGTATGTTAAAAATATTCTAAAGCACGATGTTAACTTTGGTGTTGGGCCGGCAGGAACAGGAAAAACCTATCTGGCTGTGGCTTGCGCGGTAATGGCGCTGGAGAAAGAGGAGGTAAACCGCTTGATACTGGCGCGGCCTGCTGTTGAGGCGGGCGAGAAGCTGGGTTTCTTGCCGGGGGATATTTCACAAAAAGTCGACCCCTATCTTAGGCCGCTTTATGATGCATTGTACGAAATGCTTGGCTTTGAGCGGGTGGCGAAACTGATAGAGAGAAACGTTATCGAGGTGGCTCCATTGGCTTTTATGAGAGGGCGAACACTCAATAATGCTTTTGTGATTCTGGATGAGGCGCAAAATACCACTCCAGAGCAGATTAAGATGTTTTTAACACGAATCGGTTTTGGCTCTACAGCCGTGATTACCGGAGATATTACCCAAGTTGATCTGCCAAGAGGGCAAACTTCAGGTCTTAGGCATGTGCTCGACGTGTTGAAGGATGTGGAAGGGATTAGTTATAGCTTTTTTAATGCGCGAGATGTTGTAAGGCATACTTTAGTGCAAAAAATCGTTTCGGCTTATGAGGATTATGAACGAGAAAAAAAGTGATTTGACTGAGGTTTTGGTCCACCTTCAGATAGAGAGTCAACAGCAAGATATTCCCGCAGCTGATCAATTTGAGCAGTGGGCTGCCGCTGCATTGCTTAAATACCGAGGAAGAGCCGAATTGACGATTCGTATCGTTGATGAAGAGGAGGGTTCAGAGCTGAATGAGCAGTACAGAAAAAAGTCAGGCCCCACAAACGTATTGAGCTTTCCTTTTGAAGCGCCCGAAACACCGGACGATATAGGTCAAGATTGGCTCGGTGATTTGGTTATTTGTGCACCGGTAGTGAACAGGGAGGCGACAGAGCAGGCTAAGCAACTGTTTTCACATTGGGCGCATCTAGTTGTGCATGGTGTGCTACATCTACTTGGCTTTGATCACATTGATGAGGCAGAAGCATCGGAAATGGAACTTTACGAAATTGAGATTTTGAAAGGGTTAGGAATATCTAATCCGTACGAGGAAAAGGTAGGATGAGCACGAATAATTCGGACAGTGAGTCGAACCAGAAAAGCTGGCTAGAGAGGTTGGGCCAGGTTTTCCAAGATGAACCTCAGAATGTTGAAGAGCTTGTTGTGCTGCTGCGAGAGGCGCAGAAAAGAGAGTTGATTGGAAATGATGCACTGTCGATGATTGAAGGTGTACTACAGGTTTCTGAATTGAGGGTGAGGGATATCATGATTCCCCGCTCACAGATGGTTGTGATTAGCCGGGATGCGACACTCGAAGCGATTTTTCCGGTAGTGATCGAGGCGGCCCACTCCCGTTATCCAGTCATAGATGAAGACCGGACAGAGGTTGTCGGCATCCTGCTCGCTAAAGACCTTTTGCCCTACAACCAAAAGTGCAAAGAGTCTCGTTTTGATGTGCGTGATGTTTTAAGGCCAGCGGTTTTTGTCCCTGAAAGTAAGCGGCTGAATGTTCTGCTTAATGAATTTCGTAGCAACCGTAACCATATGGCAGTTGTAGTTGATGAGTATGGAGATGCAGCTGGCCTCGTCACCATTGAGGATGTCCTTGAGCAGATCGTTGGTGAAATTGAAGATGAGCACGATATCGAAGAGGCAGAATCAATCTATCAGCGTAGCGATAATGAATTTACCGTTAAAGCGACCACAGAGATTGATGACTTTAACGACTATTTCTCCTGCGATTTCAGCGATGGAGAGGTCGATACAATCGGAGGCCTGATTGCGCGTGAGCTGGGCCATGTGGCGGAACAGGGTGAAGAGATCAAAATGGGTCGTTTTTGTTTTGAAGTAATCCGCTCGGATACTCGCCGAATTCATCTATTGAAACTAATCGTCGAAGCGCCTCAAAAGAGTGCTGATAGCGAGCTTGAGGAAGGGCAGTAGTCTGCCGTGAAAAAAGATTTTATAGCGCTTTTTGCAGGTGCAATTTTCCCCCTTGCTTTCTCCCCTTATGATTTTATTCCGTTAGCCTTTATCTCTTTGGGGCTGCTCTTTTACTGCTGGCTCGATTCGACTGCGAGTGGTAAACGACTTTTTTTAAGAGCTTATCTATTTGGGCTTGGCCTGTTTGGTATCGGCATTTCTTGGGTGTTTGTCAGTATTCATCAATACGGGGGCGCTTCCGCTCCAATCGCTTTTCTGATGACAACAGCGCTTGCTGCGGGCTTAGCACTTTTCCCTGCGCTTTCAGGTTTGTTGGCTAGTTACTTCTCTGCTACGCCGGTACTGTTTCGGTTAATCGCCGTTTTTCCACTGTCCTGGATGTTGATCGAGTGGCTGAGAAGCTGGTTTTTAACCGGTTTTACCTGGCTGCAGATTGGAAATAGTCAGCTAGATTCTCCGCTGTTATCGTTTGCACCCATTCTAGGCGTGCTAGGGGTCGGCTATATCGTTTCGCTGCTGGCAGGGATCATCGTTGGGCTATTTTATAGTCAAGGTAAAACAAGGTTAATACTGTTTATCTCTTTATTGGGCTTAAGTGGTAGCAGTTTTCTATTTGGACAGGTTAGCTGGACGGAGCCAGAGTCAGAACCTTTCTCGGTTACCTTGATTCAGGGAAACATTCCGCAAGATCAAAAGTGGAAACCAGAGATCCGATTAAAAACCTTAAAGCTCTATCGCCGGCTAACAGAAGAGAATTGGGGTAGTAGCCTGATTATCTGGCCCGAGACAGCTATTCCCGCTTTTTATCATCAGGTTAAAGAGGGGTTTCTTGCCGATTTGAGCAAAGAGGCGCGGCGTCATAATAGTGATCTTCTGATAGGTGTGCCGGTTGCCGATAAAGCAACGGGGCAGTATTACAATGCGGTTGCCTCGATTGGTGAGAAGGAGGGGTTGTATTTTAAGAGACACCTTGTCCCATTTGGGGAGTATCTGCCACTCAAACCGTTATCGACCTTTATCGCCGATCAGCTACAAATCCCAATGTCTGACTTTGGTGTGGGGCGTGATGACCAGCTGCTTTTAGAGGCAGCAGGGTATCCTTTGGCGCTCTCTATCTGCTACGAAGATACATTTGGTGAGGAATCTAGGGTTGGACTTCCACCCGCTAGGTATCTTGTTAATGTGACCAATGATGGTTGGTTTGGTGATACCGCAGCACCTCATCAACACCTTCAAATGGCGCGAATGAGAGCGGTTGAGGTTGGGCGATACATGCTTCGAGCGACCAATACGGGTGCAACAGCGATTATCAGGCCGGATGGTTCGGTGCAGGCACGGGCTCCATTGTTTGAGCAGGCGACGCTAACGGGCGAAATTACTGCAATGAAGGGTGTTACTCCTTATGTGATGTGGGGTGACAGTTTTATTGTTGGCTTTATGTTTTTGCAGTTGGCGGTTGTGGGCCTTGTTGGCTATTTTGCTCGGCAGAATAGGTAGCTTTTAGAGGTTGTGCTGCCGCTCCGGCGTTCATTTTTTGCGTTGCCAACACCCAAGGGTATAAGTCTCATTTGTGCGGATAAAAAACCATCCGCAGTTCGACTAAAAAACGAACCAAAAAAGGCAACCTTCGTTCCATTTCTGTTTTGCTCTAAATTTACCAGCTAAATGTTGCAACTCGCTACGCTCAAACAAGCAACATTCTTAACGCCGGTTTCATTAAGTGCAAAATCAGAAATTCCATCAAGGGAAGCAATAAGCTCCGTAATTTGAAAGGCAGGTTTTTTTATCTTCCCTTCTATCGCGCCTTAAAAGTTATCTTTTTTACGGGTAAAGCAGGTGGTTGTTTGAGCATAGAGAGTTCCACTTGCACCGTAAAATGGTTAACTTTTGAGGAGGCAAGCGATGGCGGGTGGGCTTTTCTTTGGTTCGTTTCTTTTGCCCAAACAAAAGAAATGAACGCCCTAGCGGCAGCTAAAATCAGATGGCTTTCTTTAAGTCTATGTTCTCTGGCCCTTTATGTTAAGCGTCTTACTTTTCCAGCTCATCAAACAACGTCATAAACTCTTCAGTTATTTTATGCTTCGGTGAGAAGTGAATCAGTGGCTGGCATTCGCTATGCGATTCGCGCACTTTTACCGATGGGGAGAGCTTTGTGTTGAGAACAGGTTGCCCCTCTTCTATCAGCTCGTTAACAAGCCGTTGTGGTAGTTTTGCCCGGCTTTGGAATTGATTGACGATAATCCCTTCAACTTCTAATTCGGCATTGTGGTCTTGCTTGATCTCTTCGACAGTTTCTAATAGAGAGTAAAGCGCCTGTCTTGAGAAATCATCGCAATCGAAGGGGATCAGGCAGCTATTTGCAGCGATTAGAGCAGATCGAGTGTAAAAATTTAGTGCGGGTGGTGTATCGATATAGATATGATCGTAATGACCTAGTTTGTCGAGCGCCTCTTTTAATTTGAAAATCTTATAGCGCGATTCCAGTTTGCTTTGCTGATGCTCAAGCTCTGGATGAGATGGAAGAACATCCAAGTTTGGAAAGGGAGTTTGGTGGATGCTCTCTTTTAGAGAATCGCCAGCATTTTTGGTGAAGAGGCTAACGCCTAAAGTGCTGTTGAAGAAATCAGCGAGTGTCTTATCAATGCCGTGGTGCTCATCTTCATTAGCCGTGGCTTGGTGCTCTCGAAATGCATTTTCCCCAAGCAGGTAATGCGTTGAATTGCCTTGAGTGTCTAAGTCAATAACCAGTGTCTTATATCCTTTTGAGGCGCTAATGGCGGCTAAATTACAGCTGATGGTCGATTTTCCAACACCACCTTTTTTGTTGAAGATTACTCTACGCATTGTTGTTGCCTCTTGAGGTCTGTTTGATTAGGACTATCCGCGTTTAAAGTTTGTTGCGTGGCATTTCGGGCAAGGGGGGATATGGCCGGTTTTCTTGAAATGTAACTTCTCACCGCATGATTCACAAGAGAGTGTCCCTATGCCAGTGATCTCGCCAGTGTGATAGCTGCTTGCCTTGATAGCGTTTTCGCCAAGTTGGCGAAGTTGGAGCTTAGTTTGGTCTGCGACATTGATAAATGCATTTTTCAGGGTATCTTCAATGAGTTCGTAATCAAATTGCATCCAGTTAGAGAATTCCTCTCCAGTCTCTTGCAGGAAGGTGGCGGCATCTTCGATGTCACGTTTTAGATAGTTACTTACCTTTTCAGCCTCTTCGCGTGTTAGCTCACCAAGTTCAATGGTGCGTGCTTTAGCCTCTTCAATGTTGTGTTCAAGCGTAGGAATTGTTTTTTCTTCTGCGTCATCAATGGCAGTATGAACCCGCTTCATCATTGTGTTGTAGGCATCAACCAGTTTTTCTTCAATTTTCATGGGGTTCTCCAAGTTAATTTGCACTCTTTAGATGTTCCTGATTGTGCTATTCTAGCGCTTTTTTATAGCAGATAACCACACAGAACGAATGGACGATTTTTACGACCCAAAAGCAGTAGAAGAACAGGCTCAAAAGATTTGGGAAGAGGGCAATGTTTACCAGCCATCTGAGAGCAGTGAAAAGGAAAAATATTACTGCTTAGCAATGTTTCCTTATCCCAGTGGGCGACTTCATATGGGGCATGTTCGGAACTACACCATTGGTGATGTAATTAGCCGTTACCAGCGAATGCAGGGCAAAAATGTTCTTCAGCCGATGGGGTGGGATGCTTTTGGTCTGCCAGCTGAGAATGCGGCGATGAAGCATGGTGTTCATCCTGCAGATTGGACCTATGAAAATATCGGTTATATGCGAACTCAGCTAAAACGGCTCGGTTTTGGTTATGACTGGAGTCGAGAGCTGGCAACGTGCGATCCTGAATATTATCGCTGGGAGCAGTGGTTTTTTACTCGCCTAATTAAGAAAGGTTTGGCCTATAAAAAGACAGCGCCGGTTAACTGGTGTCCGCACGATATGACGGTGTTGGCCAACGAGCAGGTCATCGATGGCTGTTGCTGGCGTTGTGACACGCCGGTTGAGCGCAAAGAGCTGTCTCAGTGGTTTATGAAAATCACCGAATACGCGGATGAGCTGTTGGAGTCTCTTGATCAACTTGAGGGATGGCCTGAGCAGGTCAAAACAATGCAGGCTAACTGGATTGGTCGCTCAGAAGGGGTTGAGCTGGAATTTAAGGTTATTGGGGATGAGCAGCCTTTAGCTGTTTACACAACACGCCCCGATACTCTGATGGGTGTCACCTATGTGGCTGTGGCGGCAGAGCATCCTTTGGCTCTGAAAGCGGTTGCTCAAAATAGCGACCTTCAGCCCTTTCTTGATGAATGCAAAACAATGCAATCTTCAGAAGCGGCGATGGAGACAATGGAAAAGCGCGGTGTTGATTCTGGCCTAAAGGTTATTCATCCATTGAATGGTGAAGAGGTTCCCGTCTGGATCGCTAATTTCGTATTGATGGGTTACGGAACCGGTGCGGTAATGTCTGTCCCTGCGCATGATCAACGTGATTACGAATTTGCAGTGAAATATGATTTGCCGATTAAACAGGTAATCGCACCTGCAAATGGTGAAGAATTTGATCTAGACAGTGAGGCTTTTGTTGAGAAAGGTTTGCTCGTTAACTCTGATGGGTTCGATGGGCTAAGTTCAGCGCAAGCATTTGATGCAATCGCTGAAAACTTGTCAGGTAAAGGTTGTGGTGAACGAAAAGTGAACTACCGGCTACGCGACTGGGGTGTCTCTCGTCAGCGTTATTGGGGGACACCAATCCCGGTTATTTATTGTGATGATTGTGGCGCGGTTCCTGTTCCTGATGAACAATTGCCGGTCGAGTTGCCAAAAGAGGTGACCTTAGATGGAAATGGTTCACCATTAGCGCAGCTGGACTCTTTTATTCAGACAGAATGCCCAGAATGTGGCAAACCTGCGCGTCGTGAAACCGACACCTTTGATACCTTTATGGAATCATCCTGGTACTTTGCCCGTTATGCGAGTGCTGATAACCATGAGGCGATGTTGGATGACAGGGCAAGTCATTGGTTGCCGGTTGATCACTATATCGGCGGTATAGAGCATGCAATTCTGCACCTTTTGTACGCAAGATTCTTTAATAAGTTGCTGCGTGATGAGGGGTTGCTGACGAGCGATGAGCCATTTAAAAACCTATTAACGCAGGGCATGGTGCTGAAAGATGGCGCTAAGATGTCTAAATCGAAAGGAAATACGGTCGATCCAGAGTCGTTGATAGAGAAATATGGTGCCGATACCGTTCGGCTCTTTATGATGTTTGCAGCGCCGCCAGAACAGTCTTTGGAGTGGTCTGATAGTGGTGTAGAGGGGGCTTATCGTTTCTTAAAACGGCTTTGGAAGCAGGTTGCCGGCAGCGTGAACAGTGCAGGGACTGTTGTTGCACTCGATAAAGCTAATCTTACCAAAGGGCAAAAAGCGATTCGTAAACAGCTTCACGAGATTATTCGTAAAGCGACAGATGATATGGGGCGCCGTTATGTCTTTAACACGGTCGTTGCAGCCAATATGGAGCTGCTTAATAGCCTTGCAAAATTTGATGATGATAGTGATCAAGGGCGAGCAGTTCGGCGGGAATCGCTCGAAGCAGTTGCTTTGATGTTGTCACCGATTACTCCCCATTTATCTCATAAAATATGGGAGTTATTTGGGCATAAAGGCTTAATCATTGATGCGGAATGGCCAGAAGTTGATGAATCGGCTTTGGTTGAAGATGAGCTGCAGATGGTTGTTCAGGTAAATGGAAAGTTACGTGGGAAAATTACGGTTGCGGTCGATTGCCCGAAAGATCAAATCGAGCAGGTTGCCCTGTCTGAAGAATCGGTGCAAAAATTCCTGATGGATAAGCCGGTTAAAAAGGTGATTGTCGTACCGCGTAAGCTGGTTAATATCGTAGTCTAAAACGGTAATTGGGATTCTAATGATGCAGAAAAAACAGTGCTTACAGGTTGTTAACCTCATTTTTCTGTCGTTGCTGTTAACGGCGTGTGGGTTTCATTTGAGAGGGGCAGCTAACCTTCCTGATGGGTATCAGTCTGTCTATATTGATGGGCAAGGTCCCTTTGGGACGCAGTTGGGTGAGTTGTTGAGCTACTCGAATGCCACTGTCGTTAAGGCACGCAGCGATGCAGATGTCATTATTCATATCATCAGTGATAACAAACAAAGAAGAGACCTTTCTCTTAGTCGTGGAGGTAAATCCACAGAGCTGGAGCTGACTCGTGTGATTCTTTACGAGCTGCTCGATGCCGAGGGTATTGTCCTTCTGCCTGAGCAGAAGCTTGAGATGGTTCGCAACTACTACAATGACCAAACAGGTGTGATTGGGAAGGGCAACGAAGAGGCGCAAATTTATCAAGAGATGAATAGGCAAATGGCTGGAAGACTCTTGCGCCAAATTCGGGTTGTTTTGGAGGCAAAGTAAGTCTAAATGAGAGTTCGTCCTGAACAGCTGGCAGGCTCGCTAAAGAACAACTTATCAGCGGTTTATCTGCTTAGTGGGGATGAGCCACTACAGCTTGGAGAGGCTGCAGATCTTATTCGGCTAGCGGCTAAGAAGGCAGGTTACCTTGAACGAGAGCTGTTTCAGGTTGAAGGCAATTTTGACTGGAATAGCTTTCGCCAGGCAGCGGATTCACTTTCGCTTTTCTCAGAACGAAGGTTAATCGATCTAAGGATACCCACAGGTAAGCCGGGTCGTGAGGGCTCAAAAGCACTGCAAGAATATTGTAGCAACCTGCCAGATGATACGATTTTGATGATCTCTACCGCTAAGCTGGCAGCCTCTGCCCAAAAAGCGGTCTGGTTTAAAGCGTTGGAAAAAGTGGCGGTTGTTGTTCAGGTTTGGCCTTTAGAGGGTGGAGCGCTGATCAAATGGCTGCAGCAAAGAATGAGCAGTCGAGGATTGCAGTGTGACCAGCTAGGGTTAAGACTCCTTGCTGAACGGGTAGAGGGAAATCTGCTTGCAGCGGCACAAGAGATCGATAAGCTTTATGTTTTGCACGGCAGTGGCAAAATTGATGAAGAGATGATTTTTGATGCGGTTGTCAATAATGCCCGCTTTAACGTTTTTACGCTAACGGATGCGGTTCTGGCGGGGAACGTGAAGCGAGTAGGCGCTATCATGCATGGTCTGCGTGAGGAGGCAATTGCTCCACCCGTAATACTTTGGGCATTGGCAAGAGAGGCACGTATCCTCTTTCAACTTGCCTGGTTAAAGGAGCGAAGATTGCCTCAGGAGTCTGTTTATCGAAATGAGCGGATATGGGATCAGCGCAAAACATTGCTGAGTAAGGCGTTACAGAGGCTGACAGCAAAAGAGTTAGAGGCCGTTATCCAGCAGGGTGCTAAGGTTGATCTAATGATTAAAGGGCAGGCACAAGGTGATGCTTGGGATAAGCTGCAGCAAATGGCACTTGGTTTAGCTGGGGTTAGATTGTTTTGACTCGACGATTAGTGAATTCCGCACAGTAGATTGGGGAAAAGCAAAGCGAGCCAGACGAAACCGCTACATTAGTATCAACTACTAGCGGCAACCGTATAAGTGTAAAATGGGTTAAATATTTTAGAGAAATTGTGACAGCGATGCAGGAAACAATCAAAGAACTAATGCAAGCAATCGGTAAAAAGGCTCGCCAAGCTTCGCGTGAGCTGGGACGTGTCGATACCGGTGCTAAGAATCTAGCGCTCAATGCGATGGCCGATGCCATTGAGGCGGCTGAGAAAAGCTTGTTAAGCGAAAACAAAAAAGATATGGATGCGGGTGCAGCAAATGGATTGGATGCCGCGTTGCTTGATCGGCTGGAGCTAAATAGCGAACGAATCGCGGGGATTGCTGAAGGTTTGCGCCAAGTTGCGGGGCTACCCGATCCAGTTGGTGAGATTACCAATCTTGCTTATCGGCCTTCGGGAATACAGGTTGGCAAAATGCGGGTTCCACTGGGTGTTATCGGTATTATTTATGAATCTCGTCCGAATGTAACAGCCGATGCGGCAGCCTTAACGCTTAAATCGGGAAATGCCTGCATCCTTCGTGGTGGCTCGGAGGCAATTCATTCAAACAAAGCAATTGCAGCCTGTATACGACAAGGGCTGGAGAAAGCAGGGCTTTCTGCCGATACGGTGCAGGTTATTGAAACCACAGACCGCGCGGCGGTGGGTGAGCTGATTACGATGGAGCAGTACGTTGATGTAATCGTTCCGCGTGGTGGTAAAGGATTAATCGAGCGAATTTCTCGCGATGCACGTGTTCCTGTCATCAAACATCTTCATGGTGTATGTCATGTCTATATTGATGATAAAGCTGATTTAGAAAAAGCGGTAGCAGTCGCCTTCAACGCAAAAACGCAGCGGTATGGAACCTGTAATACGATGGAAACATTGCTTGTGGCTCGCTCGATTGCCGGAAAAGTTCTTCCTGACTTGGCTGTAAAATATTCAGGCGAGGGGGTTGAATTGCGCGGCTGTACAGAGACTTGTCAGCTTCTAGCAAGTGCTGTTCAGGCGACTGAAGAAGATTGGGATGAAGAGTACCTTGCACCGATCCTTTCGATCAAAATTGTCGATGGGCTTGATGGAGCAATTGACCATCTTCACAAACATAGTTCAGGCCATACCGAGTCGATTATTACCGAAGATTACAGCCTTGCGCGCCGTTTCTTGCGCGAAGTTGATTCCAGTTCAGTGATGGTTAATACCTCTACCCGTTTTGCCGATGGCTTTGAGTACGGGCTCGGTGCCGAAATTGGGATTAGCACCGATAAACTTCATGCGCGCGGACCGGTGGGTTTAGAAGGGCTGACAACGCAGAAGTTTGTTGTTCTAGGTGATGGCCATATCCGACAGTGATTGGTATTTATGGCGGGACGTTTGACCCGGTTCATTATGGACACTTACGGACAGCGCTTGAGGTCAGGGAAAAGCTGGCATTAGACACGCTAAGATTTGTACCCTGCAAGAAACCGGTTCACAGAGGGGAGCCCGCTGTTACGGCAGAAAAACGGTTAGAGCTGCTGCAGATTGCGATTGCTGATACTCCGGAATTAACCGTTGATTGTTGTGAGTTAGAGCGTGAAGGGCCCTCTTTCATGGTCGATACGCTCCGTCATATTAGAAAAGAGATTGGTGAAAGCCGGCCCCTTGTTCTGATTGTTGGAATGGATGCTTTTCTGGGATTGCCAAGTTGGTCGCGCTGGACTGAACTGTTTGAGTTGGCACATATAGCCGTTATGATGCGTCCCGGCTGGCAATGCGATGTGCCATCCGAGTTAGCCGAACAGATCAGTGAACGAATTGCAGGGGAGCTTGCAGAACTTTCTTCTGCAGATGCTGGAAAAGTCTGCTTTGTGGAGGTCACGCAGCTTGAGATTTCAGCAACAGAGATTAGAAATTTGGTTAGAGCTGGGGCAGACTCCCGCTACCTACTTCCCGACACTGTTCGGGAGATGATTATTAAAGAAAATTTATACCGGTAAATAAAATGAAGACAGAAGAGATACTTTCACTCGTAGAAACCACCCTGGATGATGCAAAAGGGGAGGAGCTTAAAGTGATTGATGTACGTGGAAGAACCACCATTGCAGACTATATGGTCATTGCAACCGGTTCCTCTCGCCGCCATGTAAAAGCACTTTCAGGTTACGTTGCTGAAGCGAGTAAAGAAAAAGAGCTTTTGCCGCTAGGTGTTGAGGGCGATGTTGACTGTGATTGGGTGCTGGTGGATTTGGGAGAGGTTATTGTTCACCTCATGACGGCACAAACGCGCGAGTTCTACCAGTTAGAAAAGTTGTGGGAGAAGCCGGCAAAGTCTAGTGGTGAAGAGTTGGCGACTGTATAGCAATAATAGGCACTCTTTTCCCATGTGAGAAGGATGTTGAGATAGGCGTTTCCTATGCTCCAATATAAGGCTGCAGCCCCTCTGTAGCTTCAATTTTCCTGTTTTCCACACGCCTGTTTCCTCTGAAAAACTGGGGGAAATCCGTCCCTCTTTTTTTGGTCATTTTCTTGATGGCCATCTCAAAAATAAAAATCTTCTACTAAACTTCCTAGTAAATGAATGGCTTCACCCTTTTTAGTGAGGCCAATGCAGCATCTTTTGTACGATTTCAGGAGAGTTTTAGATGGCAAGTATTTTGGCAGTAGACGATTCAGCATCCATGCGGCAAATGGTTTCTTTTACCCTCAAAGGTGCTGGTTATGAGGTTATTGAAGGAGTCGATGGTGTTGATGCACTGAATAAAGCCAAAGGTAGAAAGGTCGATTTAGTCGTGACCGATGTCAATATGCCCAATATGGATGGGATTACGCTAATAAAGGAGCTACGAGCACTGCCTAACTATAAATTTACCCCAATGCTGATGCTGACGACTGAATCAGGTGCCGATAAAAAGGCGCAAGGCCGAGCAGCAGGAGCAACGGGTTGGATTGTTAAGCCTTTTAATCCTGATCAATTGTTAAAAACAGTCAAGAAGGTTCTAGGTTAGCGCTTTCTTGCAAGGTGCACCCGTATAAAAAATGGGGCAGGTGATAAAATGACAATTGATATGGAGCAGTTTCATCAGGTCTTTTTCGAAGAGAGTTTCGAAGGGCTTGATGTGATGGAAACAGGTTTATTGAATCTCAGTCCGGGTACTGCGGATATGGAAGAGATCAATACCATCTTTCGTGCAGCACATTCCATTAAGGGGGGCAGTGGAACATTTGGTTTTATGGATGTTTCTGCGTTTACCCATGTGATGGAGACGTTGCTTGATGAGATGCGTGATGGACGCCGCCAGGTTGAGCAGCGTGGCGTAAATGTTCTACTGGGTTCTGTAGATTGCCTGCGTGAAATGCTCGCCGCGATTCAAAGTGGTGATGAGGTTGATTCAAAGAGTGTTTCGACGCATCAGAAAGAGCTAGAAATAGAACTTAATGGTAGTCGTTCTGAGGCCACTGGGGAGGCCGCTGAGATTGTGGTTCCTGAGCCGGATAAGGCAGAGGATAGCGCTGTAAATCTTGGCTGGCACATCATCTTTTGTCCTCACGTGCATTTAATGAAAACCGGTAATGATCCGGTCAGAATGTTTCGTGAACTCGAAGAGCTGGGTGATTTAACCGTTGAGGCCGATTTTAGAGGGCTACCAGAAATCCAAGACCTTGATCCGGAAGAGTGCCATCTCTCTTGGGATATTCGACTTGAAGGCGATATCGAGCGACATGAAATTGATGAGATTTTTGACTGGGTTGAAGATGATTGTGATATGTCGATTATCTCCTTCGCAGATGAGGCTGAAAAAAACCGGCCTGCTGAAGAGGACTTGGTAGCTGGAGAGCCAATTGTTGAAAAAGTAGTGCCGGCACAAGAAACTGCTAAGGCGCCAACTAAGCAGGCAGTTAAAGCTGAACCTGAAGTTAAAAGACCGGAGAATAAGCCGGCAGCTAAACCGGCCTCGGCCAGTATTCGAGTCGATACAGCAAAGATTGATTCACTCATCAATATGGTAGGTGAACTGGTTATCACGCAATCAATGTTGAGCAGCTTGGGTGAAGACTTTGATATGACCAAATTGGATCTTCTGCAAAGCGGTTTGAGTCAACTAGAAAGTCATACTCGCGAATTACAGCAGAGTGCAATGGGTATTCGGATGATGCCAATCAGCTTTGTCTTTAGCCGTTTTCCTCGGCTTGTGCACGATTTGAGTAGCAAAATGGGCAAGCAGATCGAGCTAAAACTATCGGGTGAGAATACAGAGGTTGATAAAACCGTTATCGAGCTGATTAGTGACCCTTTGGTTCATCTTGTCAGAAATAGTCTTGATCACGGTGTTGAAATGCCAGATGAACGCATCGCTGCTGGTAAGCCTGCACTAGGAATAGTTCATCTAAACGCTTTTCATCGAGGCGGCAATATTGTCATTGAAGTAACTGATGATGGTAATGGGTTGGATGGAGATAAGCTTTTTAACAAGGCGGTGGAAAAGGGCGTTGTTGAGCCGGATACTCAGCTAACTGAAAAAGAGAAGTTTGATCTAATTTTTGCGGCCGGTTTCTCAACGGCAGAAGTGGTTAGCGATGTCTCCGGACGAGGTGTCGGCATGGATGTTGTCCGTAAAAATATTGAAGCATTGGGCGGGCACGTTGAAATTCGTTCAAAGCTAGGTAAAGGATCGACCTTTGCGATCTATCTGCCGCTGACATTGGCGATATTAGATGGGCAATCGGTTGCAGTGGGAGATGAAACATACATCGTTCCGCTCGCCTCGGTGATTGAGTCGTTTAACCTGAAACCTGAAATGGTCAGTTATGTTGCGGGGCGGGGCGAAACTTTTCGTTTGCGTGATGAGTATCTGCCCATTCTGCGGATGGATAATCTGTTCGGTGTTCACAGAACTGAATCTGGAAAAGGTTCGGATGGCCTTTTGGTGGTGGTGGAAGGGCAAGGAACACGATGCGGTTTGTTGGTTGACGACCTACTTGGGCAGCAGCAGGTGGTGATTAAATCACTAGAAACAAACTACCGAAAGATTGAAGGTATTTCAGCAGCAACGATACTCGGTGATGGCTCAGTCGGGCTTATTCTGGATATCCCAGGATTGCTTAGGCTGGCAAACCGGTAAGAGAAAAATATGGCTAGAAAAGAGAAAAAATTAACTGAAGAAGAGAAAGCGCAAGAGAAAGAGGTGCAACGAAATCTTGTTCAATACCTCAGTTTTACTCTGAACAGTGAGGAGTATGGGGTTGAGATTCTCAGAGTGCAGGAGATCCGGTGCTGGGAGCCAGTGTCGAGAGTGCCCAATGTCCCTTCCTATGAAAAAGGGGTGATTAATTTAAGAGGGGCGATCATTCCTATTATTGACCTTCGAGAGCGATTTCAGCTGGAGGAAGCTAATTACACCGCGACAACAGCGGTGATTATTTTGCGCGTAGAAGAGGAAGATAAAACACGCATTGTCGGTATTGTGATTGACTCGGTGTCAGATGTTCTAGATGTCGATAAGAGAACAGTTCAGGAATCACCTAGTTTCGGTTCAAAAGTGAGTACAGATTATATTTCAGGACTAGTAGAGGTTAATGGAAAAATGCTGACACTACTCGATATTGATCAATTTCTTTCTCTACAAGAGGAAGAAGAGAAAGAATTAAATTAGATTAGGCTTGGAGAAGATAAGATGAAAGTAAATATGCCCGTGACCGATAAAGAGGTGTTGATGAAAGAGGGAACGATCCTCGTTTCAACCACCGACTTAAAAGGGGCTTTGACCGAGGTGAACGAAGAGTTTGAACTGATCTCGGGTTTCTCTAAAAAAGAGCTCATCGGTAAAAACCACAATATGGTGCGCCATCCAGATATGCCTTCTGCGGCCTTTGAAGATCTCTGGACGACGATTAAAGAGGGTCGCCCTTGGCAAGGAATGGTCAAAAATCGCTGTAAAAATGGTGATTTTTATTGGGTTGAGGCGAATGTGTTACCAATTACTCGAAATGGCTTGGTTACAGGCTATATGTCGGTACGCTATGCGCCCACTCGGCAGCAGGTTAATGATGCAGAGGCGCTTTATCGCCAGCTGAATTCGGGTAGTACTAAACTTGAGCCGGGTAAGTTGGATGAAGCTGCCGGTGCGCCGGGTGTTTTGGCGGGGCTATTTGGCGGAAAGTCTGATGATGACTATATTCAAGTGACGCAAGTCATTCAAAATATTCTTGAGGGCAACTTCCGCAATAAAATCAATATTAAAGAGGCGGGCGCAAAGGGAGACCTTAATCGAGCAATTTATTCAATGCAGGCCAAACTAAATCAGGATTTAGCGGAATCAAAAGCGGTTGCAAAAAACTCAGGGCGAATTAAAGAGGCGTTGGATAAGGCGGCCACTAATGTGATGTTGGCAGATAAGAGTTACAACATTATCTATATGAATGGGGCTGCTAAAGAGATGTTTAAAGCGGCTGAAAATGAGGTTCGCCAAGCCTTGCCAAACTTTAATGCTTCGGAGCTTGTAGGCACCAATATAGATGTTTTTCATAAAAATCCAGCTCATCAACGCGCTATGCTTGATAAGTTATCGAGTAAATTTGAGTCAGAATTGATTGTAGGTAGTTTAATCTTTAAGTTTATTGCTAATCCTGTTCTAGATTCCGATGGGGAACGAATCGGCACGGTGGTTGAATGGGAAGATCGTACGGCCGAAGTGGCGACTGAACATGAAGTAAACAACCTCGTTAAGGCGGTAAGTGCTGGTAATTTGAGTGGCCGGCTAGATATGGCAGGTAAAACTGGCTTTTTCCAAAACTTAGGCAACGGGATTAACCAGGTGATTACGGTAGTGGAGGAGAGTCTTAATGACCTTAACCACTCACTGGATGCGATTGCGCAAGGAGATCTTACACAGCAAGTCCAAAATGAGAGTCAAGGTGCTTTCGGTGAGGCTAGAGATAACCTCAATGCAACGCAGGACAAGCTTGGTGATATTTTTGGCCAGATCAATATGGCTGCAGACTTTATCAATACTGCATCCCAAGAGATTGCGAGTGGTAATGATAACCTTTCACAACGGGTAGAAGAGCAGGCTTCATCGCTAGAAGAGACGGCATCTGGAATGGAGGAGATGACCAGTACCGTTCAGAATAATGCAGAAAACACACGCCAAGCCAAACAGCTTTCTACAGGCGCTCGCGAGGTTGCTGAAAAAGGGGGTGACGTTGTCAGCCGAGCTGTTGAGGCAATGAATGAGATTAATGTCAGTAGTAATAAAATTGCCGATATTATTGGGGTGATTGATGAAATTGCATTTCAGACAAACCTGCTAGCACTTAATGCTTCGGTAGAAGCCGCAAGAGCGGGTGAACATGGGCGAGGCTTTGCGGTTGTAGCGACAGAAGTCCGTAATCTTGCGCAACGTAGTGCGACGGCTGCAAAAGAGAGTAAAGAGCTGATTCAATCGAGTGTGGAATCGGTCAAACAGGGTTCTAGGTTGGTTAGTGATTCAGGTAAAACGCTAGAAGAGATCGTTGGAAGTGTGCGTAAGGTGGGTGATATTGTCACCGAAATTGCCGCAGCGAGTGATGAGCAGTCGGCGGGAATCGGCCAGATAAACCAAGCAGTATCACAGATGGATGAGATTACTCAGCAAAATGCTGCATTGGCAGAAGAGGCATCGGCCGCCAGTCTTTCAATGAAAGAGCAGGCCGATACGATGATTGAGTTGATGAGTTTTTTCAAAACAGATGCGGGTGCATCAGTGCAAAGAGCTGGACAGCCTCTTGCGCACACCCGTTCTCATTCAGGTAAAGCCAGCTCTTTAGATTTTACGCTCGCAAAGTCAAAACATCTTGCTTGGAAAGGACGGTTGAGGGATTTTCTTGATGGAAAAGGAGGCTTAACGATGGATCAGGCAGTTTCTCACCGTGATTGTGATCTGGGTAAATGGCTCTACTCCAGCGGTATGAAGCAGTTTGGTCATATGCCTGATATGCAGAATATGGAAGAGCAACACCAAGAGATGCATAGTCTGATAAAAGGCATTATTTTCAGCAAAGAGCAGGGTGATGCGGCGATGGCTGAAGGGAGCTATAAAAGGGTTGAGCAGTTATCTGGAGAGATTGTTGGCCTGCTAGGTTCGGTAGAGAGTGTTGTTAAATCTGGTGGCTCGGGAGGTACATCTAGCCCCGCACGCTCAGCGCCACAACCCACTATTGAACGTGCAGCTCCAGTTGCAGCCTCTTCATTTACTTCAGATGATGAATGGGAAGAGTTCTAGCATGTCTGAACCTATAGATAATAAAGAAATGGGTGGGGCAACAGAGCTTTCTGAAAACCAGTATTTAACCTTTCAGCTGGCAGATGAGATGTATGGCGTCGATATTCTCAAGGTTGAAGAGATTAGGGGTTGGGAACCGGTTAGAGAGATACCCAATACGCCTGCCTTTATTAAAGGAGTCCTTAATCTTAGAGGCGGGGTTGTTCCAATTATTGATCTCAGGGCGCGTTTTGGAATGGAGCAGATTGAGTATCATGCGAAAACGGTTGTGATCGTTCTGCTGATTGGGGAAGGTGATGATCAGCACGTTATGGGAATCATTGCCGATGCGGTTTCTGAGGTGTTAGAGGTTGACCGGGGCGAGATTAAGAACGCACCAAATCTTGGAGCGAGTATCAATACTCGTTACATCCGAGGGATGGTGATGGGCAAAAATATGGTGATGTTGCTGGATGCAGATAAGCTGCTGAACCCAGAAGAATTCTCATTAATCGAGGATGTAGGCTAAGTGAGGCTGATTGCAGTTATCAACCAAAAGGGAGGTGTAGGCAAAACCACAACAGCGGTAAACCTAGCTTTTGCATTGAGTCGATTAGGCAAGCAGGTGATGGTTATCGATCTTGATCCACAAGGACATTTAGCCACAAGCTTTGGCTGTCATCAGCAGAGTGAAGGTCTAGACAGGGTCATGCTGGAAGGTGTTGATATTGAAAGCCAGGCAATTGAAGTTAGAGAAAACTTGAGCATTGTCCCAGCCGGAAATCAGCTGCACCAAATTGAGCAATTGAATGAAGGTGGCGCAGAGCGCGGGAAGCTATTGAAAGAGGCATTGAGTGGTCAATTTAAAGAGCAAGACTTTGTTTTTATAGATTGCCCCCCTTCATCTGGAATGCTGGTTGTTAATGCCCTGTTTGCGGTAGATGAGATTTTAATTCCGATGACAGGAGAATACCTTGCGTTACAGGGTTTATCGCATCTGATTAGAACGATTAAGAGTTTTGAAAAGACACTCAATAAAAAATACCGAACCTGGTTGGCTGTGCAGCGTTTTCAAACAAGACGAAGATTGGCAAAAGATGTGATGGAGCTGTTGAAAAAACATTTTCCGAACAGGATTCTGGCAACACCCGTTCGAGAGGCTGCAATGGTTGCGGAGTGCCCTGGGTTAGGAAAAACAATTATTGAACACCGACCGGGTAGTCGGGCAGCGCGAGAGTTTAGGCAGTTGGCAGAAGACCTGATAGAAGAGAGAGTGATGGTATGACGGCAAAGAAAAAGAGACCACTTATGGATCATGATCCGCTTGAATGGGTTGAGAGTGAGAAGGAAGACTCGGTAAGTACTGAGGTGGCTGAAGAAGCCTCCTCGGAATTGGTCGTTGATGCACCGTCAGTTATGGAGAATGAGTTGAATCAAATTATTTTGGAAGAGAGAGAAAAGCTGGAGAGAGTTTCTGAACTTCAAGAGATTTTTTTACAGGCATTGGAAAAAAATGAAGATATAACTGTTGATGCGTCAGCAGTTAAAGCGATTGATGCGGCTGCACTACAGTTACTCGTTTTACTCTTTCAGAAAGCGGTGAAACAAGGTCTGGCTGTTACGATCGTTGAACCGTCAGAAAGTTTTAAAGAGGCAGCAGCGCTGCTAGGTTTAAGCAATCTGTTCGTGCTTTAAGGGAGCTTATAATGGCACAAGAACGTGCGCGTGAATTTGAATACAGTCGGGAAGACTTTGTCATTCTAAAAAGGCTGTCTAACGAGCACTCGGGCATCATCGTGACCGATGATAAGTTTGATATGTTTTATGCACGACTTTCTCGGCGTGTTCGCGCCTTGGGGATGAGTAGTTTTCGAGAGTACTGCCAGCTTCTTGGGCGTGGCACAGGGCCTGAATTTACTGAGTTTATCAACTCGGTGACAACCAACCTCACCTCTTTCTTTCGAGAAAAACACCATTTTGATTACCTGCAGCAGACATTGCTGCCCGAGTTAGTAAAGAAAAATGGCTTGAGAAAACGGTTACGTATCTGGTCAGCAGGTTGCTCAACGGGAGAAGAGGTCTATTCAGTTGCCATGACGTTACTTGATAGTCTGCCAAGCTGCAAGGGTTGGGATATCAAGATATTGGCAACCGATCTTGATACGAATGTTTTGGCCACAGCGGCTAAAGGGGTCTACACAAAAGACCGGATTACCGGGTTAGATGCAAAAACCACCAAGCGTTGGTTTTTAACTGACGGTGATTTATCTGCAAATCAGGTAAGGGTTCATCCTGATTTGCAAAAACTGGTGACGTTTAAACAATTGAATCTGATGGCGCCTAATTGGCCGATGCGAGGGCCCTTCGATATTGTCTTTTGCCGGAATGTGTTGATCTATTTTGATTCGCCAACTAAAGAAAAACTGGCGAACCGTTATGGCGAGCTAATTGCGCCACAGGGCCACCTTTTTATTGGCCATTCAGAATCACTTCATCAGCTCCAGACACCCTTTAAACTGATTGGAAAAACGATTTATAACAAGCCATGAGTCGCACCATAGGCCCTCCATCAATTAGTGAGTTTAGTCAGGTTCGTCGCCGTTGGGACGAACGGGAAGATTGTGTGATTGCAATGATACTGCCGGGCGAACTCTACGCGACTAAAGAAGATGAGCTGATTAGCACTGTGCTGGGTTCGTGTGTGGCTGCCTGTATTCGGGATAAAGTGAGTGGTATAGGTGGAATGAACCATTTTATGTTACCGGCGACTGCGGGTGATTTGGCACAAGAAGCATCCAAGCTCACCAGCCAGGCAAGCCGTTATGGTAACTATGCTATGGAGCATTTGATTAATGCGATTTTGACTCACGGCGGGCAGCGAAAGAACCTAGAAGTTAAGCTTTTTGGTGGAGGGAAAATGATGTCATTGATGTCAGATATTGGTAGAAGGAATATTGAGTTTGTCCGTGAATATATTGAGTTGGAAGGGCTTGATCTGGTAAGCGAGGATTTGGGGGATATCTATCCTCGCAAGGTGCTTTTTAATCCTTTCAGCGGTCGGGCACGGGTTAAAAAATTAAGGAATATGCACAAAGAAAACATCGTCAATGATGAAATTAATTATCGTGATCAAATTAAGACCGAACCTGTTGAGAGTGATATTGAACTTTTTTAATGAAAAACCGGTTTTTGTATGGAAAGGGTTAATCAAATGGAAAAAATAAAACTATTGATTGTTGATGATTCGGCATTAGTACGAAAACTATTGACTGAGATTTTCAATAAAACAGACGATATTGAGGTGATCGGGACTGCTCCGGATGCTTTTATTGCGCGTGATAAAATAAAAAGATTGAACCCCGATGTTCTAACTCTAGATGTGGAAATGCCCCGAATGGATGGCGTTACCTTTCTAAAAAACCTGATGCGTTTGCGCCCTATGCCGGTGGTGATGGTTTCAACCCTAACGCAGCAGGGTGCAGATACCACGTTGAAGGCGCTCGAATATGGAGCGGTTGATTTTGTCGCTAAGCCTACGACCGATTTAAGCAATAGTCTTATGGCATATGCTGAAGAGATTGTTGAAAAAGTTAGGGGCGCAGCCAAAGCTTCAGTCAAGGCAATCGAAATGACAAGCCAGGCCAAGCCAGTTAAAAAGCCAACCGTTGAAAAACAGTCAAGAGAACCTTCGGTTCAGCGGGTAATGGGTTTGTCAGATAGGCTGATCGCATTAGGGGCGTCAACGGGAGGAACAGAGGCGATTAAGGTTGTTGTAAGAGACTTACCAGCAAGTACGCCAGCTGTTGTGATTAGCCAGCATTTGCCCGCCTCTTTCTCAGAGTCTTTCGTCAAACATGTCGATGAAGTATCGGAGATGACCGCGGTTATTCCCGGTGAAGGCGAAGTTATTCGGTTGGGACATATCTATATTGCGCCCGGAGATCGCCACTTACAGGTTGTGAGATCTGGAAATCAGTTTGTTTGCCATTTGGTAGATGGGCCAGTGGTAAATCGCCATAAGCCTTCGGTGGAGGTAATGTTTAAATCGGTTACTCAGAATTTTGGTAAAAGAGCGATCGGCGTTATGTTGACTGGCATGGGGGCAGATGGCTCTCAAAGTTTGAAAGAGATGAAGGATAATGGTTCACCCGTTATTGTTCAGGATGAGGATAGCTCGATTGTCTGGGGAATGCCGGGCGAAGCATATCAGCTAGGTTGTAGAGATCATGTTGTGCCACTAGATAAGGTTGCTGAGAGAATTCTGTCACTTGTTTGAACTGATCTACCGTTAAGTGAAAAGGGTTAACGTTTGTCTGCGTTAGCCTTTTTTTATATTTGTGAAATTAAGCGGTTTAGAGTGGGGATAGGTAAATATAAGTTATTCACAACAGATGCCTTGTAGTCTTCATTAAATCAACTAGTTTTTAAGCTATAAATTCAACTTAAATTAAAGATAAAGCGTAGAAACAGCATGGATCAAAAACAGCTACAAGTTATTGGGGGTGCAATTGTTGTGACAATTGCACTGCTCACGGCAATATTTTTCATCGATGGCGTATGGTGGCATTTCTCGATGATGTTTGTTTTGGCACTTATCTGGTCAATCAGTTGTTGGTTGCTGATGGAAAGAGGGCCAGAAGAGGTGGAAGAGATCGCATCAGCACCCAAACTAGATGGTGCAGATCAGATTGCGGGTCTGCTGTCTGAAGTAGATGGGGGGTTGGCTCAGGAGGCAAACAGTCTGCATGGTGAGCTTGAGCAACTCAAGTCGATGGTTGCAGATGCCGTTAAAACGATGAGTGATAGCTTTCATGCTTTAAATAATCTGTCTAGCGAACAGAATGGGTTGGTCATCTCAATGAGCTCGGCTTTGTCTGGATCATCCGAAGAGGGTAATTCACAGCCTAAATTTCAGGATTTTGCAGCCGAAATGGAGACAATCTTGGATCACTTTGTCGAGAATATCTTGTCTGTTAGCAAAGAGAGTATGGAGATGGTTGCGTTGGTGGATGCACAAAGTAATCATTTGGACAAGATTGAGAAGTTATTGAGTGATGTTAGACAAATTGCTGACCAAACCAACCTGCTGGCACTGAATGCGGCTATTGAGGCTGCACGTGCAGGAGAGGCCGGACGAGGATTTGCTGTGGTTGCCGATGAGGTGAGAAAACTTTCACAGCATTCAGAAAAATTTAATGATGAAATCCGAACAGTGGTGAATGAGACTCGCAACAGTCTTGAAGATGCAAAATCTAAAGTAGAGCTCATTGCCTCTAAAGACATGAGTGTAGCGATTCAGTCAAAAGCTCATATCGATGAAATGATGGGTGAATTGGGAGACGTTAACATCCAAATGGGTAACAATTTACAGACAGTCTCATCTTTAACTGCACAAATTGAATCTAATGTGAGCAATGCAGTTCGCTCCTTGCAATTCGAAGATATGAGTCGGCAGTTGGTTGAGCACTCTCAGAGGCGCATTTCACATTTCTATGACTTGGCTGGAGTGGTGAAAACAACAGAAAACCAAATTGTTTCAGCAGATGGAGCCGATTTGGCAGGGCAGGCAAAGGAGAGTCGCAACCAGTTACAGAGGATGCGAAATGATTGGGCGGCAGCGCCAGTGGCAGCGGTTGCGCAAGAGTCTATGGATGAAGGAGATGTGGAGCTTTTTTAGCTCTAAATTCTAAGTATTAAAAACAATAATTAGGTTAAGTAGGGGTAAAAGATGCCAATTTCAGCAATATGCAGTAATGATGGACAAGAGTCGGTGATAAAAATTTCGGGCCGCTTCGATTTTGGTGAGCATCAGGCGTTTAAAACAGCTTGCGATGCTTGCGACTCAGCTCAGAAATATACACTTGATCTCCGTGCTACGGAGTATGTTGATAGCTCGGCACTTGGAATGCTATTGATTCTTAGAGATAAAGTAGGTGGTGACAAATCACGCGTTAAGATTCTTAATGCTAACTCCGAAGTGAAGAAGGTTCTCTCCATTGCAAATTTTGAGAAGCTATTTACGATTATTTAGGCGCCGCCTAGCTATTCAGTTATTCCATATTTTGTGTATGTAGGTGGTATCTACATTTAAGCAGAGATTTTAATATTAAATGAGACGGCACGGATGCTTTGTCAAAGGAGTGCAGTGTGTTGTCTGAAAAAGCCTTGCAAGAAGAGATAAAAGAAAGAAAAAAAGTTCTTATCGCCGATGACTCTGAGCTACAGAGAAAAATGTTTTCAGATCTGCTGGAAGAGGCCGGTTTTGAGGTGCTGATGGCAGCGGATGGGCGAGAAGTAATCAAACGATACAAAGAGATTCCTCTTGACCTTATTCTTATGGATGTTGAAATGCCCAAGATGGATGGCATCGAAGCGACACGTAGAATTAGGAAAATGGTGGGTGGAGTTCATGTGCCGATCATCTTCGTCACAATTTTGGATAATGATAAACAGCTGGAAGCCTGTATTGATTCTGGTGGAGATGATTTTATCGCCAAACCGATTAATCCAATTGTATTAAAAGCAAAAATCAAATCTTTATTGAGGATGAATGGTTTGATTATTGATCAAGCTAAACAGAAAGAGAGCTTGCAGAATATCCAAAATGAAACCCTGCGTGAACAGGAAATTGCCGCTGAAATTTTTGGCAAAATTGTTCATGAAGGGAGTCTTGATGTCCCCAATATCAAGCACCTTCTATCACCCATGTCGCTGTTTAATGGCGACCTTTTGCTCGCAGCACATACACCTACCGGACAGCTGCAGGTTTTACTGGGGGATTTTACTGGTCATGGTCTGGTTGCTTCAATTGGTGCAGGGCCGGCCGCTGAAATTTTTTATGGTATGACGGCCAAAGGATTTGGCGTTGAAGAGATTATTCCTGAAATCAATAAAAAAATGTGTAAGGTTTTGCCAACTGGGATGTTTTTGGCAGCCTGTCTACTTTCTTTTGATAGCCAGCAGGGATTGCTTTCTATTTTTACAGGTGGCCTTCCAGAGCATCTTTTGTTCAGCAAAGATTCAGGAAGAGTTGACAGAATAGCCTCATCTAATTTGCCATTGGGCATTATCGATAACGAGCAGACGGATTTTGTTTTTGATCACTTGGAGGTTACTGCAGATCAAAGGTTATATCTGTTTACCGATGGGATTATTGAGACGCGCAATAAAAATGGTAAGGAAGCTGGGGTAGAAGGTGTGGAATGGTGTGTGCAAAACCCTTGTATTGAGGGTGATCTGTTTAATTCAATACTGGAGAGCCACAAAAGGTTTGCAGCGAGTAGTGCTCAGGAGGACGACTTAACGCTGGTTGAGATTGATTTTGACCCTGATCTTGCAGTTTATGAGGCAGGTGAGGCGGTTCAGAAAGCGAAAAGTCCGGCAGCGTGGAAAACATCGATGACACTAAGTCCAGGGGCGCTGAAAAGCACCAACCCCGTGCCGGTAGTCGTTAATCAGGTTATGGAGTTACAAGGGCTGCAGTCTTTTCGTGAGGCAATTTATACTATCATGACGGAGCTTTTTGTGAATGCGCTAGATCACGGCTTGTTGGGCTTGGACTCCTCCATGAAACAGGATGCGGAGGGCTTTATGCGCTACTTTGCATTACGTGAAGAGCGGCTCAATGCGCTTGATATGGGACAGATTAAGATGTCATTTAAGCATCAACCAACCATATCAGGAGGTCAACTTGTTATTCTGGTACAGGATAGTGGTAGCGGGTTTGATGTTAATGCCGTTGTTAAGGATCTGGATGATAACAAGGGCTATTCGGGTAGAGGGATACCATTGGTGAAAAAATTGTGTCGTTCGTTAGATTACTCAGATGGCGGAAGGCGCGCCAAAGCAGTTTTCGATTGGGAATACAAAAATTGAATAATCAAGCATGAGGAATGAAAGATGAAAAGAACTGACTTTAGAAATATTGTGATCGCGGGCCTGGTTGCCGGTAGTGTGGGCTGTACAACTGTGAACCCTTATACCAATGAGCAACAGACCAGCAAGGCTGCAATTGGAGCTGGTGTTGGCGCGGTGAGTGGTGCACTCATTGGTGCGATGGCGGGCGACCGGAAAACAGCGTTAATTGGCGCAGGTGTTGGCGCTCTAGCGGGTGGCGGTGCCGGCTATTATATGGATGTTCAGGAGGCAAAATTAAGACAGCGTTTGCAAGGAACCGGTGTGAGTGTCACCCGATCCGGTAATAATTTGATTTTGAATATGCCCGGAAATGTCACCTTTGCGAGTGACAATGCAGATATTAACTCTGGTTTTTATGCTGTGCTTGATTCGGTTGTATTGGTTTTTAAAGAATATGAATCAACGATGATCGATGTGATTGGCCATACCGATAGCAGCGGTTCAGCACAATATAACCAGTTACTTTCAGAGCGACGCGCCAACAGTGTGGCCGATTACTTCAGATCTCGTGGTGTTATGGCTCAGCGGCTTCTAGTTAGCGGGGCAGGAGAGGCTCAGCCAATTGCAAGTAATGATACTGCCAGTGGGCGCACGCAGAATCGTCGAGTTGAGATTAGGCTGTCACCGTTGACGCGGTAGTTATATGCACTTTCCTCGCTGAAAAAGAGGAGCTAAGAGAGATTTTAGAAAAGGGGCTATCAATGATAGCCCCTTTTCTATTTGTGGAGAAAGCGGAAGACAAACGGTAAGATTGATGCCCCTTTCGCAAACTTGATAGCCCATGCAAATCCACCTTATTTCAATTGGTAACCATATGCCGAAATGGGTCGAGCAGGGGTATCAGGAGTACGCAAAGCGAATGCCGAGAGAGTGCAAGTTGGTTTTAAAAGAGATACCAGCGGGTAAAAGAGGCAAGAATGCAGATTTGATTCGCCTGACAAATGAGGAGGGTGAGCGGATGTTGGCAGCGATTCCACGGGGTTGTCACGTTGTCACGCTGGATCTCGGTGGTAAAAAATGGGACACCCCCGATCTGTCTCGGGCGATATCGCGTTGGCAGATGAATGGGCAAGATATTGCATTACTTATTGGTGGGCCAGAGGGGCTTGCCCCTGCCTGTCGGCAAGTAGCAAATGAATCTTGGGCGCTTTCACCACTCACTTTCCCTCATCCTTTGGTCCGCGTTATTGTTGCAGAGCAACTCTATCGAGGGTGGTCTTTGCTAAATAATCATCCATATCATCGCTAATGGATCTTTCAACGCTTTTTTTAGCCTCATCTTCGCCACGTAGGCGGGAGCTGCTTGAGCAGATTGGAGTCAGTTTTAGCCTGCTTTCTGTTGAGATTGATGAGCGGCCACGGCCAGAGGAATTGCCGGCTGAATTTGTTATCCGGATGGCAGCGGAAAAATCACTGGCGGGGCTTACAAAGCGTGATGACGGTGGGGCTGTTTTAGGGGCTGATACGATTGTGGTTCTGGGTGATGAGATTATGGGGAAACCTGTTGATGAAGCGCATGCATTTGATATGCTGAGTCGGTTATCTGGCAAAAGGCACGAGGTGTTGAGTGCTGTCTCATTGAGGTCAGAACAGCATTATCAGGCGCTTTCCAGAAGCTGGGTCACTTTTCGTAAGATTTCAGCAGATGAAATAGGTAGTTACTGGCTATCTGGTGAGCCTAGAGATAAGGCCGGTGGCTATGCAATACAGGGATATGGTGCTGTTTTTATTGAGCATCTTGAGGGGAGTTACTCCGGTGTTATGGGGTTGCCTTTATTTGAAACAGCACAATTGCTAAGGCAGTTGTAAAAAGGTCGTTTGATATTTTATGAGTGATGAGATTTTAATTAATGTAACCCCTCCTGAAACACGTGTTGCAGTTGTTGAAAATGGTGTCGTGCAGGAGCTGTTTATAGAGCGAACACAGCGCCAAGGTTTGGTCGGTAATATTTACCGTGGCAAGGTCACTCGAGTACTGCCAGGAATGCAGGCGGCCTTTGTTGAGATCGGTCTGGAGCGGGCCACTTTCTTGCATGTTTCTGATATAAAAGGAGGCTATTGCAATGGTAATACACCTCATTCAGAAAGTATTGAAGATCATCTGCGAGAGGGGCAACCCATTGTTGTACAGATTAATAAGGAGCCTCTAGGAACAAAAGGGGCAAGAGTTTCAACAGATCTTTCATTTCCCTCTCTGTACATGGTGTACATGCCGTATTGTGAGGATAACTGTGTCTCCCAGCGGATCGATTCTGAAGAGGAGCGTGAACGGCTGATAAAGGTGATGGATGAGTTCTCAGAAGAGAATGGATCGGGTGCCTTTATTGCTCGAACCGTTGCTGAGGGAGCGGATGCGACTGCATTGCAGGCAGATATGCGGTTTTTACTGAAATTGTGGAAATCCCTTCAGCCACAAATAAAATCGGGGAAAGCGGGGCTATTACATCAAGACCTGTCGCTGGGAATGCGGGTGCTAAGGGATTTCTATCGCGAACAAGTGGATAAGATAAGAGTTGACTCACGGGAGACCTTTCAGAAGCTACGGCATTTTGCAGAGGAATTTTTACCTGAGAAGGTGGCGCTTATCGAACATTATACTGGTAGCCGCCCCATTTTTGATCTTTACCGCATTGAAGAGGAGATCCAGAAGGCGCTGGATCGGAAGGTGCAATTAAAGTCAGGCGGGCACCTGGTTTTTGATCAGACTGAAGCGATGACTACCGTTGATGTTAATACAGGTGGGTTTGTTGGCCGGCGCAGCCTGGAAGAGACTATTTTTAAAACCAATATGGAGGCTGCTCGTGCGATCGCACGCCAGGTCCGTCTCAGAAATCTAGGCGGCATTATTATTCTTGATTTTATTGATATGCAGGACGAGAGCCATAAGCAGCAGGTTCTGAATGCGCTGAGTAACTGTTTAGCGAAGGATTACACGCGCACCTCACTGAGTGAGGTTTCGGCACTTGGTTTGGTTGAGATGACACGCAAAAGATCGCGAGAGAGCCTTGAGCAGATGCTTTGTGAGCCTTGTTCTGTTTGTTCGGGAAGAGGGACATTGAAAACGCCAGAGACGACCTGTTTCGAGATTTTTCGTGAGATTACAAGGGATGCTAAGCAATACAATACGCGCGAGTTGCTCGTTCTTGCCTCCAACGAAGTTGTCGAGATGTTTCTAGATGAAGCCGCCGATCACTTGGCCGAACTGGAAGATTTTATCGGCATCCGCATCAAATTAAGAGTAGAAACTCAGTATAGTCAGGAACAGTACGACGTTATTTTATTGTGAAGAAGGTTGTTCATCATCTAACACGCACTACACGGTTTTTATTAATCGTAGCGACCGTACTACTTGCACTGTTAATAACCGCATCACGCCTTCTTTTACCTCTTGTAGAAGATTACCGTCATGAACTTGAAGAAAAGATAAGTGAGCAGATTGGTAAGCCAGTAACGGTAGGCAAGCTGGGCGCCCACTTGCGTGGTTTTTATCCTGAATTAGTACTTAAAGAGGTGGCGGTCCTGTCGGTTGACCGGAAGATAACGGCTGCTCGATTGAAAGAGATAAGGGTTGGTATAGGGGCTTCTAACCTGTTGACGAGAATCGCTATTCGTCCTCTGTGGGTTACTTTGGTGGGTGCGGAACTAACGGTTGTGCGAGAAAAAGATGATTCGCTTTCCGTACATGGACTGGGTTCTGATGGGAAAAAGAGTGAATTTCCCTATTGGCTTTTCGAAAATGGTCGGTTTGAAATCCTAGAGAGTAAACTTTCCTTTCAAAACCTGAAGGTTGAAAGCCCTGTTGTTGAGTTAACCAATCTAAAAGCTAGCTTGTTGAGTGATGGGGATCGGCATCAGATTGATGTGCAGGCGGAATTACCAGAAAAGGAGGGTCGCTCGCTGGCAGTTAAAATTGATTATGAGGGAGACATCGCCTTTCCTGATCAATGGCAAGGGACTATTTATGTTGCAGGTGATGAGCTTGTTCCTGCAAAGATTTTGGAGGGAGAGAATTTTGAGCTGTTCAATATAGAAAAAGGGCGAATAAGTTTTGAAGTCTGGAGTGAATGGAAAGATGCCTCGATAAAATCCATAAAAGGAGAGGTTAATCTTAGTGATTCCGCGGTTAGCTGGATAGCAAAGGATGGTGATAGCCAAGAGAGATTGGCGCTAAAAGTATTGAGCGGCCTGTTTAGCCTTGAACTTAATGAGGATGGTTGGGGTTTTTCGGCAACCGATCTGGTTGTGACGCGTAAAGGTGAATCGCGGGAACAGAAGGAGTCAGTGGCAGTCGGTTATAGGGGCGGATTACTACAGATTGCCGGCAGTTATCTAAATTTAACGGAGCTTCGAGAAGCACTGCTGGAGACATCTCTACTTACAACTGAGCAGGTAGAGTTGCTATCTGATATGAAGCCAGCTGGGAAGTTGAGCGATTTTTCGGCAGTTGTAGAGGTGGCAGAAAACAAAGTTGAAAAGGGGTGGTTTTGTGGTCGGTTTAATCACTTAAAACTGGAAGCTTGGAAAAAAATACCGGCCATTGATAATTTTGAGGGCCGTTTTTGCGGCACGGACCAGCAGGGTTATGTTGAATTAGGTGCAGGAAATGCGCAGATTAATCTTGCCACCCTGTTTAGAACACCGTGGCAAATCAATAAGAGCCAAGGGCGCATTTATTGGGACAAGCAACCGAAGGGCTGGCGTCTGTTTAGTGACTATTTTCATGTTGAAACACCCGATATCAAGACAACAACGCAGTTTGAGCTGACCTTTCAAGAAGGCCAGTCACCGTTCATGGATTTGCAAACGACTTTTGAAGAGGGGGTTATCGCAAACGCCGGGTTTTATTATCCAACCAAAATTATGCCAAAGAATGTAGTTGGTTGGCTTGATAGCGCTTTAGTCTCTGGGCGGGTTGTCTCTGGTGGGGTTTTACTGAGGGGGAGGCTCAATGAGTACCCATTTAATAAAGATGATGGCGTTTTTGAGGTGCTTTTTGATGTGGAGAACACAACGCTCAATTACCAGAAAGGTTGGCCAATCCTAACTGACATCCGTGCCGAAGTTCGTTTCTTTCAGGATGACCTGTTTATTAACGCAGACAGGGCATTTCTTGAGAGTGAGCGAGTTGAGCGAGCTGACGTATCAATATTGGCCCTTAATAAGGCTAAGTGGCTCAATATCTCTGGTGAGGTGACGGGAGGTGTAGAGCAGAGCATGCAATTTCTTAAAAATTCACCTCTCCACAATCGAGTTGATGCGCTTCTTAATGTGATGGATGTTCGTGGGAATAATAAAATTGAGCTGGAAATTGATGTTCCACTGAGAAGTGGTGTTGGGAAAGCTGATGTGGCCGGTACAGCAAAGTTAAATAATGCAGGGCTATTTGTCCATGGAGTGGATCTTGATGTTAGCGCTGTAAATGGGCTCTTAATTTTTGATGAGGATGGCATCGAGGCCAAAGCATTGCAGAGCTCGGTTCTTGGTGAGCCGGTGGCAGTTGATTTGATTCGTCGCAAAAACGACATCCTGTTAAAGGCCAGGGGGCAGGTTGGGATTAATGCTTTAAGTAAACAGTTTCCAATGCCCATCTGGCCCTATTTAGAGGGAAAAACTGCTTATGATCTATCGCTGACAATTCCAATGAAGGCAGGCAAAAGTCTTTCAACAGAGCTGATGGTGAAAAGTGATACAAAAGGGGTTTTGGTTAAACTACCTGAGCCATACGGAAAAAAAGAGAAAGAGAGTAAGAAGTTTTCTTTCTCGTTGCCGCTTAAGAGCGAGCATAAGCCAAAAATGGCTATTCGCTACGGAGATGATGTACGAGCTGGCCTGCTTTTCTCTGAACCAGGAGGTGAACAGTTTCAGCTGTTGAAAGGGGAAGTTAGGCTCGATGGAAAGAGGCCTGTATTACCAGAGAAAGGGCTAAGGCTTTCTGGACGGTTAGAGCAATTTGATACGGCTCCATGGGAAGCACTCCAGAAAAAGGAAATTGGTGAAAAAGAGGCCGCTACAAAAGAGAGAGATCTTCTTCAGGAGTTGAAGCTGGAGTTTGGCCAGCTTATTTGGAGGAAGAGCACATTTGATAATGTCGCTTTTAATTTAAAGCGCGAGAAAAACGGTTGGGAAGGTGATTTTTCTAGCCAGTTTGGTGGGGGCTTCGTGCGTCTCCCTGACAATCTTAAAGGGCGTTCTCCGTTGGTTTTGGACCTTGATAATTTAATTCTTCCTGATGATGAAGATGTGCCAGAAAAGGATAATTTGGATTCTGATGGTTTTAATCCTGCACAGCTACCAAACCTAGAAGCTACTTCAGACCGGTTGATTTGGAAAGGGAGCAATCTAGGTGCGCTTAAGTTGGTCACTGAGCGAACAAAGGATGGTGTTCGTGTTAAGAAGCTACAGCTCGATTCAGATAACGACCATCTTCAATTAAATGGGGAATGGGCATTATCAGGAAATGGAGCGACCGAAACAGCGCTCCGAGGTAAATTGGAAAGCGATGATCTGGGTGGCCTTATCGAACGGTTATCCCTTACATCGGCGCTAAAATCGACTTCGGGTAAGATTGATTTCTCAGTGAAATGGCAAAAAGCGCCTTGGGATATGGACTTTGAAACCCTTAATGGGCAACTCGGTATGAAGCTTGGCAGTGGGCGGTTAGTCGATTTTGAGCCGGGCGCGGGGCGGGCTTTAGGGGTATTGAGCTTGCAGACTATTCGGCGTCGGCTGTCATTAGATTTTAGTGATATTTTTTCAGAAGGATTTAGTTTTGATAGTATTGAAGCAAGTTATAACGTGGCCTCCGGTGATGCGATAACGAGTGATTTTTTTCTAGATAGCCCCGCCGCTAGAATTGATATTCAAGGGCGTATAGGTTTGGCTAAAAAAGATTTTGACCAAACAATTGTGGTAACACCAAGAACAACTGAGAACTTGCCAGTCGCAGGTGCCTTGCTGGGTGGCCCCGTTTTGGGAGCTGCGGTGTTTGTTGCGCAAAAGTTGATTGGTGATCGTGTTGAAAAGGTCACTCGAAGCCGCTATTCGTTGACCGGTAGTTGGGATAAGCCAGAGGTGGTGCAGCTAGGTCAAGATAAACCTTGGACAAAGCGGGTGCTTGATCGTGTTTGGGATGGACTTTCTGGGAGTGAGTCATTTAGCGATGGTGGGGTGAAGTGAAAAATCACCTTGCAGCGATTCAGATGGTCTCAACAGCAACGGTTGATGAAAACCTTAAAATGGCAGAGCGGTTAATTAGAGAGGCTGTTGAGCAAGGTGCTTTGATTGTTGTCTTGCCGGAAAATTTTGCCTGTATGGGGAGGAAGGAGCAAGATAAGTTAAGATTAATTGAGCCCGAGGGAGAGGGGCCGATACAGCACTTTATCTCCTCTTTATCTGAAGAGTTAGCTGTATGGATTGTGGCGGGTACGATTCCCTTAAAAGCGAATGATAAAGATAAAGTGACAGCGGCTTGCCTTGTTTTTAATGAGAAGGGTGAGCAGGTTGCCCGGTACGATAAAATTCATCTTTTTGATGTGAGTCTGCCTGATGGTTCTGGGAATTCTTACCAAGAGTCAGCGACCATCGAGAAAGGGCGCTTTCCAGTTGTTCTCGATAGCCCGGTTGGTAAACTTGGGCTTGCTGTTTGTTACGATTTACGCTTTCCTGAGCTATTCAGGGAGATGTTAAATAGTGGCCTTGATGTGATTGCTTTACCCTCTGCGTTTACCGAAGAGACGGGTCGTGCACACTGGGAGATTTTGTTGAGAGCACGGGCGATTGAAAATCAGTGTTACCTTGTCGCTGCAAATCAAGGTGGTCTACATGAAAATGGCCGTTCAACTTATGGGCACAGTTTAATTGTTGGACCATGGGGCGAGGTTTTGGCCTCTAAAGCTAAAGGTGAGGGGGTGATTTCTGCCTCTTTTGATCAATTAGAACAGGCGAGGATAAGGGCTGAGTTCCCAGTCTTATCTCATCGTCAGAACTAAATGTAAGATTATTGTTAAAGGTAAATAGATGTCTGAAAAGATGCTGGATTTTGCTCGTAACCAGATTTTAACGGGTGTAGGGCTTGGTGATACCGATATTGAACGGGTCATGGCAAAGATGCTTAATGCGCAGGTTGATTTGGCAGATATCTATCTGCAGAGCAGCCGTTATGAGTCATGGTCACTAGAGGATGGAATTATTAAAGAGGGTGCTCATAGTATCGAGCAGGGTGTCGGATTGCGTGTTGTTTCAGGCGATAAAAGTGGTTTCGCCTGTAGTGATGAAATTAGTTTGCCAGGGCTGCTTGAGGCGGCAGGCAATGTTCGTGCGATTGCGCGCTCAGGAAAATCGGCACAGAGTCGGCTGCAGAAAAGAGCTGAAATTCCTGCGCTTTACCCATCGATAGATCCTTTAAAATCGATTCCTGAGTCTGAGAAAATTGCGCTATTAAAGAGGGTTGATGAAGAGACTCGCAAGTTAGATCATCGGATTGAGCAGGTGATGGTTAGCATGATTGGTGCGCACGATGTCATTTTGGTCGCTAACCAAGATGGCTCAATGCACGGTGATGTTCGTCCCTTGGTCAGAATGAGTGTGTCCGTGATTGTTGAAGATAAAGGCCGGCGAGAACAGGGAAGTAGCGGTGGCGGTGGCCGGACAGATTATGGTTTTTTCCTAGATGAAGAGCGAGCGTTGGATTATGGGCGTGAGGCGGTCAGGCAGGCGCTAGTTAATCTTGAAGCGGTTGATGCGCCAGCGGGGAATATGACGGTTGTGCTTGGTTCAGGTTGGCCAGGGATATTGCTTCACGAGGCAATAGGGCATGGTTTGGAAGGGGATTTTAATCGTAAGGGGACATCGGCGTTCAGTGGGCGAGTTGGTGAGAAAATTGCCTCTGATTTATGCACAATCGTTGATGACGGAACGCTATCTGGTTGTCGAGGCTCTTTGAGTGTCGATGATGAAGGGGTGATTTCACAAAATACTATGTTAATTGAGAAAGGGATTCTTAAGGGTTATATGCAAGATAAGATGAACGCCAAATTGATGGGTGTTCCAACCACTGGAAATGGCCGTAGAGAATCGTATGCACATCAACCGCTCCCTCGGATGACTAACACCTATATGTTGCCGGGTGAACATGAGCATGATGAGATTATTGCCTCGGTCAAGAAAGGGCTTTATGCGCATAATTTTGGCGGAGGGCAGGTTGATATCACTTCAGGGAAGTTCGTTTTCTCAGCGAGTGAGGCCTACCTTATCGAGGATGGGAAAATCACCCAGCCCGTTAAAGGGGCGACACTGATTGGCAATGGTCCAGATGTCTTAACGCGGGTTTCGATGGTTGGTAATAACCTAGAACTTGATGGGGGCGTAGGGACTTGCGGAAAAGATGGGCAAAGCGTTCCTGTTGGGGTCGGTCAGCCAACAATCAAAATTGATGGATTGACTGTAGGTGGTACGAAGTAGCTTTTAATTGGCCGCAGCTTAATTGTGGTGCAGGCTACGCAATGTTGAAGCCGTTTTAGAATAAAAAAGAAAAGATAAACTATGGATTTAAGAGAAGTTACCGAGAAAACTGAACAGTTGAAGGGGGTTGTTTCAGCACTGATCTCAGAGGCTGAGCAGTTAGGCGCTAGCGCCGCTGAGGCTGGAATGAGTGCTGATCAGGGTTTGTCTGTTACAGCCCGTTTAGGCGAGGTAGAGACGGTTGAGCGCCACCAAGAGCAAGGTTTAGGGCTAACAGTTTATTTTGGACAGCGGAAAGGTTCTGCGAGCACCACCGACTTTAGTCCTAACGCAATCCGGGAGACAGCAGAAGCAGCTTGTAGAATTGCTAAATTGGCGAGTGAAGATGCCTTCTCAGGCCTCCCCGATGCTTCATTATTAGCGACGGGAGAGCTGCCCGATTTAGACCTTTATCACCCTTGGGGTATCGATGCTGAGCAGGCGATAGCGTTGGCGATTGAGTGCGAGGATAGTGCGCGCGGATATGCTGAGGAGATTAGTAATTCTGAAGGGGCAACGGTAAGCCAGCATCAGAGTATACGGGTGCTTGGGAATAGTTTGGGGTTTCTACAAGGCTACCCTGCTACAAGGCACAGTATCAGCTGTTCTGTCTTGGGGCAGCGAGGCGAAAGCATGCAGCGTGATTACTGGTATTCGGTTGCTAGAGATGCGCTTGATCTTGAGTCAGCAATAGAAGTGGGCCGTAAATCAGCCGAAAGAACCATTAGCCGTTTGGGTGCCCGCTCGATTAGTACCCGCAAATGTCCCGTTCTCTATTCAGCTGAAGCGGCTTCATCGCTTATTCGTAATTTTTTAGGTGGTATTAGCGGGGGGAGTTTGTATAGAAAATCTTCCTTCCTGTTAGATAGTTTAGGCAAACAGGTTTTTCCTGAATTTATTCGAATTCATGAGCAGCCTTTCTTGCCTAAGGGGCTGGGTAGTGCCGCTTTTGACGCAGAGGGTGTTGCGCTAAAGCCGCGCGATATTGTTTGCGATGGGGTTGTTCACTCCTATCTATTGAGCTGTTATTCTGCAAGAAAACTCGGCATGGAGACAACCGGCAATGCTGGCGGTGTGCATAATTTGACGGTTGATCCGGGAGAGAAAGATTTACAAAGGATGCTGGCTAGTATGGGAACAGGCCTACTGGTAACGGAGCTGATGGGGCAGGGTGTAAATATGGTGACGGGTGACTACTCTAGAGGAGCATCAGGTTTTTGGGTTGAGAACGGTGAAATTCAATTCCCTGTTGAGGAGATTACGATTGCCGGTAATCTGAGTGATATGTTGAAAAATATTGTTGAGATTGGCAATGATGTTGATTTCAGAGGGAATATTCGTACCGGTTCTATCTTAGTCTCTGAGATGACCTTAGCAGGTGAATAAGTAACTAGTCATTGAGAGGTTACTCTCTGATCGCTTTATTAAGGCAGGGCAAAGTCAGTCTTCGTGGTGATCGTTTTGTATAGCTAGCGCTATACGAGGTAAAGCGTAGCTAATCCTAGAAAGGCAACAAAGCCAACAACATCGGTGATGGTGGTAAGCAGTACACCACCGGCAAGTGCAGGATCTATTCCTAAACGCTCAAGAGTAAGCGGGATGGTGACACCTGCCAGTGCGGCACAAACCATATTGATGATCATGGCGCTGCCGATAAGCAACCCGATCTCAGTGCTTTGAAACCATGATCCAGCGACTACAGCGACCACAATAGCCCAGAGCAGGCCATTTAAAACGCCAATCGTTAATTCTTTTCCAAGCAGGAGAGACGCATTTGTTCGGCCAATCTGGCGGAGTGCGATGCCTCTGATAACGAGAGTGAGTGTCTGGCTCCCAGCAATTCCCCCCATGCTGGCAACGACCGGCATCAGAATTGCCAAAGCGACAACCTTCTCGAGCGTCTCTTCATAAAAGCCAATGACCCAAGAGGCGAGAAGTGCTGTGCAGAGGTTGATGCCAAGCCAGATCGCTCGTCTACGGGCGCTGCGTGTTGCAGGTGCAAACATATCCTGTTCTTCATCGAGGCCGGCCATACTCATGATCGAATGGTCTGCCCCTTCTCGGATGACATCGACCACGTCATCAATGGTGATTCGGCCTAGTAGGCTGTTTTCCTCATTCACAACGGGTGCTGAAATTAAATCACGTTGTTCAAACAGCAGTGCAACATCTTTTTCATCCATTGTTACGGGGATAGCCGCCTCATCAGTCTGCATAAGCTCAGCGACAGTGAGGCTCTCTTCATTTGTTAAAAGTGAAGAAAGGGGGAGCAGGCCAATATAGTGATCTGTTCGATCAACAACGATCAGGTTGTCTGTTTGCTCAGGTATCTCGCCCCTTTTTCTTAGATAACGCAGGACAACATCTAAGGTAACATCGGGGCGGACAGTGACCGTGTCGGTATTCATCAAGCCGCCAGCACAATCCTCATCATAAGCTAGGACGGTTTCGAGGCGATTACGATCCTGATTGCTTAGTGAAAGCAGAACCTCCTGTATAACAACATTAGGCAGATCTTGGAGAATGTCTGCCAAGTCATCGGTTTCAAGTGTGTTGGCTGCATGAATAAGATCTTCTGTCCCTGTTGTCTCAATCAGGCTCGTTCTAACCTCATCGTTTAGCTCAACAAGAACCTCACCCCGTGATTCCGACTCGATGAGTTCCCAGACCAGCTCGCGATAGAGCGGTTTCAAGGCCTCTAGCATGTCTGCAACTTCAGCAGGGTGCAGGCTGTTGATCATTCCCTGCACATGTTGAACCGTTCCGCTTTCGATTCCAGCGGTTAGTATTCTGAGGTGTTGTGAAGTGCTGTAATCAGGCTGTGCTTTTGAAGGCATGCTAAGAATACTCAGTTTTAAGTGAACGGAGCTAATTCTAGCTGATGGAGATTACTTTTGTTTAAGAAAATACTTTAGAAGAGTGATCAGCGGTTAATCAAGTTCGCGATGCCGTACGAGAACATTGTTACGTGTTTTTTTGAACTGTTTGGAAAGTTGTTCAACAAGATAGACAGAGCGGTGTTGGCCACCTGTACAGCCAATTGCAACGGTCAGGTAGCTTCTGTTCTCAGTCTCAAAGAGTGGGATCCAGCGATGCAAGAAGCCAGTAATGTCATCAAGAAAGGGGTGGACAGAGGGGTTGTTGGCAAGAAAATCAGCAACTGGTTTATCTCGGCCAGTTAACGGCCTTAACGAAGGTTCCCAGTGTGGATTGGGTAGGCATCTCACATCGAAGACGAAATCGGCATCGAGAGGTGCCCCATGTTTAAAGCCAAAAGACTGAAAAAATAGAGAGAGGCCATGCGTTACCTTATTGCCGATGCGCTCGCGAATAAGCTCTCTGAGTTGGTGGACGTTTGTCGAGGTGGTATCGACAACTAGATCTGCACGGCTGGCAAGCGGTTCAAGAATTGATTTTTCCAGTCGCATTGCCTCTGCAAGAGGGTGATCGATACCTGTTAGTGGATGTTTTCTGCGGGTTTCACTAAAGCGTTTTAGTAACGTTTCTGAGTCAGCTTGCAGGTAGAGTATTTCGCAACTTATACCAAGCTCTTTTGCTTGGTTTAGAAAATTGGAAAACTGAGTTTGATTGATATTCTGATTGCGTGGATCAATGCTAATCGCTGCTTTTTCATAGAGGCTATGGCCGGGTTTAGCCAACTGAACGATGAAGGACTCGATCAGTTCGACAGGCAAATTATCGATACAGTAATAGCCGTAATCTTCCAGAGTATCGAGAGTGATACTTTTCCCAGAGCCGGAAAGGCCGCTGACAATAATGAGTTTTTTGCTGCTTTGATTCATAAAAAAAGCCCTGTTGTTGCGCTAACAACAGGGCCTTATTCTCTTTTAACGGTGTTTTTTGAGTTTCTCTTTGTGTTTTACGACTTGCCTGTCGAGCTTGTCGGCTAGGCCGTCGATGGCTGCATACATATCTTCTTTGGTGTCTTCGGCAAATAGCTTGGCACCGCTGACATTGAATGTTGCTTCAGCCTTATTGTTGATTTTTTCATTTTCAAGAATGACATGGACGTCGGTGACATGGTCAAAATGGCGTTCTAACCGCTCAAATTTTGTTGCCACATAATCACGAAGTGAGTCTGTGATATCTAGGTGATGCCCTGTTACACTTATCTGCATATTTTTCTCCTGGTTTTTTTGCGCTACAAATTTGTATTTTTTAGTGTTCCTTAAGTTGGGGGAACTTTCCCTTTTCTCAAAGTATACGTTTTCTTTGGTTCGATGGGGGAATTGACATCGCCTCGCGATATTTTGCAACGGTGCGTCGTGCAACATTAATCCCTCTATCCGTTAAAATAACTGCAATCTTGCTATCACTGAGTGGCTTTTCTTTCTTTTCGCTCTCGATCAATTCAGCGATAAAAGCGCGAATAGCAGTGGCCGAGCATTCTCCTCCTGTTGCTGTTGAAACATGGCTTGAGAAGAAATATTTAAACTCATAGATCCCGTTGGGAGTGTGCATGTACTTCTGTGTGGTAACACGTGAAATGGTTGATTCATGCATCTCTACCTCTTCAGCAATATCCCTGAGGACTAGAGGTTTCATGGCAATATCGCCATGATCAAAGAAATCTTTCTGAAAGGCCACAATGCGTTGTGCGACCTTTAAGAGTGTTTCGTGGCGGCTGTGCAGGCTTTTAAGAAACCAACGAGCCTCTTGTAGGTGGTTTTTTAGGCAGACATTGTCCGGGCTGTTGTCTGCCCTATTAATCATGCCTGAGTAGTAGGGGTTAACGCGGAGCTTAGGCGCGATATCTGGGTTCAGCGTTACAGTCCACTTTCCCTTTTGTTTTGTGACAAACACGTCTGGAATCACATATTGTGAATCATCCGGTTTTATCTGGCTTCCAGGTCGTGGATCGAGAGAGCGAATGAGTGCGATCACTTCAGATAGCTGCTCATCATCTAAAGAGAGCGCCCTTTTCAAACGTTTTTGATCCTGTGAAGCGAGATGTTCTAGGTAATGTTCAACAAGCTCAAGTGCCTCATCTTTCCATGGGGTTCCATCTGAAAGTTGTTGTAGCTGGATTCGTAAGCAGTCTCCGAGGTCTGTTGCGGCAACTCCCGGTGGATCAAAGTTTTGAACCTGATGTAATACGGAGATAACCTCCTCTTCTTCAAGCTCTTCAAAATCATTTTGCAGGCCTAGAAAGAGCTCCTCTATTGGGGTGGCTAGATAACCATCTTCGCCAATAGAGTCGACGATAGCTAAGGCAATGGCTCTATCTTGGCTGGAAAGCGTTGACATTTCTAGCTGCCAAAGAAGATGGTCATGAAGGGTTTCGGCCTTGCTCCGTTGAACTTCATAGTCGGATTGGTCAGAAGCCGCGGCAGGTGTTGTTGGCGGCATGCTGTCATAAACATCCTCCCAAGTTGAGTCTGTAGGGAGTTCGTCGGGAATTTCAGCCTGTGCCCCTTCGTTTGTCACCTCTTCAAGTGCTGAGCCTTCTTCAGACTGTTTTTCTTGTGCTTTTTCTTTTGGGTCGGGCTGATCTTCTGCAACCTCAAGCATCAGGTTGGAGTCTAAAGCCTCCTGGATTTCCTGCTGAAGATCGAGTGTGGACAACTGAAGCAGACGGATTGCCTGCTGAAGTTGTGGGGTCATCGTTAAGTGCTGCCCCAGTTTTAGCTGAAGTGATTGTTTCATTAATAGAGACTATGAACAGTCACAAAAACAGCTAAGTTATGCTTTATCATTATTCGTGCCATCTGAGTTTAGTGTAGCCCAAACAAGGTGAAAAAAAGCATTTTTTGATAAAAAAAATGGAATTTTAAACTGTTTTTTCTTGGGGTAATTGCAAGATGTTGGTTTTGTGGGAATTTAATGAGACCTAGCAATTATGTTCGGTTTTTTCTTGAGTAATCATTTTACATCTTAAAGTCTTTGCCTAAATAGACCTGCCTGACTTCATCATTGTTGAGAATCTCTTCGGGTAGCCCTTCAGCAATAACTCGGCCATCATTGAGAATGTAAGCGCGATCACATGTGCCGAGTGTTTCACGCACATTGTGTTCGGTAATGAGTATGCCGATACCGCGCTCTTTAAGGTGTTGGATGATTTTTTGAATTTCAATCACAGAGAGTGGATCAACACCGGCAAACGGCTCGTCGAGAAGAATAAATTGAGGTGATGTTGCCAGTGCGCGGGCAATTTCTACACGTCGCCGTTCTCCACCCGATAGCCCCATCGCAATTTGGCTACGTAGATGGGTGAGGCCAAACTCCTGAAGCAGTTCATCGATCATAAGCTCTTGTTGACCTGCTGTTAAATCTTGGCGTAGCTGCAATACGGCTCTGAGATTATCTTCAACGGACAGCTTTCTGAAAATAGAGGGCTCTTGAGGAAGATAGCCAATACCGTTCCGAGCGCGGGCATGCATCGGCATCTCAGTAACCTCTTTGTCATCGATGAAAATAGTGCCCTTATCGGCAGAGACAAGGCCAACTATCATATAGAAACTGGTTGTTTTGCCAGCACCATTCGGCCCAAGAAGGCCCACTATTTCACCATTGTTAATGTTGAGCGAGACACCATCAACAACAGTCCGGCCTCCATACTGTTTAACGATGTTTTTTGCGCTGAGGTTGCTCATTTTGGCTTGTTGTTTTGAGGTTGCAAAATAACTTTCACACGCTGTGAGTTTGATTGTTTTTCGCCTGCCTGAATAATTGAGTTTAGGCTGTCGTATTCAATGCGTTCACTGGCTGTGCTGTTTTCTCCCTGCCAGATTTTGGCCCTGTTTAGCATGATAAGGCGCGATCCTTTTCCGTAATACTCCATTCGTAAAGCGGATCCTTGAATGTCCTCTTTCTGCTCTTCAGGCGTTTGCCTGAATTTTGCAGGTTGCCCGGTGATAATAAGTTTATCTACCTCACGGTTTTTGTTGTACACAACCAGTTTGTCTGACCAGAGGCGAAAACTCCCTTGTGTGAGCTTAACGTTGCCGATGTAGGTTCCTGTTCCACTTTTTTCGTTATATGTGGCAGCATCGGCCTCAATTTGGATCGGCTGTTCTCTATCGCTTTCCAAAGCGGGGATGGCGGCCGAAAAAAGGGTGATAATTAGAGCGGCAAAAAAATGGTTATGGTGCTGCATATTCTCCTCGTACGTTTGATAGTAGCTCTATTTGCATAGGTTTTTGTATATAACCTGTCATGCCAACAGAATTGATGACATCATTGCCCACTTTTAAACGGATGGGATCAGCTGTTTCGGTATAGTTTTTGTCGGGTTCGTAAATCAGGCTTTCAGTTGTAATAAGCAGAGGCTTAACTGTTTTGCTGCCTTCACGATGAATTGATACCTTTTTGCGCAAGGTGATCTTTTCTCCTTTTGATGTGACAAAGCCCTGTTTTGCCTTGATGATCCAAGGTGGCGTGTCAGTCTGGTAAAGGGTGGCAACGGGGTGCTCTAGCTCTGTATGGTCATCTTTCTCATAATGACGCATTTTTTTAGCAGTTAATCTGTTTTGAGGTTTTCCATCGGTGTCGGTCTGTAGCGTATTAATCCCATTCGCATAGAAATCGAGTTGATGATCAGAGAGGGGGCGTTTGTTCTCGTCGGTTGTCGAAATATCTACGATATTCCAGCTGATGACAGCCAGAACTGCGAGAGCTAAAAGGAATTTGAATCTTGCTGGTATTGTCATTTAACGGATAATTACTGAAGGAACTCTTCAATAGCGACGGCAAGTGTTCCTTGGGCTTCCATAATAAAGTCACAAACCTCACGTGCTGCGCCGTGGCCGCCGGGGAGTTGAGTTTGCCAGTTAGCGTGTTTAATGACCTCTTGATGAGCATCTTGGACAGCAATGGCCAGTCCGGCTCTAGACATGATGGCAAGGTCAGGAAGGTCGTCCCCAACATGTGCAGCCTCTTCGGGCTTTATGCTGAGATCCTTGCACAGTGCTTTGAAGGCAGCAATTTTATTTTCATGTCCTTGGTAGACGTGTGTAATACCAAGATTTTTCATTCTAATTTCGACCGCTTTCGATTTCCTCCCAGAAATGATGGCAACTTGAACGCCACTCTGCATAAGCAGTTTAAGGCCTTGACCATCTTTGGCATTAAAACTCTTATACTCAGTGCCTTTCTGATCGAAAAAGAGCCGTCCATCGGTAAGGACGCCATCAACATCAAAAATGAGGAGCTTGATCTGTTTTGCTTTTTTAATAATATCTTGCATGAAATTGCCTTTAAACGACGCCTGCACGGAGCAGGTCGTGCATATTGAGTGCGCCAACTAATTGGTTATCTGAACCGGTAACCAATATTGCATTAATTTTTCTCTCTTCCATCTTTTGGAGTGCTTCGGCGGCGAGGGTTCCCGGTGAGAGTGTTGTGCAGTTTCTAGACATAACTTCACCAACCTGCGTGCTGTGTAGGTCGTGTTTGGATTCAAGCATTCTGCGCAAATCACCATCGGTGAAGATTCCACTCAACTGCCCTTTGCTATCCATTACAGCGGTCATGCCCATTTTCTTTGCGGTTATTTCAACGAGTGCTTCACTCACCATGGATTGCTCTGAAACAGATGGGATTGCATCTCCAGTGTGTAGAAGGTCATCAATTTTGAGCAATAATTTCTTTCCTAGGCTGCCTCCTGGGTGGGAAAGGGCAAAATCTTCTTTTGTGAAGCCGCGTGATTCAAGTAGAGCAACGGCGAGCGCATCTCCCATAACAAGTGATGCAGTTGTGCTAGATGTGGGCGCAAGTCCTAGCGGGCAAGCCTCTTCGCTTACCTTAACATTAAGGTGTGCGGTGGACTGTTTGGCAAGAGATGAGTTGGGGTTTCCAGACATGCCGATTAATGGAATATTAAATCGTTTGATTAGCGGGATAATGGTGAGTAGCTCATTTGTCTCACCAGAATAGGAGAGTGCTAGAACAACATCATTTTTAGTGATCATCCCTAAATCACCGTGGCTGGCCTCTCCTGGGTGAACGAAAAAGGCAGGGGTTCCTGTGCTGGCGAGTGTTGCAGCAATTTTATTGCCGATGTGGCCCGACTTCCCCATTCCAATAACAACAATTCGGCCTGCACACGCCAACATCAGTTCGCAAGCATCGGTAAAGGTATTATCAATGCGCTCTTCTAATGCCGCTATGGCGCGGCCTTCAGTTTTAATAACGGAGATTCCGAGTTGCCTGAGATTTTGTTTGTCGATATTCATCGTTTTTAAGTCGCTGAGAGGGTGGAAAAAAGAAGGAACTGGTAGCCGCAAAAGGCAGAGAAAAGAAGCCCTCCTTCAAGCCGGTTGATTCGTCCTTCCCCTTTAAATCCGTAACCCATTATAAACAGTACACCCGTGAGGGCCAGCATGAAAGGAAAGTCGCGGGATATGATGTCAGGGTCGACGATGCCTGGATGAATTAATCCGGGAAGAGAGAGGACGGCAAGGAGGTTATAGACATTGGAGCCGATGATATTACCGATAGCGAGGTCGTCCTCTTTTTTAAGAATGCTGGCGATAGAGGCTGCCAGCTCAGGCAGGCTTGTTCCGAGAGCGATAATGGTTAGACCAATCACTAAATCGCTAACATTAAATAGGTGTGCAATCTCAACGGCAGACCAGACAAGCAGGCGTGAGGCGATCATTAACCCAATAAGTCCGCCCAGGCACCACATAAGAGCGGTCTTCGTGGCCATATGGCCAGCTAGTTCATGCTCGATTTCTTCGCTGATAGGGTCTTCTTTTCTATCTTGGGCGACTAAAGCTGAGCGAATAACCCATGCTAAAAATAGAAAAAGTAAAGTGAGCATAATGGCGCCATCTATGCGGCTTAGCTCTCCATCAAGAAATAGCCAGTAGCAGGCAAGGCTTAAGGTAAACAGTACAGGGAGCTCACGGCGGAGGATTTTAGAGTGAACCCCAATCGGTACGAGTAGCGCAGTTACACCGAGGACAAGCGCAATGTTGGTGATGTTTGAACCCAAGGCGTTGCCGATTGAGAGGCCAGGATTACCTTCCCACGCAGCAAATCCTGAGACGAGCATTTCTGGGGCTGATGTACCAAAGCCCACGATGGTTAGGCCGATAATAAGGGGTGATATGCCGAGATTTTGGGCAATTCTGGCGCTACCTAGAACAAATTTGTCAGCAGCATAAATTAAGAGTGCAAAGCCAGCAATTAACCCGATAGTGTATAGCAGCATACTGTTCGTAAAATCCATAGGAATTATAGCGCCGGAATTATGCCATTTTCCGGTTTGTTAAACCAATGGCTGAAATCATGAAGAGCTCGGTGGGGCCAATTTGACTTGTATCCGCCACCTCATGGAGAATAGCTCGGTTCAGATACAAACTTGTTGCGGATATTAATAGATATAAAATGACAGAAGCAGTTGCCAACTCAAAGGATGTGCTCGTTTCGGTGAGTGATCTTAGCTTTAGCCGAGGCTCAAAAATGATTTTTGATGGCATTAGCATGGAAATTGAGCGTGGTAAGGTGACCGCAATTATGGGGCCTAGTGGCACCGGAAAAACAACGCTGTTAAAACTAATTGGCGGGCAGCTCTATCCTCAAAAAGGAATCGTTACAATTGATGGGCAGGTTGTTCATCAGTTAAATCACAAGGGGCTGTATAAGCTGAGAAAAAGGCTTGGTTTGCTGTTCCAGAGTGGTGCCTTGCTGACCGATATGACCGTTTTTGAAAATGTTGCCTTTCCGCTTAGGGAGCATACAGAATTGTCGGAGTCGATGATTCGCAGCTTAGTGTTGATGAAGCTGCAGGCGGTAGGTTTGCGTGGAGCGCGGGATCTGATGCCTAATGAGCTTTCGGGCGGTATGGCAAGACGAGTTGCATTGGCAAGAGCCATTGCGCTTGATCCGATGATGATAATGTACGATGAGCCGTTTACGGGTCAGGATCCCATCTCAATGGGTGTTTTGGTGCAGCTAATTCGGTTGTTAAATGATGCTTTGGGGTTGACCAGTATTATTGTTTCGCATGATGTGCAAGAGACCTGCGCAATCGCGGATTATATTTATTTGGTCTCGGGTGGAAAGGTTGTTGGCCGCGGTACGCCTGATGAGTTGCGGCATTCGGATTCTGAATGGGTTCAGCAATTTATGAACGGATTCGCTGATGGGCCGGTTCCTTTTCATTATTCAGCAAGAGATTATGCTGATGATCTGGTTGCCACCGAGTAGCTAGGGAGAAGTTGATAAATGGTTGAAAAAGTACAGCAGTTAGGCCAGTTTACGCTGGAGATATTTGAGAAGTTAGGGCGCAGTACCTTTTTTCTCTGGCATACGCTAACGGGAATGATGGAGGTGTTGGCGAGGCCCCGCCTGATTATCGCCCAGCTTCATTCAGTTGGTGTTCGAACCGTCCTGATTATCATTGTGTCTGGACTGTTTATAGGCATGGTTTTGGGGTTACAGGGTTACACCACGCTATCAGATTTCGGCGCGGAGCAATCGCTGGGTGTGATGGTGGCGGCCTCTTTGGTCAGGGAGCTAGGCCCTGTTGTGACAGGACTTTTATTTGCAGGTCGAGCTGGGTCGGCGCTAACGGCAGAGATTGGCTTGATGAAAGCGACTGAACAGTTGTCTGGTATGGAGATGATGGCTGTTGATCCGGTCCGGCGAATTATCACGCCACGTTTTTTGGCTGGATTTATTTCGATGCCTCTTCTCGCAGCACTGTTTAGCATGGTTGGTGTGCTTGGTGGTCATTTGGTTGGTGTCGGTTTGTTGGGGGTCGATGATGGAGCCTATTGGTCACAAATGCAGGCCAAAATTGATTTTAATGAAGACATTTTGAACGGCATTATCAAGAGTGTTGTCTTCGGTTTTATTGCGACTTGGATTGCACTGTTTGAAGGTTATGATGCAATCCCAACTTCCGAAGGGGTGAGTCGTGCAACAACAAATACAGTTGTAATCTCTTCACTGGCAATACTGGGTGTGGATTTCATTCTGACAGCATTGATGTTTGGGGATATTTAGGATGCAAATAACAAGAACAACGGAAATAATGGTAGGGCTATTTGTTGCTGCGGGAATCGTTGCAATTTTCTTTATGGCAATGCAGGTGAGTAACCTGGGTGGCCTTAATGATAAAGAGGGTTACAAGGTTACTGCTCGGTTCGAAAATTCGGGTGGGTTGAAAGTGAAATCCCCGGTTACGGTGGCAGGTGTTCGTGTTGGGCGAGTGGCATCTATTCATTTCGATAATGAAACATATGAATCTGTAGTCGAGATAACGATCGCCTCAGAATTTAATACGCTTCCAACCGATAGCAGTGCTGGCATTTATACTGCGGGTCTGTTGGGTGAGCAGTATATTGGCCTTGAGCCTGGTGGTGATGAGGAGTTTCTTAAAGGTGGTGATGAGATTCAGTTAACTCAGTCTGCTTTAGTTCTGGAAGAGATCATCGGCCAGTTTTTATTCAGTAAGGCAGAAGGGGAATAGCTGATGATTCGGGGTTTATTCGCGGCGCTATTTTCTGTTGTTGTTGCAACAGCTCAAGCATCTGAGCCTGAAGATGGCCGAGAGTTAGTTGAGTCGGTTAGCAGTCATATTTTACAAGAAATTTCTGAAAACAGAGTGCTGTTCACCGAATCGAGCAAAGCACTACACAAGGTTGTGGAAGAGGTGATTTTGCCGCACTTTGATTTTGAGAAAATGTCGAAGTTTGTGATGGTTCGTCAATGGCGAAAAATGGATGCAGAGCAGCGAGGCCTTTTCGAACAGGAGTTTCGTGGGTTGATGGTGAGAATTTACGCGAAGGCGTTGCTCGAGTATGAAGATGAGGAGATTAAATACTTGCCAACTCGCGTGAATAAAAGTCGCAATCGAATTATCGTTCGTACAAAAATCATTCAAGTGAATGGCGGTACACTCTCGATGGATTATCACCTTGAATTAAATGTCGATAGCTGGAAGATTTTTGATATTCGTGTAGAGGGGATTAGTCTTCTCAAAAGCTATAAAGACCGTTTTGGGCGCCAAGCGAAAGCTAAAGGTGTTGATGCGGTGATTGAAGAATTGATTGCTAGAAACAAAAAAGCAGCTACTCAAGAAGAGGTTGTGACAGAGGATCCGGTCAATGAGCCAGGTTGAGTTACAGGAAACTTCCGAGGGCGAGGTGTCGCTATCTGGTGTTTTGAGTTTTGGTTCTGTTAATGAGGCGTTAGACGCGATGCAGCCGTTGATCGATAGTCGGAGCTCTCTTTTGATTGATCTGTCAGGTGTAGAGCGCGCAGATAGTGCAGGACTTGCGCTGTTGGTCGAGTGGATTTCTCAAGCGCAACAGAAAGGTATTCGCCTCTCTTATTGTGAAATTCCCCAGCAAATACTGGCAATTGCAAGAGTGAGTGGCTTGGATACGGTTCTCCCGATAGAGCTAAACTAACGGAATTTTATTTTTGATTTGCTCTGAGTAGATTGGAGCCTAGGTGGGGTTTAAATGGATAAATTGATTGTTACGGGTGGCGGTCCACTTTCTGGTGAGCTGCGCATTTCAGGTGCAAAAAATGCGGCTTTGCCAATTATTGCGGCAACACTACTTTCGGACTCTCCGGTTTCGGTGGGAAATATTCCGCATCTCCAAGATGTAACAACCATGATGAGCCTGCTTGGTCAGATGGGCGTGCAGTTAATAATGAATGAAAAGATGGATGTTGAGATCGATCCGACAACTATTCAGCAATTTGAGGCCCCATACGAACTCGTAAAAACAATGCGTGCCTCGATTCTAGTGTTAGGGCCTCTGCTTGCACATTTTGGAGAGGCGCAAGTCTCTCTGCCTGGTGGTTGTGCGATTGGTACACGTCCTGTTGATATTCACCTTAAGGGTCTTGAGGCGATGGGGGCGGAAATCACCGTAGAAGCTGGTTATATCCGTGCTAAAGCGAAAAGGTTAAAAGGCTGTCGTTTCGTTCTTGATGTTGTCACGGTAACAGGTACTGAAAACCTTTTGATGGCGGCAACTCTAGCAGGAGGTACGACGATTCTTGAAAATGCAGCGAGAGAGCCTGAAGTGATCGATCTTGCTGATTTCTTGAATGCAATGGGTGCAAAGATTACGGGCGCAGGAACCGACACGATTACGGTTGAAGGTGTTGAGTCACTTTCTGGTGATGGGCTGACCTATAACGTATTGCCTGATCGCATTGAAACAGGCACCTATTTGGTGGCTGCTGCGATGACAAGAGGAAAGATCAAAGTTAAAGATACAGCCCCAGATTTGCTTGATTCTGTTTTAGGTAAATTGAGAGAGGCTGGTGCTGAAGTAACGGTTGGTGATGATTGGATTGAGCTAGATATGCACGGTAAGAAACCTAAAGCGGTCTCCGTGCACACAGCACCTTACCCAGCATTCCCAACGGATATGCAGGCGCAGTTTACAGCGCTAAATGTTGTTGCTGATGGTGTCGGCGTCGTGACAGAGACCGTTTTCGAAAATCGTTTTATGCATGTTCAAGAGATGCAGAGGATGGGTGCAGATATTAAGCTAGAGCATAATACGGCAATTTGCCAAGGGATTGAGAAGCTGGCGGGAGCACCAGTAATGGCAACTGATTTGCGTGCCTCGGCAAGCCTGGTTCTGGCGGGCCTTGTTGCAGAAGGGGTGACGGTAATTGAGCGTATTTACCACATTGACCGTGGTTACGAGCAGATTGAAGAAAAGTTGGCGCTATTAGGAGCCAATATTCGAAGAGTACCTAGTTAATGACGATGCTAACAATTGCCTTATCAAAAGGGCGAATTTATAAAGAGACGTTGCCTCTGTTGGCGCAGGCAGGAATTGTGCCTGCGGAAGATCCGGATAAAAGCCGAAAACTGATTTTGCCAACTAACCGTGAAGATGTGCAACTACTGGTTATTAGGGCGACAGATGTTCCGGTGTTTGTTGAATATGGCGCAGCGGATCTTGGTGTTGCCGGCAAGGATGTGTTGGTTGAACATGGAGGGGAGGGTTTGTATGAGCCACTTGATCTAGGTATCTCCAAGTGCCAATTAATGACGGCTGGCCCTGTTGATTACCAGCCAAGTAAAAGACGACTACGTATTGCCACTAAGTACGTTAAGGCGGCTCAGCAATATTTTTCTGAACGCGGGCAGCAGGTCGAGATGATCAAGCTGTATGGCTCAATGGAATTGGCTCCGCTCGTTGGGCTTGCCGACTGCATTGTTGATCTGGTCGATACAGGTAATACATTGCGAGCAAACAGGTTAGAGCCTTGGGAGTTGGTGATGGAGGTGAGTTCAAGATTGGTTGTAAATAAAGCGGCTATGAAAATGAAACACAAATTGGTAAGCCAGTTAATTGCAGATCTGTCTGAGGCGGTAGATAAGCAGGCTGAAAATGGCTGAGGTCAATGTTAACCGATTAGATTCATCAGTACCCAGCTTTGACGAAGAGCTGAGTGCACTGCTGGCTTGGGAAGAACAGTCAGATCTAGAAATTCATCAGCGCGTTTTAGAGATTATCGAGGCGATTAAAAAGAATGGTGATGCCGCATTAATCGATTATACCGAGCGATTTGATCGCTATAGCGTTAGTGAGGCGGGCGAACTTGAGTTAAGCAAATCACAGCTAGAAGAGGCGTGGAATTCATTAGACTCTGAAGAGGCTCAGGCGCTAGAGATTGCGGCAGAACGAATTCGGATTTATGCGGAGCACCAAAAACTAGAATCATGGGATTTTCGCGATGAAGATGGAACGCTATTAGGGCAACAAATCAGGCCTCTCGATAAGGTCGGTGTTTATGTGCCGGGTGGTAAAGCCGCTTACCCCTCATCTGTCTTGATGAATGTTATTCCGGCAAAGGTTGCGGGCGTATCTGAAATAGTCATGGTTTCACCCGCGCCAAATGGAAGTCGAAACAGTTTGGTTATGGCTGCTGCGTATCTGGCAGGTGTTGATCGCCTGTTTTTGGTGGGGGGTGCTCAGGCGGTTGCGGCATTAGCGTGGGGAACAGAGACAGTTCCAAGAGTCGATAAGATTGTTGGTCCGGGTAATATCTATGTGGCAACTGCCAAAAAACTTGTTTTTGGTAAGGTTGGTATCGACATGATTGCCGGTCCATCGGAGATATTGATTGTCTGTGATGGAAAAACCAATCCTGATTGGATTGCAGCGGATCTTTTTTCGCAAGCCGAACACGATGAAGATGCGCAATCAATTTTGTTAAGCCCAGATCAGGCTTTTTTGGATGCAGTGCAAGAGAGCATGGCATCCCTTTTGGAAAAGATGGATCGAGAGAAGGTGATTCGAGAGTCTTTGGCCACCAGAGGAGCGCTGATAAAGGTTAAAGATATTGATGAGGCAATAGCAATCACAAACCGTATTGCGCCAGAACACCTTGAGCTTTCAGTTGATGAGCCTGAAAAGGTTGCCGAGCGAATAGATCATGCCGGGGCTATTTTTATGGGGCGTTATACCGCTGAAGCGGTTGGTGATTATTGTGCAGGCCCAAATCATGTGCTGCCCACATCTGGGACGGCTCGTTTCTCATCGCCATTAGGTGTTTACGATTTCCAAAAGCGTTCTAGTTTAATTGGCTGCTCAGCAGAAGGGGCAAGCCGTTTGGGGGAGACAGCCTCTTTGCTGGCGCGAGGTGAAGGGTTGGTAGCACATGCAGTTTCAGCTGAGTATCGAATCAAGAAAAGTTAGATTATGACTGTCATTAACCGCATCGAGTCGCTGATTAGGCCAGAAATTCAGGCGCTTTCAGCGTATAAAACGGTTCCGCCGGGGGAGTGTATCAAGTTGGACGCAATGGAAAACCCCTATTCATGGCCGGATGAAATGGTAGAAAGTTGGCTTGAAAAGGTTCGCTCTGTTGAGATTAATCGCTATCCAGACCCGGCTGCGGAAGGGCTTAAAAAAGCGCTCTATAAATACCAAGATATTCCTGAAAGTAAGGCTCTGCTCTTGGGTAATGGTTCTGATGAGATTATCCAGATTATCCTGATGGCTGTTGCGGGCCCGGATGTGGTTGTATTGGCTCCCGAGCCTGCATTTGTGATGTACCGACAAATTGCGGTAAGCCTTGGGTTGAAATTTAAGGGTGTTCCGTTAGATCCATGTGACTTTTCTCTTGATTTCAAAGCGACGTGTGAAGCGATCAAGCAGGAACAGCCGGCAGTTATTTTTCTGGCCTATCCAAACAATCCGACCGGAAACCTCTTTAACCAAAAGGAGATGGAAGAGATTATCCGTCTTGCACCGGGGCTCGTAGTGGTTGATGAGGCCTATGCGCCATTTACAGATGCCAGTTTTATCGGTTGTTCAGGCTTTGATGAAAACCTGTTGGTGATGCGAACGGTTTCAAAGCTGGGTTTGGCTGGCTTAAGACTGGGCTATTTAGTCGGGGGTGAGCGTTGGATCGAGCAGTTCGAAAAGATTAGGTTGCCCTACAATATCAATACGCTGACACAGCTAACAGCGGAGTTTGCACTAGAAAACAGAGCGGTTTTTGAAGAGCAAACGGCGAAAATACGCAAAAACAGGGCTGAACTGTTTGACCGGCTTGATGAGATAGAAGGTGTTGAGCCACTACCAAGTGATGCCAATTTTATTTTGTTTCGTGTTAAGCATCGGCTCTTTGATCCATCAGGCGTTCATTCAGAACTTAAAGAATCTGGCATCCTAATTAAGAACCTGCATGGCTCAATGCCCCTGCTTGAGGGCTGTTTAAGGGTAACTGTTGGCGCATCTGAAGAAAATGATGCGTTTATAGATTCGCTGACTAAAATAATGGCAAAAAAATAAAATTAAATTTTTTTAGTTAAAACAGTATGTTAGCGCCGAATGTTGCATTGCACATTGACCGTTCTGGTTTTATGCTCCATAATTGAAAGATTAAATTTTGGTTATATTGATAGATTCTTTGATCATCAATTTGGAGATATAAATGAGTAGTGATGCTGTGGTGGATAAGGGCAAGCGTCGATTTCTGATAGCTGCCACTTCGGTGGTTGGGGCTGTTGGGGCCGGCTTTTGGCTCGTTCCTTTTGTCTCATCAATGCTGCCTAGTGAAAAGGCGAAAGCAGCTGGTGCACCTGTTGAAGCGGATATCGGTAAATTAGAGCCAGGCCAGTTAATTCGTGTTGAATGGCGCGGCAAACCAGTCTGGATTTTAAAAAGAACGCCTGAAGCGCTGGCGTCATTGGATGCAATTGAGGGAGAGCTGCGCGATGGTGTTTCTGAGCAGTCAATTCAACCTGAATACTGTAAGAATGCAGGACGCTCAATTAAACCGGAAATCTTTTTGGCGGTTGGCATCTGTACACACTTAGGTTGTTCTCCAACCTTTAGACCAGAAATAGCGCCATCTGATTTAGGAAAGGACTGGCAAGGCGGATTTTTCTGCCCATGTCATGGTTCTAAATTCGATTTGGCGGGACGAGTTTATGCGGGTGTTCCTGCACCGACAAATCTGGTCATACCACCTCATAAATATATTACTGATTCACTGATTCTTATTGGTGAAGATAACGAAGGGGCTGCCTGATGAGTGGATTTGTAAACTGGATAGATGATCGCTTTCCAATGACAAAAGTCTGGAACGATCATCTCGCTAAGTACTATGCACCCAAGAATTTCAATTTTTGGTATTACTTTGGCTCGCTAGCATTCTTGGTTTTAATTAACCAATTGTTGACAGGTGTTTGGTTAACAATGAGCTATAAGCCCGATGCAGCACTTGCATTCGACTCTGTTGAATACATCATGCGAGATGTTAACTGGGGTTGGTTGATTCGCTATATGCATTCAACAGGCGCGTCGGCATTTTTTGTTGTGGTCTACCTACACATGTTTCGCGGACTGATTTACGGCTCATTTAAGAAACCACGCGAACTGGTTTGGACATTCGGAATGTTGATATTCCTAGCATTAATGGCTGAAGCCTTTATGGGATACCTGCTGCCATGGGGTCAAATGTCTTACTGGGGTGCACAGGTAATTATCTCGCTATTCGGCGCAATTCCATATTATGGAGAAGATATTGCGCTCTGGATTCGTGGTGACTTTGTTATCTCTGATGCGACCTTGAACCGCTTCTTTGCGTTCCATGTTATCGCGGTGCCTTTGGTGCTTGTTATGCTGGTGTTTTTGCATATCGTTGCATTGCATAAAGTAGGCTCAAACAACCCTGATGGCGTTGAAATTAAAAAGCTTAAAGATGCAAATGGTGTTCCGTTAGATGGCATTGCCTTCCACCCTTATTACTCTGTAAAAGATATTGTTGGGATCGTGGTGTTTCTGATTGTCTTCTGCGCAATTATGTTTTACGTGCCGGAAATGGGTGGTTATTTCCTAGAGCATGCGAACTTTATTCCGGCTGATCCATTGAAAACGCCTGAGCATATTGCTCCGCTCTGGTACTTCACCCCTTTCTACGCGATCTTGCGTGCCGTTCCTGATAAGTTCTTGGGTGTGATTGCAATGTTTGGTGCGATTATTGTGTTGTTTATCATGCCTTGGCTGGATCGTAGCAAGGTTAAGTCAATTCGTTATCGGAGCATTGTTTTCAAGATTGCTGTTGCGATTTTTGTGATCAGCTTTATGGCACTTTGCTATTTAGGTATGCAGGCAGCAACACCAATGAACACATTGCTCTCTAGAGTATTCTCAATAAGCTACTTTGGTTTTTTCCTTTTGATGCCGTTGTACGGGCTGTTTGATGGGAAGAAAGAGGTTCCAGAAAGGGTGACAAACAAATGAAGAAAATTGCAGCAATATTGATGTTGACTATTTCTGGTTTGGCATCGGCATCAAGCGGTGTCCACTTAGATAGTGCCTCGGTTGATTTGACTGATAAGCCATCACTCCAGCGTGGCGCCAAATACTTTGTTAACTACTGCATGAGCTGTCATTCGGCAAAATACATGCGTTACTCTCGTATGGCCAGAGATCTTGGTATGCCTGATCAGATGGTTCAAAGCAACTTGATGTTTACAGGTGAAAAGATCTTTGATGGGATGACTGTCTCTATGAATCCGAAGGATTCAAAAAGATGGTTTGGTACACCTCCACCTGATTTGTCACTGATTGCTAGATCACGCGGCGCAGATTGGTTGTACACCTATCTAAGAGGCTTTTATCAAGATGAGAGCAGACCATTTGGTGTGAATAATATCGCCTTTAAAGATGTTGGTATGCCAAACGTACTTTGGGAGCTACAAGGAACTCAAAAGGCAGTATTTAATGATGAGACAGATTCTGATGGTATTCCAGTTAAAGTCTTTGATCACTTTGAGAAAACGACTGAAGGAACTCTTTCGACAGAAGAGTTTGATAAGGCGGTCAATGATTTAGTTGGCTTTTTGGAATATGTCGGAGAACCAGGAAAGCTTGAAAGGCAAGAGTTAGGCTGGAAAGTGATTCTGTTCCTCCTGTTCTTCTTGGTTATAGCCTATGCGCTAAAGAAGGAATTCTGGAAAGATATTCATTAAGAAAAGAGATAATTGACGGGCGCAAGTGTAGGCCTGTGACTGATGAGGAGATCATCCGGAAACGGTGATTTCCTCATCGTATTTTAAAAAGAAGTGGAGTTCAGACAGTGGCAATAACGGCTAGTAAAAAACCAGTAATGACTATCTTTTCCTCTGAGACAGGTATTGAGTCACATCGCGTTCGGATGGTTCTTGCCGAGAAGAAGATCAGCGCCGAAATAGAGTTTATAGATCTAGACGAGCCACCCGAAGATTTTATTGATCTTAATCCATACGGAACGCTACCGGCTCTAATAGACCGCGATCTTGTTCTTCATAACTCAAGAATTGTTATGGAATATCTTGATGAGCGTTTTCCGCATCCGCCTCTTTGCTCTGTTGATCCGGTTTCGCGTGCTCGCTTCAGAACAATCATTCAGCGTATTGATGATGATTGGTACCCGCTTGTTGAAGAGATTGAAAATTCAGCTGATAAGAAGGCGGCTAAAGCCAGGAAATTGCTAAAAGAGAGATTAATGTCGGTTATGCCTGTCTTTGAAGCACAACCTTTTTTCATGAGCGATGAATTAACACTAGTCGATTGTGCGCTAGCACCGCTTCTATGGAGATTGCCTTCACTAGGAATTGATTTGTCAAAACAGGCTGATGCGCTAAAGGCCTATTCAAAACGGCTTTTTGAGCGTGAATCATTTCTAGAGAGTCTTAGCGAAGAAGAAAAATACCTTAATGCAGAAGACGCTCGCCTGAGAGGCTAAACACTCGATTTGCCGATGAAAACACTACGTCCCTATCTAATCCGAGCGGTTTATGAATGGTTGGTCGATAATGAGCAGACGCCCTATCTATTGGTTGATGCTAATTATCAAGGTGTCGTAGTACCAGAATCATCCGTTTCAGACGGCAAGGTGATTCTCAATGTTGGCCCTGCAGCAGTTCAGGGTCTTTTGCTTGGCAATGATGTCGTTGAATTTAGTGCCCGTTTTGGCGGTTCGCCAATGACAATCATTGTTCCAATCGCGTCGGCATTAGCCCTTTACTCGAAGGAGACAGGTAAGGGAATGGTGTTTGAAGAAGAGGCTCCAGGAGATGAACCTCCTCCAGAAGAAAAACCAAGCAAGGCTGAGAAACCCGCCCTTCGAGTTGTTAAATAGCCTTTATAGGCTAAAGCCGATATAGCTCAGTTGGTAGAGCAACGCATTCGTAATGCGTAGGTCAGCGGTTCGACTCCGCTTATCGGCTCCACTTCACAACAACCATTCCATAGATCCATTAAAGTTTTTTAGTGATATATTGGCTGCTCGTAGCAAATTATTTCTCTAAAAGGCCCGCCATGTTTTCTAAACAGTATCTATTATTGCTCGCGCTTCTAAATGTTTTATGCGCACCGGTTGCGTATGCCCAACCAATAAATATCGTCACAAGCCAATGGGTTCCCTATGTCGATTATAATCAAGAAAACAGAGGCTTGGCTGTCGAGATTGTAACTAGCGCATTAGAGCGTAAAGGCTATCAACTAAACATATCGGTTGACGATTGGCCGCGTGCATTAGAAGGTTTGAAGTTGGGTCTGTTTGATGCGAGTTGTGCGATCTGGAAATCCTCTGATCGTGAAGAAGATTTGCTATTTAGTGAGCCTTACCTCAAAAATAAAATCAGCTTTATCAAAAAGAAGACGTTGCAACTAAACTACAGTCAGCTAAGTGATTTGAGAGGCTATCTGATCGGCGTTGTGCGAGATTACGCCTACGGAGATGTGTTTTTAAAATCAAAAGATCTTATAAAGATCCCATCAAATCATATCGTCCAGAATCTAATTAAGCTTAAAGAGGGAAAAATAGAGCTAACGCTGGGTGATGAGAGGGCTATTAATCACGAATTAAACAAATTCTTTCCTAATGGGATGGCTGACTTTGAATTCATTGAGCCACCATTAGAGTACAAAAAATTGTATTTTGCAGTTAGTAAATCGAACAGATTGGCCGATAAAATTATTAGTGATTTTAATCAGTCGATTAAAGAGATGAAGAAAGATGGCTCGTACGCCAAAATTCTCAAAAAATACGACTTTGACCCAACGCACACTGTAGCGCATTAAGAATATTGAGGTGGTGGCTTTAGAAACACTTTGCTGTGTTATGCGGAAAAGGTCTCTTTTAAGCTCTCAATTGAATGGAAGTGATCGTATCTGTATGGCTGTTGATTTGATGAAAGGATAAATTAAAAAACAGAAGGGTTCTGAGGGTTTAATATTTATGTGGTTATTTCCCGGTTGTTTCTCAGTTGGAATTGCTGGCCCAGTCCTTAATTTTTCCAGCGCTAGCGGCGTACCCAAGATTGGCAATTTGATCAACTTTGTCGTAATCAAGTGTGTCAACCGTCTCTACAGGAAGATCTAGATACAAATCGGCCATATTTTTTTCTTGTATTTTTACGCCATAATTTACCGCTGCAACGGTAATAGAGCGCTCTAGTATTTGCAGAATACTGGGTGCCTTGATTCCTCTTTGGAAGGGATTAATGCGAGAGATAAACAGTCTGAAGCCAGAGATGTCGTGGGGGAAAGATTCATTATTGGTCAAGTCTAGTTTGGGTGAAATATCTACCGCGATAATGTTGCAGTCGCCGGCAACTTTTCGCATTTCATCAATGGGTAGGTTGTTGAGCAGACCGCCATCAACTATCAAATCGCCACTTTTGAGCATGGGCGGGATCATCGCCGGTAGCGACATGCTAGAGCGGGCTGCATTTTTTAAAGAGCCGCGATCGTGAATGATCTGTTCTGCCCGTGTAAGGTTGGTTGAAATGCAAAAAAAAGGGATCACAAGGTCTTCGATTAACTGTTCGCCAAAAACGGCATTGAGCTCTTTTCCAATACGCCTCCCTTTAATAAGTGAAAGAATGGGCAACGTATAATCAAAGAGGTTTTGGAAGTGTTTTTTGCACAAATGAATGAGCTCTTTGCTCTCGTATCCCATGGCTAGGGCGGATGAAATAATGGCCCCTACACTTGTGCCGCAAACCCTATCAATAGGTATTCCTTGCTCTTCTAGTGCACGAATAACCCCAATATGGGCATAGCCACGCGCCCCGCCACCGCCCAAGACCAATGCATTGGCATTGCCGGTTAATAATCTGCCTAGCCGTTGCATATCACCGAGTACGCCTGAACGAATGTGGATCCAATCATTAAGCTGGCGTTTGTTAAGCCAGGATCGTGTGCCAGTTATGGTTTTCTTGGCGTCTGAGTGGGTAAGAATAAGGCTTTTATTTTGATGCTTGGCTATGCGACCTGCGTTCAGTATTTTCTCTTCCGTGGTGCTGACCTCAGATCCTTGGTCAGCATCAGAAATGATCAATAAATGGTCGGAATAATGTAATAACTTATCGTTCCAATTGTTCCATTTTCGATCAGCAATGAGCAGAACGTAATCATATAAAAACTCTTGCTGCTCTAACCATTGTGCAACTTGTGTGTCGTAAGTATTTGTGTCTTTTCTTAGAGAGATGCCTTTAATGCCTAAAGCTCTATCGACATCACTAGAGGTTACACAAATAACAGAGCCCCATTCCAGCATTGCTAGCCTCAATTCTGCTGCAAAGTTATTGAGGCAGTGCTCTTCTCTCGAGGGAATAAGCGCGTATGTCTTGCCAAAGCTACTAGTATGCTGTGTAGATGATTGAAATTTAAATCGATGCCCAAGCAGTTTTGCTATTTGAAGCATTGACTGGGGTTGTCTCTCCACCAATCTATCAAAGCCTTCACGAGAAAATCTTGCTACAACAGAGTCTCTAACGGCAAATACGGTCGCAATTCTTTCCGATTGTGTAAGGAAGGCAACTTCACCCGATACCTCGCCAGCATGAATAATATTGGATAGCCTTTTTTCTCCATCAGGAGTTTGTGTTACCGATTTCAATCGACCCGATAAAACAATATAAATAGCGTCACCCGGATCGCCTTGTTTAAAGAGGACGCTTCCATTTTGCAGCTCCTTCCATTGGATCTCATTTGTAAGGGAGTGAAAAATTTCAGGGTCGTGAACTTTAAACTCGACCGAAAAAAATAGGCTTAGCTGTGCTTGATAAAAGATATTTCTTAGTGCTTTGTTAAAGAGGCTAGAAGCCTCTTGATGGGTATCAAAGAAAGTACTTAGATCATCTTTTAATATTTTAAGTACGGAGCATGGCCCATTTGATGTTATGGACATCTCATGGGTGCGACTGGCATAGGACAAAAACCCACCAATCAAATCTGTTTTATTTAGCGTGATCAGAATCTGTTTGGGTGTGTCTGGATTTAAAAGGTTTAAGTCAAAAGAGCCTGTGGAAATCAGGTACAGGTAGGGCTCGTTGTGGCCTCTTCGAATAGGCAAGGATGCGCCATCAGCTAACGCAAGCTCAGAAAATAGAGGGCTCAACTCCTTCAAGGCGATCTCAGTAAGGTGATCAAAAGCGGGAATTTGGCGTAATACAGCTAGTATTGAGCTTAAAGTTGAGTCGTTCATAGGTGTAGATTAAAAGGCTTGGGGTGCTTGTTTGATTTAGTTCATGCTTCTTAAGGCTGATTATTCGACTACCGAAAAGCTAGCAAGTTCGCTTGTACTATAAAAAACGGGGTTTGGTGCGAAGGTCGACTACATCTTTATTAGGTTTTACTTTAGGATTGATGGCATAAGGAGCGGGTGAAAGAATAGGAGCTCTATTGAGTAGCAAATCTGCTAAAAGCCGTGCTGAAGCTGGGCCTATTACAAAGCCATTTCGGAAGTGGCCGCAATTCGCGCTTAGATTTTTAATTTCGGGATGCTTGCCTATATAAGGTACCCCCTTCTCAGTGCCGGGTCGAAGCCCAGCCCACTGTTTTTCGACTGGATGGTTTTTCAATTCAGGCAGGCGGTTGCAGGCAAACTGTTTAAGACTATTTAGCGCCTCATCACTAATCGACTTGTCAAAGCCCGAATGTTCAACGGTGCTGCCAACCAAAATGCGACCATCCTTCCGCGGGATTAGGTAGCGGCCAGAATCCAGAATCATTTGGTTTAGTAGCCCCGGTTTGGCTTTAAATAAAATCATCTGCCCCTTAACAGGCTCAATCTGAATTTGCCCTTTATCGGGCCAGATTTGAGAAGACCATGCGCCACTGCAAACAATATAGTTAGATGCAGAATGGGATATCTGTTTGCCTTTAATTGCGCTTACATGCCGATTTTTAATGGAAATCTCAGTGATTTCCTCATGCTCAATAAACTGGACCCCTTTAAGGGTTAGATCAGAACGAAGTGCCTTAAGAAGGCGTGGATTTCGTGCCTGTTTAATATGTGGGAGCCAAAGAAGGTCGTTGTAAGAGTGGGTTAGGCTTGGGGCGAGCTTCTTAATCTGGCTGGAAGTAATCTTTTCATGCGGAACATTAAACCGATTTAACCAGCTTAAGGCCGAACCATCTTCTGGTTGGTCGGCAATCAGTAAGCCGCTGGGAAGAATTTCGGGATCTATATTTGTTGACGTTATGAGCTGATCAGAAAGAGCGGAGAACTGCTCCTGGCTCCAAAGGAAGAGTGCGGTCACTGCATCATCGTACCGCCAAGGATAAAGCGGAGAGAGAATTCCGCCGCCTGCCCAAGAAGATTCAGTAGATAAGGCACTTTTATCAATGATTGATACAGATGCGCCGGCGCAGGATAGCTCTCGTGCGGTTAACAGGCCGGAAATGCCACCGCCAATAATAAGGTAATCAGGAGTCATGGTGGAATTTTAACCGCATGAAGAGGTATGGAAAAGAATTAACGCAAGGACGCTATGGCGCAAAGCCGCTAAGAGAAGAGATTTTCTTTGCGTTTTGGCCCCTTGGCGCCATTGTGTTGAGGTTTTTAGATTTGTTGCATCAGGTAAACAAACCTTTATTTCATAAGGTTTATAGCAATATTCAGGATAAAAACTCTAATAATTTGTACAAGTTGCGTTTATAAACTATTGTTAATTACGAATTGCTTTGCTAGTATCTGGCCACCAATATAGGTAAAGGTTGTTGTAAATTAGCAAAAAAACTAACTTTGTATCAATCATCACAATCCCTAGGGGGGAACGAGAATATGATTAAATTTTTCAAAAAAGCGCCATTAGCGGCGGGTGTTGTAATTGCGATGGCATCAGGTGGTGCACAAGCGATCAGCACAGGTACTGATTTAAACTTGACAGCAAAAGCAGCTGCCGGTGGTATGGGCGGCGCGGCATACACAATGCCTCAAGAGGCTTCTGCTGCGGTTTTTGGTAACCCAGCAACTTTGACGCAGTTCAAAGGCTTCAACATGAACTTTGGTGCATCTTACTTGGATTACGATCTTTCAAGCAAGGATGTCTCTGATAATCTTGGCTTGACCTCTGGGCAAACCCATACAAACGACGCGGGTGGCTATATAGTTCCAGATGTTGGTATTACTCTTGAACTTGCTCCAGGTCTAGTAATTGGTACGGGTCTTGAGGTTGATGCCGGCTTGGGCGCTGATTACCGTGATGATCCAATCATGGCTAATATACTCGGTGGTCTAAACTTGCATGTTGAGTTGATTTCATTCAATGCCAATTTAGCAGCCGGTTATGAAGTGACTGATAAGTGGTCTGTCGGTGCAGCTGCAACGGTTGGTTTTGCTCTATTTCAAGTGGCTGATAGCAATGGGGCGGCAAGTGTCGCTGCTGGTGGTGCAGCGGGATCATCTAGCTCAGTCCACGATATTGGCTTTGGTTTAACTTTAGGAACAACCTATGAGCTTCAGCAAGGCATTATGGTGAGTGGTACCGCTAAAAGCCCTGTGAAGTATTCTTTTAATACTGTTGCAGATGCGGGTGGTCCGGCGTTGGGGGCAGGTACAGCTGGGAATTGGCAAGATACAGACCTTGAGCAGCCACTTGAATTGATCGTTGGTGTTGCTTTGGATGATGTGCTGATGCCAGGTCTTTTGGTTGAAGCGGACGTTATCTGGAAAAACTGGGGCGACGCAGACTTCTACGAAGATATTTTTGACGATCAATTCCTGATCGCAGTTGGTGCTCAACTTGAAGCGGGCGATTGGACTTTTCGTGCCGGCTATAGCTGGGCTGAAGATATCTTGGCTAAGCCTAATGCATCAGGAACAATTGGTGGTTTGACACATGCATCGGGATTAGTTCCTTTTGATGCGGGTGCATTAACAATCGTACAGATGTCTCTGACACCGGTTATCTGGGAGCATACAGTAACTGCGGGTATCGGCTATAACTTTACTCCAAATGTTCGCGTTGATGCTTACGGTGCCTACGCGTTTGGCGAATCTGATGATCGTACTTATACAATAAATCCAGCGGCACCTCTAGGAGCAGCTTTCGGTCTAACAGGTGTGCAGGAAGCCAATGCGCAGCAGCAGTGGATGATTGGTGCGGGCCTTAACGTAGCAATGCCTTAGTATCCAAAAATAATAACGTTTTAAAGTTATTGAGCCCCGTGGCCTTGGCCTCGGGGCTTTTTTGTTTTTGAAGGAAAAGACAAGGTAAGAAATAACGCCATCGTTCTTCTGCATCCTGCAGCCACGATATTAGTGCATCCCTGCACGTCAAAGACGCAAAGAAAGAAAACTCAAGATAAATTTTTTCCTTAGCGTCTTGGCGACCCTGCGGCTTAGCGTTAATATTTTTGATTTTTGCATGCCACGAAATGCCATAAGTTAAACTTCACCCATGAAGAATCTCTACCTCCCAATAGAACCTTACAAAGTTCACAGTCTCAAAGCCGATAACCTGCATGCCCTCTATATAGAAGAGTGCGGTAATCCAAATGGCCTGCCGATCATCTTCTTGCACGGCGGCCCCGGCGGTGGCTGTAAACCACACCATCGCAGCTTTTTTAACCCCGAGAAATACCGAATCATTATCTTCGATCAGCGTGGAGCCGGCCGTTCTGTGCCAGCAGGTGAAACCAAGCAAAATAGCACCGACCTTTTAATTAATGATCTCGAATTAATTCGCAACAGCCTAAATGTTGATGGTTGGCTTTTATACGCTGGCTCTTGGGGCGCAACATTAGCACTGCACTATGCGCAGTCGTTCCCCGAAAAAGTGTTAGGCATGGTCTTGCGCGGCTCTTTTCTAGCACGGCAACGCGATTTGGACTGGTTTACGAAAGATGGTGTTTCTAGAATTTATCCAGACTATTGGCAGCGGTTAGAAGCGTTTGTGGGTGAGAATAAAAATGTGGTTTCTGCTATTCATCAAGGTTTATTGAGTGAGGATAAACAACTTCAACTGCAATCTGCCCGAGAGTGGAGTATGTGGGGTGGCGCTGTCGCGTTAGGTGCAGCATTTGATCCGGCATTCTTGGAAAGTGAGCCTGTTTCGGCTGCTGAACTGAATCAGGCGAAGATTGAGCTGCATTACGCGATGAATAATTACTTTATTGAAGAAAATCAGCTGCTCAATAATTGCGATAAAATTGCTCATCTACCGGTTACTTTAGTGCATGGACGGAATGATCTGGTTTGTCCGATAGAATCGGCTTGGGCTTTGCATGAGAGGTTGCCTAATTCTAAATTGAATATCTTGCCAAATTCAGGTCATCTTGCCGATGGTGAAGAGATGATTGATGCACTTGTAAGTGCGACGGATGAGATGTTTTTGAAGATTTGAAGAAATTAACGCAATAGCTCCTCTGCATCCATGCAGTCGCTAATTTAGTGCATCCCTGCACGTCAAGGCGCGAAGGCGCAAAGAAATAAAAACACGTCTGTCATTTGCTCTGAGTCGGCATCTGAAAATATTTCCACCTAACTCAACTTTATATTTGCTCATTTAGGTAAGGAAACGGTAATTTTAAAATAAGAAATCTTTTCCGTGGCGTCCTTGCGTCTTGGAGCCTTTGCGTTAATTCTGTAGATTGATACAATATGACCATGTTAAATGGTCATATTGTATAAGGGTTAATCATGGAGCAAATTTCCAAATCTGAGTTTAAAGCGCATGCTTTACAGGTTTTAAGAGAGATTGAGAAAAGTGGCCGGTCAAGAGTTATCACAGATCGAGGCCGTCCTGCGCTCGAAATTAAAAAACTTAGGCAGATAAAAAGGGATGCGCTAGAAACGCTCCGAGGGACTGTGATTAAATTCGAGTCTCCAACCGATCCAGTTGCGGATGATGAGTGGGAAAATGGATAGTATTATTATTGATACGCATACCTTGGTGTGGTGGGTGAATGGTTCTGATGATCTGTCCACTAAAGCGAACGGTATTATCGGCGATGTGTTGAAGAGTGGTGGAGAGGTGATTATCTCCTCCATATCGGCATGGGAGATTTCTATGTTGATTGAGAAAGGGCGTCTTATATTGAGCATGGATGTAGAAAGCTGGCTGGATGAAGTGTCGCAAATTGAAGGTGTTCGCTTTATGCCGGTGGACAACGAGATAGCTGTAAAGTCTACGGTGTTGCCCGGTGAGTTTCATAAAGATCCTGCCGATCGCATGATTGTTGCAGCAGCGAGAAAGCTTGCAATTCCGTTGGTTACAGCGGATAAAAAGATAATTGCTTATGAGCACGTTAGGACAGTTTGGTAAAGCGGTAAGAAATGAAAAAAAGAATTATCATCGGTATGACAGGCGCTACAGGCGCTATTTATGGTCTTAGAATCCTACAAATTTTAAAAGAGCTACCTGAATGGGAGGCGCACCTGGTTATTTCTCAAGCAGGCGTGCTCAATATTCAGCACGAATTGGGAATGAAAAAGCAGGCGTTGACCGATTTGGCCGATAAGCTTTATTCGATCAATGAGATTGGTTCAGCGATTGCGAGTGGCGCATATAAAACAGAGGGGATGTTGGTTGTTCCTTGTTCGATGAAGACTTTGGCAAGCATTGCGCATGGTTTTTCTGATAATTTGATTTCCCGCGCAGCGGATGTGACGTTGAAAGAGCGGCGTCAGCTAGTCGTTGTGCCAAGAGAGACGCCGCTAAATCTCGCACATATTCGTAATATGGCTTCTGTGACCGAAATGGGCGGTGTGATCTATCCACCACTACCGGCATTTTATGGTGGGAATAAGACGGTTGAATCACTAGTTGATGAAACAGTTGGGCGGTTGCTGGAGTGGTTTGGGATTAATGCTGGTTTGTATGAGCCTTGGGAAGGGCTTTGAGCGTTAAATGCAGAGAAAAAGAAGGAACGCCATCGTTCATCTGCATCCTGCAGTCACGATGTTAGTGCATCCCTGCACGTCAAGGCGCAAGGACGCAAAGGAAAACATTTCTCGCTTCACATATAAATGTGAGACTTCCTAGACCGAGAACAGAATAAACAAAAAAACTTCCATTTCTTTCTTTGCGCCTTAGGGCCTTAGCGCCTTTGCGTTAAGATCTTCTAAAGTATTCAAATAAAGTTTAGATTATCTTTAAATTAAATGAAAAAAAGCGATTTCTATTACGATCTGCCGTCTCGGTTGATCGCACAAAGGCCTCTGCCTGAAAGAACCTCTAGTCGGTTACTTCATCTTGCTCAAAATGGTGAGCTGGCCGATCGACAATTTAGCAGTTTTATTGATCTTGTGAATCCAGGTGATCTGCTTGTTTTTAATAACACGCGGGTTATTCCGGCTCGGCTTTTCGGGCACAAAGAGAGCGGTGGGAAGGTTGAAATTCTGATTGAGCGTTTGCTTGGTGAAAATAAAGTATCGGCGCATGTTCGCTCAAGCAAATCACCTAAGCCCGGTGCAAAACTGATTTTGGATAGTGGATATTCTTGTCAGGTTACTGGGCGGGATGATGACCTTTTTTTGCTTCATTTTGAGGTTGATAATCTTGGCGAGGTGTTGGAAGAGATCGGCCATATTCCACTTCCTCCCTATATAGAAAGGTCGGATGAGCAAGATGACCACGATCGCTATCAAACAGTCTTTGGAACACAGTCGGGTGCAGTTGCAGCGCCCACAGCAGGATTGCATTTTGATGATGAGATGCTGCAAAAGATTGCTGAGAAAGGCATTAATAGCGCATTTGTGACCTTGCATGTAGGCAGCGGGACTTTTCAGCCGGTTCGTGTGGATGATCTGTCGGATCATATTATGCACGCCGAGCAGATTGAGGTGGATGAGTCCGTCGTGGCGCAAATTGAAGAAACTAAAGCTGCCGGTGGTCGTGTGATCGCAATTGGTACGACCGCGGTGAGGGCTTTGGAGTCGGCCTCAAAAGAGGGAGCCCTAAAGCCATATCGAGGCGATACCCGCCTGTTTATCACGCCGGGTTATAAGTTTAATTGTGTTGATGCAATGCTGACCAACTTCCACCTGCCTGAATCAACTTTATTGATGTTGATTTCCGCCTTTTCCAGTTACGAACAGGTGATGAACGCTTATCGGCATGCGATTGAAAAAGAGTATCGTTTTTTTAGTTATGGGGATGCGATGTTTATTGAGGGGCGGCCGGAGTAGGAGTAGGCGGAGAAAAGGAAAGAAAAGAGGGAGCGCAAAGACGCCAAGGCGCAAAGTCGCAAGGAAAGAAAAATAACGTGATGGCGAAAGGATGCAGGTAAACCCTTGTGTTGCGCCTTTGCGTTGAGTCTTTATGCAATATCAAAATGGAGTTTTAAGCATGGATGAAAATGAGGTTAGTTAGGTCGTTATTTCAAGCGCCATTGAGGTGCATCGAACATTAGGTGGGCCAGGGTTGTTAGAAAGTGTTTATGAGGAAGCACTTTCTTGGGAGCTTCAACAGCAAGGGTTGAAGGTGGAGCGGCAAAAAAGTGTTCCGGTATTATATAAAGGAAATGTTTTATCTGTGCCTCTCCGAATTGATCTTTTAGTAGAGGGTCAAGTGATTATTGAGTGCAAGGCAGTACGGCAATGCAATGATATTTTGAAGCGCAGCTATTAACTTATCTTCGGTTGATGAACCTGAAACTGGGTTTAGTTGTTAACTTTGGTGAGCGACTTGTAAGTAAAGGGGTGCGGCGTGTTGTGAATGGTTTGTAAGTGCAAAAATAGAAAGATAACAATTAACGCAAGGACGCAAGGACGCAAGGACGCAAAGGTGCGAAGTCGCAAAGAAAGAAAAAAGTAACGCGAAGGTGTTGGTATGCTGCATGGCTAAGAGCTAAAGGTTTTGCTTTGCGCCTTTGCGTTAAAATCTGTTTGTTTACGGTAAAAAAATGAAATTTAAATTATTAGCAACCGACGGTGTAGCGCGTCGGGGACAGATGCAATTTGAGCGAGGTGTGGTTGAAACACCCGCTTTTATGCCGGTTGGAACTTACGGTACGGTTAAGTCGATGACGCCTGAAGAGGTCGAGCAGATTGGCGCGCAGATCATCTTGGGGAATACTTTCCATCTGATGCTTCGCCCAGGTACCGATGTAATTAAAGAGCATGGTGATCTGCACGACTTTATGCACTGGAAGGGACCTATTCTGACCGACTCGGGCGGATTCCAGGTTTTTAGCTTGGGCGATTTAAGAAAGATAACCGAAGAAGGGGTTCACTTTCGCTCTCCAATTGATGGTCGTAAGATTTTTATGGGGCCTGAAGAGTCGATGCAGGTACAGCGCGATTTGGGCTCAGATATCGTAATGATATTTGATGAATGTACCCCGTGGCCGGCAACGGAAAAGGAGGTCGCAGATTCGATGCGGCTTTCATTGCGCTGGGCAGAAAGAAGCAAGATTGCACATGGTGATAACCCTTCTGCACTATTTGGTATTGTTCAAGGTGGAATGGTTGAGCATCTGCGTCATGAATCGATCGAGGGGCTGAAAAAGATTGGTTTCGATGGTTATGCGATTGGCGGCCTTTCGGTGGGTGAGCCAAAAGAAGAGATGATGAAGGTTCTGGATATTTTGTCACCTGTGATGCCCAAAGATCATCCTCGTTATTTGATGGGGGTTGGTAAGCCGGAAGACATTGTTGAAGCGGTTCGGAGAGGAGTTGATATGTTCGACTGCGTAATGCCGACTCGTAATGCACGCAATGGCCATCTTTTTGTGCGAGAAGGGGTCATCAAGATCCGCAACAGCCAGTATCAACACGATACGAGACCGCTTGATGAGAAGTGTGGTTGCTACACCTGTCAGAACTATTCACGATCTTATCTGCGCCATTTGGAGAAGTGTGGAGAGATTTTAGGGGCAAGGTTAAGCACAATTCATAACCTTTATTATTATCAGGAAGTGATGCAGGGACTGCGGGCTGCGATTGAGAAAGGAGAGCTAGATAGCTTTCTTGAGCAATTCTATTCAGAAAAGGGCAAAAGCGTGCCAGCTATGGCATAATTCTCTGTTGATTTTAGGTGGTGATTGATTAAGTCGCTGCACGTTAACTGTTTAGGCAGGCTGAGCTGTAAATAATGGCTGCCATGATTGAATTTAAAGAGAAGGTAATACGATGAGTTTTTTTATTTCTGACGCCTATGCGGCGGGCGAAGCGGCTGGACAACCTGGAGTCGAGGGGTTGATCTTTCCTGTTGTTTTGATTGCGATTTTCTACTTTATGCTGATTCGCCCACAACAGAAACGGGCAAAAGATCAGAAAAAATTGGTAGAAGAACTCAGCAAGGGCGATGAGCTGATCACCAGTGGTGGTTTGCTGGGGAAAATTATTGATCTCGATGAGAACTTTATTCAGTTGGAAGTGGGTAAAGGATTGACGGTCAGTGTACAGAGAAACTCAGTGGCGACCGTGATGCCTAAAGGGACTATCAAGCAACAAAGTAAAGAGAGCAAATAGGCTTTTTACCAAATTTCATTTTAACCTCGGCTAATGTCGGGGTTTTTATTTTTAGAGAGTAAGCTGGAAAAGTTATGTTGAATCGTTTCCCTGCATGGAAAAACGTTTTAATCATCCTGGTGTTTTTAGCGGGATTACTTTACGCATTACCTAACCTGTTCGGTTCTGATCCGTCAGTACAGGTGAGTGCGTTGAGAGGAGCGGAGGTGAATGAACTGACGCTCACAAAGGTTAAAGCAAAACTTGAAATTGAAAATATTCAGACCAAGGAGGTCGAATCAGGGAAAGATAATTTGCTGATTCGCTTTGAGAATGCAGAACAGCAGCTCAAAGCAGCTGATCTACTAAAAGATGAGCTGGGTGATAATTATACGGTTGCTCTGAATCTTGCGCCTTCAACGCCAGAATGGTTGCGCTCAATCAACGCACTACCAATGTATCTTGGCCTTGATTTGCGCGGTGGAGTTCATTTTCTGCTTGAGGTTGATATGGCCGCAGCCGTTAATCAAGCGGTCGAGCGGTATAGTGGCGATGTTCGTTTTGCGATGAGAAATGCCAAGCCAGCAGTTCGTTATCTGTCGGTAAAAAATGGTAAAAATGGGCTGACGATAAAGTTTCGTGATGAAGAGACTCGCGATGCGGCATCAGAATTGATTGGTAAGGAATTTAGAGCGCTTGAACTGAAGGCCGAAGAGACCGTGGGCAGCTTTCTATTGACGGCAACAATTCCCGAAACAGAGATTCGTGAGATTCGTCGCTTTGCTTTGGCACAAAATATCACCACACTGAGAAATCGTGTTAATGAGTTGGGTGTTGCAGAGCCAGTTATTCAGCAGCAAGGTGATAACCGCATCGTTGTTCAGCTTCCGGGGGTTCAAGATACCGCTAGAGCAAAAGAGATTCTAGGTGCGACGGCAACATTAGAATTTCGCATGGTCGATAAAGATAACGATGCAGCAGCGGCCCAAGCTGGCCGGGTTCCGCTTGGTGCAAAGCTATATCATGAGCGTAATGGACGCCCTGTCTTATTAAAAAGGCGGATTATCGTAACGGGTGATCAGGTTATCGATGCGAAATCGGGTCTTGAGCAGCAGTCTGGTTCAGCAGCGGTATACATCACGCTGGATGGTGTTGGCGCGAAGAAGATGGGTAAAACCACGCAGAAAAATGTCGGTAACCCGATGGCTGTGGTTTACATCGAGAATAAGAGCGAAACGCGCACAATCAAAGGCAAGAAGGTTAAGGTTAAGCGAAAGGTTGAAGAGGTGATTAATATCGCAACCATTCGTGGCGTATTCAGTAAAAGCTTTCAGATTACAGGACTTGATAGCACCGCTGAGGCACGTAATTTAGCGCTTTTGCTAAGAGCGGGCGCACTTGCGGCGCCGGTTGATATTGTTGAAGAGCGGACCGTTGGGCCAAGCCTTGGGCAGGACAATATTGATCAGGGTTTTAACTCTGTGATGATCGGTTTTGTTCTGGTGCTGGTTTTTATGGCCGTTTATTACAAGATATTTGGCTTGGTTGCGAATATCGCGCTGGCGATGAATTTGGTTCTGTTAGTTGCTGTTTTGTCGGTGTTGCAAGCAACGTTAACGCTACCCGGGATTGCCGGTATCGTACTTACCGTGGGTATGGCGGTAGATGCAAACGTGCTGATTTATGAGCGTATTCGAGAAGAAATACGTAACGGTATGAGCCCGCAGGCGAGCATTCATGCCGGTTATGAAAAAGCATTCTCGACTATTTTCGATGCAAACCTGACAACCTTAATTGCCGCTCTAGTTTTGTTTGGATTTGGTACTGGGCCCGTTAAAGGCTTTGCAGTGACACTTTCAATCGGTATTTTAACCTCTATGTTTACCTCAATTTTGGGTACTCGGATGTTTATCAACTTGATATACGGTAATCGCCGTGTCGAGAAACTTTCTATTTAGCAGGTGAAATAGTGAAAAAGAAATTAACAACATCGAATAGGGACTTTTTAGGTAAGCGCAAGATTGCGTTGACGGTTTCTGGGGTTTTACTGGTTATTTCGCTCGTTTCATTGATTGGAAAGGGGCTTGTTTTTGGTATTGATTTTACGGGTGGAACGCTGGTTGAAGTGGGCTTTGAGCAGCCTGTTGAGTTAGCGCCTTTGCGCGAAGGACTGGCCTCTGCGGGTTTTTCTGACGCAACTGTCCAACATTTTGGAACATCAAAAGATATTCTGATTCGATTGGTGCCGAAAGAGGGAATGAACAATGCGAGTGTCAGCACTCAAGTGATGGATGTTGTCAGCGAAGGCAATGCAACCGCTGTACTACGCAGAGTCGAATTTGTTGGCCCTCAAATTGGAGATGAACTTGCTGAAGATGGTGGGTTAGCGCTGTTGTATGCGTTACTTTGCATCCTCATTTATGTTGCTTGGCGTTTCGAATACCGCTTTGCACTGGGGTCGGTTGTGGCGCTTGGGCATGATGTAATCCTGACACTTGGGCTTTTCTCGGTTTTTAGCTTTGAGTTTGATTTAACCGTATTGGCTGCATTGTTGGCGGTAATCGGCTATTCGCTTAACGATACGATTGTTGTTTTTGATCGTATTAGAGAGAACTTCCGTAAGATGCGCAAAGGCTCTCCCGTTGAAATTATGAATGCTTCACTTAACCAAACGATAAGCAGAACATTGGTGACCTCTTTAACAACATTGTTGGTGCTGTTCGCTCTGTTCTTTATGGGTGGGGAGATTATTCATAACTTCTCGCTTGCGCTAATGTTTGGTGTGCTTGTTGGAACTTACTCGTCGATATTTGTAGCGAGCCCAGTTGTTTTAATTATGGGTGTGAGTAAAGAAGACTTGATGCTGCCGGAGAAAGAGGGTGAGTTAATGGATGATCGCCCCTAAGATAGTTTAAATATTCTTAAACTGAAAAAGCCTCAACATTTTGATGTTGAGGCTTTTTTTGTGCTCCGGTGTCTGATTTAGACGAGTGATAACGGGGAAGGTGAGAGTTGTCTCTCTTCAGGTTGAATAGAGATCACTTCAAAAGTACCGCTGTTCATTGAGAAGAGGGCATTGAGGGATAACTCTTCTATTGCACCAATAGAGTCTCGCATTGTGAATTCAAGCGCTTTACTAGAGTCTATTTTTGTGCAGGCAAGCATTTTCCACCTTTGTCGATATAGTGATGAACTGTTTATCGACAGAAGTGGAAGAAACTTTAGGGTTTAGCTATTTCAATTTAGGTAGAAGCGCTTCAGTCATATGTGGGCGAATAGTATTATGGATGATCTGACGCATTTTTGTATTGGCTGCGATCAGATTTCCAGACTCAAGATAGGTTCCGCCATTATCAAAATCGGTAACGACACCTCCTGCTTCGCGGATAAGCAGAACGCCTGCGGCCATATCCCAAGGCTTAAGACCAATTTCCCAGAAACCATCGAGGCGGCCAGCAGCAACGTAGGCTAAATCAAGAGCAGCTGAACCGGCGCGGCGAATGCCAGCAGCCTCTTGAAACAGGCTGCTAAACATACCGAGGTAGGCTTCAAGATGTTGCTGGTTTTTAAAAGGGAAACCGGTTCCTAAAAGAGCGCCTCTCATGCTTTTCTGGTTGGTCACACGAATTCTACGGTTGCCAAGCATTGCACCACCACCACGTGTCGCGGTGAAGGTTTCTTGGCGTAGCGGATCATAAATGACAGCCTGCTCAAGTCTCCCTTTATGTTTTAAGGCAATAGAGACTGAATATTGAGGAAAGCCATGTAGAAAGTTGGTGGTTCCATCTAGAGGGTCGATGATCCATGTAAATTCATCGCCATCCTGATGTCCACTCTCTTCAGCCAAAATGCCGTGATCTGGGTAGGCGTTTCGCAAAATGGAGATGATCTCCTGTTCTGCAAAGCGATCAACTTCGGTGACAAAGTCATTTTTCCCCTTCCGTTCGGCTTTAATAGAGGCGGCGTTCTCACTTGAACGCATAATAATATCACCGGCATGGTGAGCCGCGCGAACGGCAATGTTTAGCATTGGATGCATGGCTGAAATTCCAAAGAGCGGTAAAACGAAGCATTTTACCAAAATTGAGAGTAAGGGGTGCAGTATAATGACGTTATTAATCTCTCATTGTTAAAAAGTTTTAGGCCGGAATGTTAGAAAACATTAGTGAATTACAGCGCAGAAGAACCTTTGCGATCATCTCTCACCCAGATGCGGGTAAAACAACGTTAACCGAAAAGTTACTGCTTTTCGGCGGAGCGATTCAGGTGGCTGGGTCTGTTAAAGGTCGAAAAGCCGACCGTCATGCAACTTCCGATTGGATGGAGATGGAGAAAGAGCGTGGCATCTCGGTGACGACATCAGTTATGCAGTTTATACATAACGATTGCACGCTCAACCTGCTGGATACACCAGGGCATGAAGATTTTTCAGAGGATACCTACCGTACCTTAACGGCTGTCGATTCTGCTCTGATGGTGATTGACTGTGCTAAAGGGGTTGAGGCGAGAACGATCAAGCTAATGGAGGTTTGCCGTTTACGGACAACGCCAATTATCAGTTTTATCAACAAGTTGGATAGAGAGGGGCGTGATCCTATTGAGCTGCTCGATGAGGTAGAAGATATTCTCAAAATCCAGTGCGCTCCGATGACTTGGCCGATCGGCATGGGCAAGCGATTTAAAGGGGTCTATCATCTTTATGACGATTCTATTCACCTTTTTAGTCCAACACATGGCGGCAAAGTTGCCGAAGGTGAGGTTATTAAAGGGCTTGATAATCCGAGATTGGATGAGTTGTTAGAAGAGCAAGCGGATGATTTGCGCGAAGAGATCGAGCTGGTACAGGGTGCAAGTCATGAATTTGACCTAGATGCTTACTTAGCGGGTAAGCTGACTCCTGTCTTTTTTGGTTCAGCAATCAATAATTTTGGCATTAAAGAGCTGCTTGATGCCTTTGCCAGTTATGCGCCGTCGCCACAATCACGAGAAGCTGAACAGCGCGAAGTAAAGCCAGAAGAGGAAAAGTTCAGTGGCTTTGTTTTTAAGGTACAGGCCAATATGGATCCCTCACACCGTGACCGTGTGGCTTTTATGCGAGTCTGTTCTGGGCAATTTAAAAAAGGCATGAAGATGAATCATGTCCGGCTTGGAAAAACGGTGCAGATTGCTAATGCGATCACCTTTCAGGCAGATAGCCGTAAGAATGTTGAGGAGGCTTGGCCAGGCGATATTATAGGGCTCCATAATCACGGTACGATTCAGGTGGGTGATACCTTCACACAGGGTGAAACCTTGAAATTTGGCGGAATACCATATTTCGCACCAGAGTTGTTCAGGCGTGTGGTTCTAAAAGACCCTCTACGAATGAAAGCGTTACAGAAAGGCTTGATCCAATTGACGGAAGAGGGTGCGACGCAGCTGTACAGACCGCTTCGTAATAATGATCTTATTCTTGGCGCGGTCGGGGTGTTGCAGTTTGATGTGACGGCTCACCGTTTAAAGAATGAGTATAACGTTGAGTGTATTTATGACAATGTACCGGTAAATACGGCTCGTTGGGTTAGTTGTGATGATCCAAAGAAATTCGAAGAGTTTAAGAAAAAGGCATATGACAACCTAGCAGAGGATGGTGGTGGCTATCCGGTTTATTTGGCGAGTAGCCGAGTTAATCTTCAATTGACCGAAGAGCGCTGGCCAGATGTTATATTTAGCGAAACACGTGAGTTATAGCTGAATCTATTTTCGGTTTTTTAGAGGGAGAGTTTGGCAGGATAGGTTTTTGGTTGTTCGGTGACTGAATGAAACTTAACAAGGTGAAGCGATGACAGAAAAAAGCTATACGATTGAGAGTCTTGAGTTGGGCCCAATGGAGAATTTTGTTTATCTAATTCGAGATCATGCTACTGGTCGAGCTGCAGTTGTTGATCCTGCTTGGGATGTGCCCTCTATCCTCTCTCTTGCCGAGGAAAAAGAGGTAAAGATTACCGATATATTGCTGACACATAGCCATCATGATCATATCAATGGTATTGAAGGCGTTTTGGAAAAGCAGGATGCCCAGCTTCATCTGTTAAAACCGGAGGCAGAGTTCTGGGGGGATTGCCTTAATCTTCCCTCTTTACATCATGGTGGCGATAAAATTGCGCTAGGTGAGACTGAAATCGAGATCCTTCATACACCAGGCCATACACCAGGATCGGCCTGCTACCAGCTGGGGAATGAGCTGATAACTGGTGACACAATGTTTGTTTTTGGCTGTGGCCGCTGCGATTTAGCCGGTGGTGATCCTGAGGTATTGTTTAATACATTAAGGCGGCTGAGAGGTGAAATGGCAAGTTCCACAGTCATTCTCCCGGGCCATAATTATGCGGTAAAACCAAAGGCGACAATGAAAGAGCAGGTAGAGGGAAACCCCTTCTTTCATCATGATAACGTTGCCGACTTTGTGCAATATAGAATGCATACACCAAAACGCAAATCACCTTACGAGTCTGAACCAAAAGGCTGCAGTCATCACTAATTCTGGCTGAAATAACGGGTAATTAACGATGAATATTGAGCGAACAGAACTTTTGAATGCTTTAAGTGAAAGTAACCCGCTAGAAAGTCTTTCTCAAGATTCATTGGCTGAGCTTGTTGAGCACGGTAAAACCTTTTCTGTTGAGCGAGACGAGTCGCTTTCTCTTCGCCCGGGTGATCATGAAGGCGGATTGTTTATAGTCATCTCTGGGCGGCTTTCATTCATCTCTAAAAGTGCATCGGGGGGTGATCAGGTTCTGGATGAAATGGCTTGCGGCGATTTTGTTGGTGACTTCATTACAAAAATTGGTGGCAGCTCAAAAGCATTGCTAGTAGCAGCAGAGCCTGTGCTGCTTTTTACAATCCCTATGGAGGTGCTTAATAGGCTTTTTACGAAGCAGCCAGAGGCCGAGCTTCACTTTGATGTTGCCCTTCGACAATTGGTTTACCGTGCACAACTGGCAGTCCATTTGAGCGATCTTTTTGAAATACAGGCACCTTCTGCGTTCAAAGAGCTGGTAGAGGAGGTGGAATGGCGCAGCCTTTGCAGCGGCGAGGTTTTATATCGTCAGAATGATCCTGGGGATTCTGTTTATATTGTCCTTGCAGGAAGAATGCGGGCATCGGTTAAAGAGCGTGATGGCAAGCAGCGGATCGTTAATGAGATGGCTGCGGGAGAGACGGTTGGTGAAGTTGCCTTGTTGACCAGCTCGCAACGTGCAGCAACATTGATAGCGGCGCGTGATACGGTTCTTGCTCGGCTTTCGAGTGCCGCTTTTGAAAAACTGACAGATCGCTATCCTCGGATTATGTTGCAGATCGCGCGCTTGATTGGCCTACGGCTTAGAAAGCAATGGTCTGATAAAAAGAGTCACCATAATAGGGGGGCAACCTTTGTTATCGTGCCGGTTCATCATGAGTTCGATGTGGATAAATTTGTATCGTCTCTTTTTGAAACGCTCAAATTTACCGGTTCTACCGCCTGCTTTAATGCGGAGCAAGTTGATCTGGCGCTTGGCCACAAAGGGATTTCTAATGAGCCCTGCACAAGTGCAAAAAGCACGCAAATAGCGCAATGGTTTCATGAGCAGGAGGTAAGCTATCAGAATATAATTTTGATAGCAGATGGCCCTTGGTCAAGCTGGTGTGAGCGGGCAATAAGACAGGCGGATCATGTGTTGCTTGTGGCTGATTCTGAGTCAGATGTCGAACCGGGATCTCGGGAAAAGAAGATTAATGCACTTTGGGATTTTTCTAGTCACTTAAAGCAAAGTCTGGTGCTGCTCCACCCACCCGAAACAAGTGAAATTAGTGGAACAGAGCGCTGGTTAAAAGAGCGTCGGCTGAATGGTTTTTACCATGTAAAGTCGGATTCACCCGATGATTTTGCACGGCTAGCCAGAATTCTAACGGGACAAGCGAATGCGTTGGTTTTAGGTGGGGGCGGTGCACGAGGATATGCGCATATTGGTGTGCTACGCGCGCTGGAAGAAAATGGCGTTCCAATTGATATGGTTTGCGGTACAAGTATTGGGGCAATTATCGCGGCAGGCGTCGCATTAGAATATGATTCTAAAAAGATTTCAGCTGTTTGCAGCCAATATTTCCGGAGTTTTTTCGACTATACGCTGCCCGTTATCTCCTTAATAAAAGGGCGAAAGATTGAGCAAAACCTGCACGAAGCCTTAGGTGATAGGCAGATTGAGGATTTACCTCTTCCTTTTTTCTGTATCTCTACAAATCTGACACGTGCAGAACAGGTTGTTCATAGTAGAGGCTCTTTAACAGGTTCGATTCGAGCCAGTATGAGCCTTCCTGCAATGGTTCCTCCTGTCTATCACTCGGGTGACTTGCTGGTTGATGGTGGAGTACTCAATAATCTACCGATTGATGTAATGCATAATCTCTGTTCTGGGGGGAATATTATTGCGGTCGATATTTCTCCTAAAATTGATTTGGCAAATAATGATCAGTTTTCTGTCTCTGTCTCCGGGTTGCGGTTGCTGTTAGAGCGGTTGAACCCTTTTCGAAGTAATCGTTATCGCCCCAGTATTTTTGATGTGCTCTCGCGCTCAATAACACTTGCAGCAGTTAACCGAAGCATGCGGCAAGAGGAGCAAGATTTAGCCAGTCTTTATTTGTTATTGCCAGTTGAGACGATTGGGACACTTGAATACGACGAGCTTGAGAGGATATCGAATCTTGGTTATACCTCGTCGATCAAGCAGGTGACTGAGTGGTGCCAAGGCCATGAGCGTGACTGATCTGGGCAAATTTTAAATTTACGCCTCTGAGGTAAAGCGGAATTCTGCACTTAGTGGTGCATGATCTGAGCAGTTAAAGCCGTCAATCTGGTTCACGGTAGCTTTCTGACAGCTGAGCGAGTGCGAGTGGATTAAATAATCCAGTGTTCTATCGGGCTGTTTAATAGCGGGATTATTGGCTGAGTAAGTTAGCCAAGCCTTTTTATCTTCAGCGAGTTGTTGAGCCGATGGAAGCACTGAAAAGTTCTTGTAGAGGAGTTTAAGCTCGCTTTTTGCTTGAAATTCTTGGCGGCTTTCTTCATCTAATTGCTCATATTGGCCGGAAGGTAATAGGTTGAAATCTCCCCCTATCACCCAAGGCATACTCTCTTTATCAAGCGTTAAGAGTTTCTCTTTTATCTGCTCAACTTGCCTTTGTAAAGTGTCATATCCTTGTGAAAAAGCTTCTAAATGGGTGTTCATAACCACTAATTTTGTATCATCTGAGCAGGGGAGTTGAGTTTCTAAAAGGGCTCTTTTGATCCCTAGTTGCTGAACAATCCAATTTTTAGGGACAAGCGGTAGGCTATGGCGCGTTGCGCGCTCAATTTTGTACTTTGAAATAATTGAAAGTTTCATCCCTGTTGAGCCCATCACTTTTGGGTGTGGTAAGAAGCGGGTTTTCCAATAGAAGCAGGAGGCGTGAGAGCTATAGTTTTCTGGAAGCAGCTTGAGCAGCGCCTGAAGTTGATCTTCATAATCGGTTCGCTTTGCGCCATCATCAACCTCTTGTAGTAAAACAATATCTGGGGCTTCATTTTTGATAATTGCCGCAACATCTTGGATTGTTTTAAAGATATTTTCCCTGCCTGGGCGCTCATCTGGGCCACTGTCATCAAGAGGCTCAAACCAGAAGTGGTAGCCCCTACCCGCCATAAACTGGATATTCCAAGTCATCACGTTTAATGGGTTACTTTTATTTAATATCGGCGCGTCGGATGGAGAAAAGAGAGCCTCTTCCTGATCCCTTTTTGGGTGGTAACTCGATAGAAAAACAAGAAGATAAAAAGCGGCGACACAGAGGCTTAAAAAAATAATGCTGTTTATGATCATAATAGGAAAACTATCATTGTTTTGGATATCTTAGCAAAGCAGGATTGACCTGTACCGGAACAGTATGATTTTGATAGAGTAAAGGCATGAAAACTTCATCGAGCATCTTGGATTTCTTGGGTAGAAAATTTGCAGGATTTCTGAGTAAACAGGTTAAGCGGCATGACCCAGTGACGCTTTACGGTGAAAAACTTTTACTTAATGTACTAAAGCCCGGTGATGTTGTTCTGATTGAAGGGCGTGAGAGAGTTAGTACAGCAATTAAATATTTGACTCAATCAACTTGGTCGCATGCGTGTATGTATGTGGGGGATATTGAAAGCCCCCAGACAGGAGAGATACTTAAAAATCGGTTGATTGAAGCGGATTTAACAGAAGGTGTTATTGTACGCCCACTTTCTGACTATGCGAGTTATAACATCCGCATCGTTAGGGCGGTTAGCTTGTCACAAGAAGATTGTCAGGCGGTTATCGGTTTTATGGTTGAAAGCCTAGGTAAGCAGTATGACTTGAAGAATGTTTTAGATTTAGTTCGTTTTACTGTCTCAACCCCACCGATTCCGATTAGACTTCGCCGTCGAATGTTAGCGTTAGGAAGTGGTGAACCGACAAAAGCTATTTGCTCAACACTTATTGCACAAGCTTTTCAGAAGGTTCGTTATCCTATCTTGCCTCTGATTGAAGAGCAGGCTGATTGTAAATGTTGCCCTGATACTGCGGGAGAAGTTCTTCACATTCGGCATCATAGTCTGTTTGTGCCAAGAGACTTTGATCTTTCTCCCTACTTTACAGTTATTAAACCGGGACTTGATAAGAGGTTTGATTACAAATCGCTAACATGGGCGGATCAAATAGATAAAATAGCGCAAGAAAATGAATAAGAGCAGCGAAAACTTGACGCATACTGGGCATGACGGCGTAGAACTTCACGCAAGAGTGTGGGCGGCGCACGAACGGCCAAAGCTTAAGTTAGTGATTGTTCATGGTATTGGCGAACATAGTGGGAGATATAGTGGTTTAGTGGACTGCCTGAATAGTCACAATATTGAGGTGCTGACTTTCGATAATCGGGGTCATGGCTTGTCAGGTGGGCCGCGTGGACATATCAACAGTTGGGGAGATTACCGGAAAGATTTAAGGGTGATGGTTGATTGGTTTGCTGAGCAGAAACCCGATTTGCCCCTGTTTATTCTGGGGCACAGCTTTGGTTCATTGATCGCATTGGATTATATTCTTCGCTGTCCAGAAGGATTGAGTGGTGCAATTATTAGCGCATCGGCTTTGCAGCCGGTCAATGTAGCTAGTTCGGCACAAAAATTAGCAGCACGTCTTCTTTCAAAGCTATTACCTCGTTTTAGACTAAAACTTACGATCGACCCGGATCTGTTGTCGCGTATTCCCGAGGTTTGTGATGATTATCGTTACGATCCTTTAGTTCATAGCTGTGTTACCGCAAGGTGGGGGATGGAAACACTCGAAGCGATGGAGTGGATTGAGCGGCACGCGGATAAATTGGCTATGCCTTCCCTATTTATTCATGGGGATGCTGATGATTTAAATGCAAAAGAGGGGACGTTAAACTTTTTTGATAAGGTTACAAATCAAGATAAAAAACTGATCATCTATCCGGGTCGAGCACATGAACCGCACAAAGACTTGGGGCAAGAGGAGGTGATGAAAGATATGGTTGAGTGGTTAACAGCACACCTTCCACCTCAGGCGGGGCAGAATAAAGCATGAGCAGGGGTGCAACAATTAGATCTCTCGGAGAGGCAGAGCGGTTTTTCTGGCTGTTTGATCAAATTAACTGTATGAACTTTGCAGTTTATGCCGAACTTGATAAATCACTCGATATCACACCACTTGAGCAAGCATTGAATGAATTGGCACTCGAAACGCCTGCGCTCAATGTAAGAGTAGAAACTGAGGGTAAAAAACTTTTCTTTGTTGAAGCTGAGTCGGCGTTTCTACAAGTTGAAGAGATTCAGTCAGAACGGGACTGGAAAAGTAGCGTTCTGGTAGAGATGGTTAAGCCATTTAGTCCGTGCAGTATGCCAATGGTGCGTTGTCTGTTGATAGATGGCGGGCAAAATGAATCAATTGTTGCAATGATCTTTAATCACACCATTTCAGACGGTCGCTCTGCAATTCACTTCACCAAGAATTTGTTAAAAAGAGCATTAGGCGAGAGCTATGGTAGCGGCAGCCGAGCTGCGCTTTCTCCAGCAATGGAGACGCTTTTTTCTGAGAAATATCGAGGTATGAGCGGAAGGGTCAAAGGGAGCCTGTTTCGTCTCCTTGAGGGGCTTGAGTGGAAGCGGCAGGGGAAACTGGAGCCATTCCCACGTTATAGAACAGAGATAAAACAGAAAAGAGAGCCCCATTCTTGCCAATTGATTCTGGAAGAGGGACTTATCAGTAAGTTGAAGGCTAAAGCGCGTGAAGAAAAGAGCACTTTGCATGGCCTGATTGGTGCGGCACAACTTTTAGCATTACGGGAAGAATTTGGTGATGATGAAAATCATTCAATGACACTTACCTCGTTAGCCGATATGCGAGGAGAGTTAATTCGGCCCGTTTTAGGCGAGGAGCTGGCATTACAAATAACTTTCCTAGTGACAACTCACCAGGTGGCCAGTGCAGAACCGATATGGGAGCTGGCACGTGATGTTCGGCAACAGTTAAAACACAAGTTGGCTAAAGGAGATGGGCATCTTTTTTGGAATAGCTTGCCACCTCCGTTATTGGTTCCCCCCAATAAGCTCGGAGCGGAGCGGCTGTTGAAAATCACCCGTGCACTCTCTCCTCCCTCGACCTTAGTTAGCAACATGGGGGATGTGAGCGATACAAACTCTCGAAAACTATCTGATGTAAAAAGTTTATCTTTGTTAATTTGCCCCTCATCGGTTACACCGATCAATAACACAGTAAATAGTTGGAATGGCCGACTTTTCATAAACATAAATTATGATGCGCTAAAAATGGATTCAGCCCGTATTGAACGTATTGCGAAAGCGATGAATAGTCTTATTTCTAGCTCGGTAGAGCCATAATGAAAAAAGAGCATTTTGAATTTGATTGTAAAACCCTTGATGGGGTGGAGATATACGCACAGGGATGGAAACCGAGTGACAAGCCCGATGCAATATTCTGCTTGGTTCATGGGCTGGGTGAGCATAGCGATCGATACTGTCATTTTGCCGAGCACCTCAATGCAAATAATATTGCACTGTTGGGATTTGATTTAAGAGGACATGGCCGTTCGGATGGGGCACGAGGCCACGCTAACAACTTTAAACAATTGGTTGATGATGTGGATTGCTTTCTCGATCACGCAGAAGAGCTGTTTCCAGACAAACCACACTTTATTTATGGACACAGTCTGGGGGGGACGCTGGTGTTACACCATGCGCTTGCAGGAGGTGGCCAGAAAAATATTCGCGGGGTTATCGCTACAGCGCCTATGCTCAGGCCAGCATTCCAACCACCAAAATGGAAGGTGAGTTTGGCAAGGCTCGTGCAAGCGGTTTCACCTAAACTATCGCTCTCAAATGAGGTGAATGTTGAGCATCTAAGCCGGAATCCACAAGTCATGATCGACTGCATGAACGACCCGCTCGTTCATGATCGGATTAGTGCCAAACTGGGAGTTTGCTTTCTTGATGCAGGGCTAGAAGCACTTGAGGTGACATCAGAATTCCCGTTTGATCTTTTATTGATGCATGGTACTGATGACCAGATAACCTGTCACCAATCTTCAGCAGAATTTGCTGAGAAAGCAGGTGAATCGTGCACACTGAAGCTTTGGTCTGATCTTTATCATGAGCTCCACAATGAGCCAGAAAAAGATGAGATTTTTGATTTTATCGTGGCGTGGGCCAAAGAGCGTATTTAGTGATAGCCATGTTTACCGACTTTGGTTCAGAAGGTCCTTACCTTGGGCAGATGGAGGCCGTTCTACGGATAAATGCGCCGAGTGAGCCTGTAATTAATCTACTAAGCAACGCACCTGTTGAGAATGTTTTATCAAGTGCGCATCTTTTGGCTGCATTGAGCCAAAATTTTCCAGCGGATACAGTCTTTTTGACTGTCGTCGATCCAGGTGTTGGAGGAGAGCGCCAGCCGATTGTTTTGCGTGCAGATGGCCGTTGGTTTGTCGGGCCAGATAATGGCCTTTTAAACAGTGTGGCGCTGCATGCTGATGTGGTGCATTGGTGGATTATTGAGTGGCGGCCCGAAAAACTCTCCTGCTCTTTTCATGGCCGAGATCTTTTTGCGCCGGTTGCGGCGAGAATTAGCCAGAAGGATTATTCTGGGCTTAGTTTGTGGGATGGGCCCGATCTGAGTGGTTGGCCTGCTGATATTGCCTCGATTATTTATATCGATCACTACGGTAATGCCTTAACTGGCTGGCGCTATAACAAGGAGCTGGATGGACAAATTATTCACCTCAATGGCCAGGTCATCCATCAAGCTGAAACCTTTTGTGACGTTCCAGAGGGCGAGCCCTTTTGGTATGAGAATTCTTGTGGGCTCGTTGAGATTGCGGTTAATAAAGGACGGGCAAGTGAACTATTTAACTTAAAAGTGGGGGTGGGGGTGCGCTTTTAAGGCTTTAGTTGCTCTGTTTTCACCACGAAGCTCACAGAGAACAGGAAGGATTTTGGAGCTAAAATCTCTTTCTTTTTCGCGGCCTCTGTGGGCTTCGTGGTAATTAAGTTACTGCAACTTCTCTTTCAAAAACGAAATAATCTCAGCCATTGGAATCTCTTGGTTCTCACTGTCTCCACGCCCTTTATATTCAATATTGCCTGAATCCAGTCCTCGGTCACCAAGTACCAGGCGGTGCGGAATGCCGATTAACTCCATATCAGAGAACATAAAGCCGGCGCGAACCTTTCGGTCATCAAATAGTACATCGATGCCCGCTTCGGATAGCTCGTTGTACAGTTTCTCGCAAGTTTCGCGCAAGCGATCTGATTTATGCATATTCATTGGGCAGAGGGCCACTTTGAAAGGGGCAAGTTCATCAGACCAGATAATGCCTCGCTCATCATGGCTTTGCTCAATAGCCGCAGCGACAACGCGTGAAATGCCGATTCCGTAACAACCCATGGTCATGGTTTGGCCTTTTCCTGCTTCGTTGAGAACATTGGCTTTCATGGCGCTGCTGTATTTAGTGCCGAGCTGGAAGATATGCCCTACCTCAATGCCACGTGCGATTGTGATGGTGCCTTTTCCATCTGGGCTAGGGTCTCCTTCTTGAGCAGTGCGAAGGTCAGTAACTGTTTTAGGCAGCGGTAGATCACGTTCCCAGTTGACGTTTTTATGGTGAAAGCCGGCCTCGTTAGCGCCGATTACAAAATCAGACATTGTTAGAACGGCATGGTCGGCAACAACGGGTATATTTAGTCCTAATGGTCCGATAAAGCCGCTAACTGAGCCGATCTGTTTAATCTCTTCATCACTTGCCATTTCAAGTGGTGAGGCGACCCCTTCAAGCTTTTCAGCCTTGATCTCGTTCAACTCACGGTCACCTGGTAGAAGCAGTGCCACAAATCCCTCTTCTTCGGCTTTGACAATCAAGGTCTTCAGGCAGTTTGCGGGTGCAACCGAAAGAAACTGGCTTACTTCGCCAATCGTACGTTGATCTGGGGTGGAGATCTTCTCCATTTCTGCTGAGGGTGTGGCTCTTTCTGCGCTTGTGCCGATCACTTCAGCAAGCTCTACATTAGCCGCATAGTCACTTTCGGTGGAGAAGGCGATTGCATCTTCCCCCGAATCAGCTAGCACATGGAATTCGTGCGAGAGGTTTCCGCCGATAGAGCCACTGTCTGCTAACACTGGACGAAAATTCAGCCCTAAACGGCTGAAAATACGTGTGTAAGCTTCAAACATGCGGTCGTAGGTCTCTTGTAGAGAGGCATCGTTAAGATGGAACGAATAGGCATCTTTCATGATGAACTCACGCGAACGCATAATGCCGAAGCGAGGGCGGATTTCATCACGAAATTTTGTCTGAATCTGATAATAGGTGACCGGTAGCTGTTTGTAGCTTTTGATCTCGTTTCGCGCCAGATCAGTGATGATCTCTTCATGCGTTGGGCCGAGACAGAATGCACGTCCATGGCGATCATTCAGTCTTGCCAGTTCTGGGCCATACTGCTCCCAGCGGCCAGACTCTTCCCAAAGCTCAGACGGTTGAACGACAGGCATCATCACCTCAAGGGCTCCGGCACGTTCCATCTCTTCTCGAACAACAGCTTCGACTTTACGCATCACCTTTAAACCGAGTGGCAGCCAGTTATAAAGGCCGGCGGCCAGTTTGCGGATTAAACCGGCACGAATCATCAGCTTGTGGCTGGCAAGTTCAGCATCAGATGGGGTTTCTTTTACGGTGTTTAGGGGGAATTGGCTTGTGCGCATATTGTTCTAAGTTTGCTTGATGAGACTAAAAGTAAGTTGTTTATTTTACGATGAAATAGCCATTGAGACACAGATAAATGGTTTAAAACAGCTGTGAAGTATATGGAGTGATTGCTGTTTCCACGGTTTTCGTGGGGTTACCTATTACTTGCTCCCAAATTATCCATGGAAATCCTTGTTGGAGTCTGCAATGAGCAGTTTTTTATGCGTAAAGTTGATTAACTTCTGCGCCAAGAATGATAGCGAGCAACCCACTTAAGTAACCCTTGTGGTGCATGCGCCCTTTTCCAGTTCCCAGCAACATACTTGTTTGCCTCGGCCATTGTTGGGTAAATATGGATAGTGCCGAGAATTTTATTTAAACCAAGGTTATGCTTCATTGCCAAAACAAACTCTGCGATCAAGTCACCGCTATGTTCACCGACAATGGTGGCTCCAAGAATCTTGTCTTTTTTAGGTTGAGTGAGAACCTTAACAAATCCATGTGCTTCGCTATCAGTAATGGCGCGATCAAGATCATCTATGCCATAAGTGGTCACTTCGTAAGGAATCTTCTGTGCTTTGGCCTCTTGTTCGTTGAGGCCAACTCGTGCCACTTCTGGGTCGGTAAAGGTTGACCAGGGGATGACAGAATAATCGGTGCGGAATCTTTTAAACTGCCCGAAGAGTGCATTAACAGCCGCGTACCAAGCCTGATGTGCGGCAGTGTGTGTGAACTGATAAGGCCCTACAACATCTCCGCAGGCATAGATATTGGGGTAATTGGTCTCTTGAAATGGATTGGTCGCAATTGTTTTTCGATCAGAGAGCGTGATTTCTAACTCTTCAACGCCAAAGCCTTTTACATTTGCCTCTCGTCCAACTGCGACCAGAACTTGATCAAATGGGATTTTGATTGTTTCTCCATGATGTTCGGCAACCATTATCTTCTCACCACTGTCGATCAGAAATTCTTTTACGCTATGCTCTAGTTTTAAATTGATACCTTCCTGCTTGAACCGAGCCGTTACCAATTCGGAGACATCGGGGTCTTCCTTTGCCATGATGCGAGATCCCCTTACGACTTGGGTAACAAGGCTGCCTAGGCGGGCAAAGCTCTGTGCCAGTTCGCAACCAATCGGGCCGCCCCCAAGGATAAGCAGCCTTTTAGGTAATTCGCTGAGATTCCAAACTGTATCGGAAGTGAGTGGTTCGACTTTATCTAGCCCAGGGATCGGTGGCAAAAAGGGTCGTGCCCCTGTGGCAATAACGATTGATCGGGTTGTTAATACCCTAACTCGACCACCCTCCCTAACTTGCACCACCCATGGAGAGATGATTCTGGCTTCGCCCGTAACCACATCAACACCAAGCTCGTTATAACGTTCAACCGAATCATGCGGCTCGATCGTTTTAATAATGGTTTGGATGCGCTTCATAATTTCGGAGAAATCAAAATCGACCTGTGCCTCTTTAAAGCCAAACTCTTTTGAGCGTTTTAACTGTGACAACCACTTTGCAGAGCGGATTAAAGCTTTTGAGGGGACACAACCTCTGTTTAGACAGTCACCCCCCATTTTGTCTTTTTCAATTAAGGTGACTTTGGCCTTAACCGCAGCCGCAATATAGGCAGTGACCAGCCCTCCTGATCCTCCACCGATCACAATAAGATTATTATCGAACCTTTTGGGCTTTTGCCATGCGCTATAAACCTTTTCTTTTTGGACCTGCTCAACCGCTTTTTTAGCCAGTAGCGGGAAAAACCCTAGCAGCACAAACGAAGCAATTAAGGCGGGAGAAAGAATCCCTGATAGAGATTCAATTCTTGCCAGTTGTGTGCCGGCATTAACGTAGATGATGGTTCCAGAGAGCATGCCAATCTGGCTCACCCAGTAAAAGGTTCGGGTTTTTATGGTTGTGATCCCCATAACCAGATTGATGATAAAAAAGGGGAAGAGGGGAACAAGGCGAAGGGTGAAAAGATAAAATGCACCATCGCGCTCAATCCCTTCATTTATAGTCTGTAGCCGGCTTGCAAACCGAGAATTAACTGCATCGCGAAATAAAAAACGGGCTGCTAAAAAAGCAAGTGTTGCTCCAATCGTTGAGGCAAAGGAGATGATGAATGTTCCCCATAACAGCCCAAAAATCGCGCCGCCTGCCAGAGTTAAAATTGCCGCGCCAGGCAAGGAGAGCGCAGTAACGATGATATATATGGCAGCATAGAAGAAAACAGCTAAGAAGGGGTGAGCAGCTCGATAGGATTCGATATCCACCTGCTGCGCTTTTAGAGCCTCTAAAGAGAGCTGTTGATGCAAATCAAAGAGGAAAAAAAGTGCGACTATGGCGCTAATAATCGATAGTAATAATGTTCTTGATGAGGCCATAGACAGAGCTTTCTCCCGTTGGTGTCTATAAGATCGGTCTGTCAGCTATTTACTTACAGTTGCTGGAAAATTCTAGGCAACCTCACTTTCCCAGCGCTTGAGTTTGCGTTCAAGTGTGCGTCTAGAGATGCCGAGCAGCAGGGCTGCTTGTGATTTATTGCCGTCACTCTTATCAAGTGCGAGAAGAATATGTTTTTTTTCATGCTCGTCAAGCCGTAACCAGTGATCTTCTGTCGGTACTTCCCGATGCTCGCCTTTGTGGCTATCGATACCTTGTTCAAATGGAAGATTAAGCAAGAGCGCGCGCTCTAAGTGATTGCGCAGCTCTCGAACATTGCCCGACCAAGTGCCAAGCTTTAGTGTTGATATAGTCTCGCTTGATAAGACTGTGTTGGGTAGGTCGTGCTCTTCACACAGCTCTTCAATAAAGCTGCTTACCAAGCCAGGAATATCATCGGGGCGATCACGCAGGGAAGGTAGCTTTAATGGGATAACATTTAGGCGATAGTAAAGGTCGGCGCGGAATTTCCCCTCTTTTACGCGTTGTTTCAAGTTGCAATTGGTCGCAGCGACGATCCGTGCTGTAACAGGCTGCTCGATATCAGACCCAACTGGGCGGATCATTTTGTCCTCTAAAAGCTGGAGGAGTTTTGGTTGTAGTTCCGAGGGAAGTTCACCAATTTCATCCAGAAAAAGCGTGCCATTTTCTGCTGCGATGGCAAGTCCTGCACGGGCTGCTCCAGCCCCGGTAAACGCCCCTTTTGCATGGCCAAAAAGCTCACTCTCTAAGAGGTTGGGGCTGAAAGTTGCACAGTTAATGGAAACCAGTCGGCCTTTTCGGCCGCTGAGGTCGTGAATCTTGCGTGCAAAAAAACTTTTGCCAGTTCCTGTTTCACCTTCAAGTAGAACAGGGGATGATCTCGGGGAAATTTGTTCTATTTGGTCAAGTAGAGCGGAAATAAGAGGGTTTTTTCCGTAAAAAGGGTGGTTATCTCTAATCACCTTGCGGGATGGTTGCGTAACTTCTTGATTCGCTGGAAGGGCAGCTTGTAAGAGAGCGTTATGGAGCTGTTCATCACTTAACGAAGGGGGAAGCAGGTCTGCAATGCCACAGTGAATCCAGTTTAGTAGTTGCTTGGGTTCTCGGCAGTCGCTTAGTAATAGCACCGATTGTTTACGACTATTCTCTTGTAACCAGTTGGTTAATGTTTGATCAATTAACGATTCCGAGAGTAGAACAATGTCGTATTGGTTCTTAAGTAGGCGGCTGCTTGCAGTGCTAGCGTGAGCCACTATTTCGATAAACCCTCCCATTCTTGAGATGACTTGCTCAGCAGTCCTGCTTAGTCGATCAGTATCGGCGAGCAGTAGGGTGGATCTTCCTTTTAAAAGGGGTTGTGTCGGCATATTGGAATAGGGTCAAGTTGTCACGGTTTGATTGTCTGAGTGCGACATTTTGTCGTACGAGTCTAATGTTTTTATGGACTAGGTTAAAGTTATTTATTCAAAATCATATAGATAGGATACTGGCACTGCTTTTGCTAAACAGCGAGGGTGGTTCTCGTGCTGAGCTGAAAGTAGCTGTTTAACAACTTGAGGTCGTGGCAGGTTTTACCAGAAAGGCGGGTGCTGTTTTGAATAAGATTAATCAGGGGTTAAGTGGTTGAATAATAAAAAATATTTAAAAGTAGGTTGTTTTCTTTTAATGGCATTAGTTTCAAATGCCGGTCAAGCAGAGGGCGAGCCTTGGCGACTTGATCGGGCATTAGGGGTGCCTGATTGGTTGAAGGTTTCATTTGAACACCGTATTCGCTATGAGAGCTTGGATGGGCAGTATCGAAAAACGATAAATGGTGTGCCCGGCAATGGAGGAGATCAGGCGCTGGTATTTCGCACACTAGTGCATGCTCGTGCCGATCTTGATGCGTTCAAAATTGGTGTTGAAATTGAAGACTCAAGGATAAAAAAAGCAGATTCAGGTTCGGCAAGTGGAAGTAAAGGGCTGACAACAACTATTGCAAATCCGCTTGAACTATTACAAGCCTACCTTGAGGTTCCTTTGGAGAATTTATTGATCGAAGGGAGTCAAAGCAGGATACGTGCAGGCCGAATAACAATGGATCTCGGGAGCCGCAGATTGGTGGCTCGCAATCGTTATAGGAATACGATTAATGGTTTTACGGGATTAGATTGGCAGTTGAAGAGTGGGGCAAAAAGCTACAGAGTTTTTTATACCATGCCTGTAACCAGACAGGTTGATGGAGCCATTCTGGATAATAATGAACGGTTTGATGAAGAGAATTCAGAAAGGCGTTTTTGGGGCATTTATTATAGTCAGCCATTGCTGAGTAAAGTGGATAAAGCAGAGTTTTTTATACTTGGTTTGCGAGAAGAGGATAGTAGCAGCGTAGCATCAAAGGACCGTGATTTAGAGACCTATGGAATGCGGTTCTGGCGCAAGGCAAAGACTGGGGCATTTGATTATCAACTTGAGGGGTTTTATCAGACAGGGGACTCAAGCGTAAACACCACTTCAACAACGAAGCTGGACCATAAAGCATACTTTTACCATCTTGAAATGGGCTATAGTTTTGATGCGTTATGGTCACCTCGACTGATTGGGCAGTTCGATTATGCCAGTGGTGATGATGACCCTAATGATGGCGAAAATAACCGTTTTGATACTCTGTTTGGCGCTCGTCGCTTCGATTTCGGCCCAACGAGTACTTATGGAGCATTTGCCCGGAGCAATCTACAGTCTCCCGCATTGCGTTTGGTTCTGAAACCCAGAAAGGATATTAATGCGATGTTTGCCGTGCGCGGTTTCTGGCTTGCGTCGAAGAATGATGGTTGGACAACTGCGGGGATCAATGGTGATGATTCATTTATAGGTACGCAAATTGAGACGCGCTTGCGATGGAATGCACTGCCTAATCAGTTAAAGTTTGAAGGGGGTATCGCCCACCTTTTCAGCGATGCACTAATGGATGATGCGGGGAAAGGCGATGTGACATACGCCTATCTTCAAGCAACAGCTAAATTTTAATTTAAATGGTGGGGGTGCTTGTTAGTCCCCTTTTTAGACGCTGTTTTATAAAGGAAATAAGAGAATAAGATGAAAAAATCATTACAGTTTTTAACAGGATTGGCGACAACAGCGGTGTTGCTGGCGGCACAGCCCGCTTTTTCAGTAGAAAGTCTGAGAATGTCGACAACAACGAGTACAGAGAACTCAGGCCTTTTGAAGGTTTTAGATCCTGCTTTTGAGAAAAAGTATGGTATTCGAATGGAGGTGATTGCGGTGGGAACCGGTAAGGCGCTAAGGATTGGTGGAAACGGTGATGTTGATGTGGTTTTTGTCCATGCGCCGGCAGCTGAGCTTAAGTATGTTGCATCTGGAGACTTTGTCGATCGCGCAGCGGTTATGCATAACGATTTTGTTATTGTGGGCCCTGATAGTGATCCGGCTGGAATTGCATCGGCTAAAACAGTTGTTGAGGCACTCACTAAAATTGCAGAGAGCCAATCCCCTTTTATTTCGCGAGGTGATGATTCAGGTACCCACAAAAAAGAGAAAAATTTGTGGGAAAAGGTAGGTATCGAGCCAAAAGGAGAGTGGTATCAGGCTGCCGGTCAGGGAATGGGCGCGGTATTGAGAATTGCAGATGACAAGCAGGCTTATGCACTGACAGATCGAGGAACCCAGATTGCCTATTCAGAAAAAATGGCATTAAAGGTTAAGTTTGAAGGCGATGCTGCGTTGTTTAACCCTTATCATGTGATGGCGGTTAGCCCAGAAAAGCATAAGCATGTTCGTCATGATTTGGCTAAAAAATACATCGATTTTGTGACAAGTAAGGAAGGGCAGGCAATTATCGAAAGCTTTAAAAAAGGTGGGCAGCAGCTGTTTTATCCTGATGTAAAATAGAGTGACTATAAATCTAATAGCAGCACTCAAATAGTGCTTAAAAGCCGGATGACAGAATTCTTTGTCATCCGGCTTTTTTTGTTTTTAATAGAGCTGGAATTTTGTGACTGGATTACGCTGACCCATAAGTTATTTTGTCTTTATTCGTTCAAATCAGAGAGTTTCCAAGTTGCAGTTGTTTAAGAGCAATCGTTTTAATAACGAACAAACAGGCTGGCTGATAGTATGTGATTCATCTGATCGCTACTCTTTTCATGATGGACATATTGATTCATGTAGCCCAGCTCAAAACGATAGTGATGATCAGTGTCAATAAAAAGCCCAAGACCAGCAAAAGCTCGATTTTGTGCAAAGCCACTGTTAGCACCCCAGTCGGTACTGTTCATGTTAATGAAAACCTCATCCCACAATGACAAGTAGACACGTTTAGAGTGCAGAGGGTGGGTGTATTTTAAAAATTGTCTGAACCGCCAACCCGTATCACTACCATTGCTTAAAAACCGCTGTTCTAGACGGGTTCTTGTTGATAAATTTCCCCAGGAATAGGCATCGCTCCAGCTTAATTGCTGCCAAATGCGATCCTCATCTGTGTTTTGTTTAGCCAAAGGTGAAGTATTAACCCTGGCATAGCCCAGCCAGGCGCTGAATTGGTTGGGTAATTTATAACCGACACCCAGTCGAACAAAGCTTTGTCCTAAATGGCTGGCATCATCAATCATACGTGCCTGTCCCTCCATCCACCATTGCCATTTGCTAGGCTCGGATATTGAATTGACAAAGCTTCCCTGCGCCTGAATGGCTCCCCAGGCGGAAAAATCTTCAACACTATCCGCTCTGGAATCTGGGCAAGGTAAAAGCAGCAATAAGACAACGGCAAATGAGGTAGATAGTTTTAAAAAGCAACGTTTCATTATTTTATGTTTCCGTAGATTGAGCGCAAAGATCAACTTTCGCTGATTCAACTCTGGAGTGCAACGCTTATCTAACAATTGGAAAGAGGGTGAAACTTGTGGAAACCCTATTGAGGGTGCAGGATTGTAACTGCTGGGTATTATTAACTTAAAACGGCACAAAAAAAGCCGCCAACACACTGGGTGTTGGCGGCTTTTATCTTCATTTTACGAATAACAATTACATTAGAATGAAACGTCCCATTGAACACGAACACGTCGCTCGGAATCACTTCCAGTAAACGCATCGTCATCTTTTAAGTGCGAGTAATCCAGTGTCAATTTATTATTGTGACCGCTGATGAAATAATTAACCGCAGCCGTATATTCTTTACGCTTGTCAGTTTTTGTAACATCAGCGCTATTAGGCTCATCTACGAAAGCATAACGTGCAGCCAACTCCAGGTTTTTAGGAACTGCTGGAATCAAATTATGAAAGAAGTAACCTGCCTGAGCGTAACCACCTTTTAGCTTACTGTCTGTACCATTGACATTATCTTTGATGTCTTTCCAGTGATACTCTTGTTGCCAAGCAAAGCCACGATATTTAAACGCTGTTTCTATCATAGCTTGATCAATGTCAAACTGTCCCTCAGCAGCTGTAGTTTCATCCTCAAAACCACTTAAATTTCCACAACCACTTGATGACCACTTTGTGCATTTACCACTGTTTGTCGCTGCAGCAATAGCGATGTTCCCTGCTGGCTTCTCGTGATAGCCCACATCAGATTGGCGCCATTTAAGATCACGCCCCAAGAAATTCCACTGGAGACGACCCATGTACAACATGTCCTGATCGTCATTGTTCACTGCACGACCTTCACCATTAAAGACACCAGCGTAATAGCGCATATCCCCTAAGGTTCCAGGGAACAGCCGACCAAAAACCATTGCCCCCATTTGACGATCTACAGTGAATACACTGTTGACAATTGAACGCTCAACAAATGTTTGCTTACCAGAAGAGTCAACACGTTCTCTGTTGTAGTTGATTTTCCATTGTCCAACGCGAAAAGATAGCCACTTATATTTATCCATGGTTATGCGGTAATCGATCACACGTGCACTCGATTTTGAAGAGCTATCATCTGAGTCTCTTGAAGGTTGCAAGTCGACTTCAAAATAGTATTTCAACCATGGCTGATAACCGTGGCCTCCAATCTTCATACGAAGGCGACGCATCTCAGCGTTGTGTTCATCTTCAGTGCCGGTATAGCGCATCTGTGCACGCCAGCGAAGGTTAGTCTGCCAGTTACCATCTTGGCTTTTAATGAAAAAACCTTTTTTTCCATATCCTGCAGTAAAAGGTGATTCCGCTTTAACTTTTTTGGCGACTTTTTCGACAATGCTGTCCTGATCTGCAGTAGATAGTGTTGTTTCTTCAGATTTCTGCAGACTATCTAGTTCCTGTTGAGTAATCAGCCCCTTTTCAATGAGCAACTTGCCTAAGTCAGACGAGTGAGTAGCTGATGCCGGATTAATAAACAGCGTTAATAATAAAAACAGATAAAGTACTCTGTTGCGAAATATAGAATTCATAAGGATTACCTTCGATTTAGTTAGAAAAGCGAGAGCATCTTATCGGTGCTTTGTTACAGCTTGATGAAAGCGTGATTACACAGGGACTAGTGAGAAGTTTTTGGGCTCGTATCTACAGTTCTCAAGAATGCCGCTTGTTACTTGAGAAAATGCTGTATTGCAGGGAATGAATTTATGGGGTCGCGGCTCAGTTTTTTGGAATGCTCTTTTCCCAACGTAAAGAAAAAAGAATACGAAATGGATCACAATTAAAACTGTGGAGATAAAACAACAAACCCCAGTAAAAACTGGGGTTTGTTAGTGATCTAAGACCACCCTGTTTAGGTGGCTTTTTTACTTAATGTTTTTTTATGTGAGGTTTACCGGACTGTATTTTTCTGATGCCCTGTAAGGCCTCCTCCATCGCCTCTTCCCGCGTTTCAAAGTGATGCGCATCGTGCAGATGTTCATCCGCTTCCAAAGCAGCAAGTACCTCTCTGACCTCTTTGTTCATTCCACACATGTAGAGCCCTCTGTGGGAGTGAGCGGCATCTTCAGCGATCGTCTCCACCGCTAACGCCGCTGAAACATCAAGAAACGGAACGCGGCTAAAATCAAGCACGATAGCTAAAACACCCCCTTCTAACTGCGAGCGGGCATGATGGCCAAGGTCAGCCGCTGCACCAAAGCTTAAGGGCCCACCGAAATCAAAGATGGTCATTAAATCTTGTGTTTCATTAAGAATCTCAGCTTCTCTGGGTGTGTTTGTATGATTAATCTTCTGGCTCGCTTTTAGCTGTTCCATTTGCTGGCTTGCAACCTGTTTCACAAAGGCGATAGAAGCTAGAATCACCCCCGCCGCGACAGCCGTCAGCAAATCAACAAAAATGGTTAGGCTAACGACGATAAGCATCAAAACCAGATCCCATCTGGGGCCACGGTGAGAGTTTCTAATATAGCTCCAATCAATAATATCAAGGCCGACCTTTACAAGGATGCCTGCAAGTACTGCATGGGGTATATATGAGGCGAGTGGCCCGACCCCCAGAACAATTGCAAGTAAAAAAACGGCGTGGATCATGCCGGAAATTCTGGTTTTTCCACCGGTTCGGATATTAATGACCGTACGCATTGTTGCACCAGCCCCTGGCGCACCACCAAACAGCCCAGCAAATGCATTGCCAATGCCTTGCCCTATTAATTCACGATTAGGTTCATGGCGCGTGCGTGTCATATTGTCTGCTACAAGAGAGGTTAGCAAGCTATCAATTGCACCCAATACAGCCAATACCAGTGCAGCTTCTGCAACAAGCAGGAATGATCCTTGAGAAAAGGTTGGTAAATGCATATCTGGAAGGCCGGTAGGAATATCACCTAGTATCGGCACATTGCCAATCACGACACTGACTAAAGTACCGATGATAAGCGCTGCAAGTGGACCTGGTACAAATCTAGCCAACTTTGCAGGCCATAGCAGTACGATTGCCAGTGTCAATGCGCCTAAAATCAACGCAAAAATATTCATGCCAGCGATTGCTGTAGGCGCGTAGCCTAGGGCGTTTAAGGTCCCTGCAGGTGCGGAATGGCCAAGCATCGGACTAATTTGAAGGATAATGATAATGCCGCCAATACCACTCATAAAGCCGCTGATTACGGGATATGGTACGAGCCTGATGTAATCCCCAAATTTGAGCACACCAAATAAGATCTGTATGCCACCCGCAAGAATGATCGTGGTAAAAATCAGCTCTACGTTCCCACTTAGGTCTGGGTGGGTCGTTATACTGGCAACAACCCCGGCAACGACGACGGTCATGGGGCCTGTAGGGCCAGAGACTTGAGTCTCAGTTCCGCCAAACAGTGCTGCAAAAAAACCAACAAAAATGGCGCCATACAAACCTGCCATTGGGCCAAGCCCTGAAGCGACCCCCATTGCTAATGCCAGAGGCAATGCGACCACACCTGCTGTGATGCCACCAAACAGATCACCCTTAAAGTGACTAGTTGTTAAATTAAGCATACTGTTCCTTTTTGTTTTATTTAAATATAAATGCTGATTTTGATGCCAGCCTGTCCGTGCTAGTAGCGATCCGCAATGGGGGTAAATGCTTTTTGTTCTGGGTCATAACATTCTACAGAGCCGTCGGCAATGCCATAGACCCAGCCATGCAACTCGAGGGTGCCTGCGGCCATTTTTTCAGCCACGCTGGGGTGTGTTTCTAAGTGTTTAAGTTGTAAGAGAACGTTTTCTTCGGTCATTTCCAAAAGATGTTGGTCGCCAATTGTTTTATGGCGCCCTCTTACTTTTGCTTGGGCTGCGGAACAGAGGGATAACCAATTGGATACATGTGGGAGCTCTTTTATGGTGTCAGGATTCATTGCAGCGCTCATTACGCCACAGCCAGTGTGTCCGCAGATCACGACATGCCTAACCTTTAACACAGAAACTGCATACTCAATAGAGGAGGTAATTCCACCTGTCGCATTGGAATGAGGAGGGACAATATTGCCTGCATTTCGGCAGATAAATAGATCACCTGGTTGCGTTTGAGTAATCAAGTTAGGGTCAATACGGGAGTCTGAGCAGGTTATGAACAGGACTTCTGGTGCCTGCCTTTCTGCAAGTTCTTTGAACAGTTCTTTGTTATTACTGTAAATGTTTTCTTGAAACGCTTTGACGCCAGTGATTAATTTATCCATAGATAGCCTCTGAAGTGAGTGCTTATGCTTAATGTAGATGGGTTTAATATTAATGGAAGTTAATAGTTTCTATTATTCCTTTTGTGATAGGAATAAGCTATTACACTTAATTTGGTTAATTGTGTCATTTGAAGCATGAAAGAGTTAAATATTTCACTAAAACAGCTGCGCTATTATCTCGCCGCTGCGAAACACAGTAGCTTGCGGAAAGCAGCAAAAGAGCTAGGAATCAGCCAACCATCTTTAAGCTCGCAGCTGAAGCTGCTGGAGGAGTCTTTGGGGGTGGAGCTATTTGAAAGAACGCGTGGTGGCGTCTCTCTAACCCCTGTAGGAAGAGAGCTGATTGCTGAAACTAAGGTCGCTGTGAATGCAGCCCAAGCGGTTGTAGATGCCGCTACGTTTGCTAAAAAGGGGCCTACAGGAACATTTAGGCTGGGCGTTAGCCCCTCACTGGGGCCCTATTCTTTGCCATGGATACTTCCAGCAATGAGGGATGAGTTCCAAGAGGTGAAGTTTTTTGTGAGAGAGGAGGTTCCTTCTCTACTGGTCACGGGGTTGGTGTCAGGGGATTATGATGTGATTTTCTCCTCACTTTCCACGACTGATTCATCTATTACAGTGATGCCCCTGTTTCGTGAACCGCTACGCTTGGTGCTTAATGCGAAACATCCGCTAGCAAAATATAAAAGCATTAAGGCCAATCAATTAGCTGGATTGGATATTCTTGCTATTGAAGAGCACCATCTTTTTTTTGGATTAGTTGAGAATTTGTGTCAGCGTTTTCAGGCTCACCTACTAAGGGATTACGAAGGGACTAGTCTTGATGCGATCAGGCAGATGATCTACATGGAGATGGGCGCAGCCTTTTTGCCGGCTCTATATATTCGTTCTGAAATTCGCGATATGGATGAGCTACAAGTGTTGAGCGTTGAGGGTGAGTCTATCTCTCGTGTTCACTCGTTGGCTTGGCGCAACACCTCGCCTTTGCGAGGCTTTTATCGCAATCTGGGGAAGTTTTTTCAGCAAGTTATCAAAAAAGAGTTCGGGCAAACTGTGACAATGATGTGACCGGGTATTAGAAGCCTGCTTTGTGCTTTAATGTGACATATCGTTTCTTGTTCGTTTTCAGCCCCTGTTTATCTATAATGCTTGAGAATAAATTTTGTTTTTCTAACGCTAACTTCTTGGCTATAAAAGCGGCCTATTTGAGACTTTAATTGGACTATTTCTCTCACTCTTTATCCGTTGCACTCGAGCTAATCTTTCAGTTTGATCCGGCCGTTTGGCAAGTCGTTTGGACTTCGTTGAAGATCTCTTTGATGGCGATTGTTGTTGCCTCTTCAATGGCGATCCCTTTAGGGGTTTTGATTGCATTGAACGAATTTGCGGGCAAACGATTTATTCAGCAGATTTTGAATACTTTGATGGCCATGCCTACAGTGGTGATTGGGCTGTTTTTGTATGGCCTATTGAGCCGCCGAGGGGCACTGGGTGATTTAGGCATTCTTTACACGCCGTGGGCGGTAGTGATCGGTGAATGTCTGCTGATATTGCCGATTATTCTGAACTTAACGGTGGTGGCTATTCAGTCGGCGGATAAACGGCTACTGCCTACTTTGCACGGATTAGGTGCTGATCGCTGGCAAACCATGCGGCTGGTCTTGAGCGAAACCCGCTTTGCCATCATGGCTGCGGTGGTGACCGGTTTCGGGCGTGCGCTAGGTGAGGTAGGGGCAGCGATGATGTTAGGGGGCAACATTGAGGGTTTTACCCGCACGATGACGACAGCGATTGCTCTAGAGACCAGCAAGGGGGAATTTGAGTTAGGGCTGGCATTGGGATTGCTGCTTCTCTCGATAGCATTTTTGGTTAATTTCTTCTTGCAACTCTTGCAGAGGAGAGCGGTATGACAGCTCTCTATCGGTTAGATAGTCTTCGCTTTGGTTACGAGAATAAACCGATTCTCGATATCGACCAGTTTGAGATTCGCGAAAATAGCATTACGGCTCTGCTGGGGAGTAATGGTGCAGGGAAAAGCACACTTTTAAAACTACTCGCTTTTTTAGAAAGCCCACAGCAAGGTTCAATTGCCTTTAAAGGTAAAACGGTTGGTGAGACTGAACTGCTCTCACTTAGACGGAAAGTGGGCTTGGTCGCTCAGAAGCCTTATCTTTTGCAAGGGACTGTTTTTGATAATGTTGCGTTGGGTTTAAAATTTCGTGCTGTTTCAGCTGAAACAATTAGTCAGCAGGTAGCGGAAGCACTGGAGATGGCAGGAATCGGTCTATTTGCAGATAGAGCCGCTAACGAGCTTTCGGGTGGTGAAGCGCAAAAAGTCGCCTTAGCGAGAGCGTTGGCCCTTCAACCTGAGGTTTTGCTACTGGATGAACCGTTTACGCATTTGGATCAGGCGAGTATCGAGGAGCTAAACCAACTGATTAGTCGTTTTGCCAACATCGGTGAGCGTTCTGTTATCTTTACAACGCATGATCGCGTGCACGCCTCTGTGCTAGCAGATGAGGTGATGGGGTTGGTTTCAGGGCGAGTTGTTTATGCCCCTTTGCTCAATCTTTTTAAAGGCGAAGTTTCTGAAGGTCTCTTTAAAACAGGAAAGATCAACATCAATCTGCCGGGAGACATCCTGTTTGGCAAGCAGGTTGCTATCGATCCAAATGAAATCGTTCTCTCAAAACAGCCGCTATGCCCAAAGGGCATAAGTTTTGTTGAGGTGGAAGGTAGAGCTATTCCACTTAATTCAGCTTTAACTTCTAGTATGCGGAATAGTTTTCAGGGGCGAATTGTTATGATCGCTGAAGAAAAGGGGCGGGTTAGAGTAACGGTTGAAGCGGGCGAACGCTTCCATGTACAGATAACGCATCAATCATTAAGTGAACTTGGTTTGTCATTGGGTGAACCGGTTTGGGTTAATTTTAAATCGACCACTTTGCAGGTATTGTAAGGCGTTATAGTTTTTCCTCCTCCTTTTCCTAAAGGGGGATTCTCACGGGTTGATAAGGTGTTGAATTCATATCTCCCCTAATCCCTCTTGCTAAAGAGGGTAAGTAAAAATATTTGCTTAAGAGAGAGGGTAGTTAAATGAGTATCAAAAGGCATGGTATTTCTATTGGAATAGACAGAGTTGATCGCGAGTTCTTTCTCACACTAAGGGCGGTGGGTAAATTGACACACGAGGATTATGAGGTGATCACGCCAATGATTGACTCTGCATTAAGTAGCGTGGATTCCCCAAGGGTAAAGGCGCTGTTCGACGTAACTGAGATGCAAGGGTGGGAGCTTCGGGCAGCTTGGGATGATTTTAAAATTGGCCTCAAGCATGGCAATGAGTTTGTCAAAGTGGCTCTGTATGGAAACAGGCAGTGGCAGGAGGTTGTCGCAAAAATGGGGAGCTGGTTTATCTCCGGTGAGGTGAGGTTTTTTGATAATGAGGCCGAGGCGCTAGCTTGGCTGATGGATTAATCTTATATGCTGACATTTTTGCCGTTTAGATAGTAGTTCTTGTCTGATTATGATGAATCAATCACTGGGTGAACTTGACCTGTCTCTCGAGAAATCAATCTGGACTTATTTTAAAGATCCTTCCGTTTAACGTGTAAAAGACCTTACTGTGATGATGCTGGCAACCACTCAAATTGAATCAATAGCTGTTCTTGATATGGGATCCAATAGCTTTCATATGGTGATTGGTCGTGTTGAGCATGGAGAAATCAGGACACTTCAAACATTCAGGGAACAGGTTCGGTTGGGAGAAGGTTTGAGTGATGAGGGCAAGCTAACCGGAGCAGCTAAGCAACGTGCGCTTGAGTGTTTAAAACAGTTCGGGGAGCGACTGGAAGGGATGTCAGCAGAGGCGGTAGCTGCCTTTGGAACCAATGCACTTCGTGTGGCGAAAAATAGCCGTGCTTTTCTAAGATTGGCTGAAGAGGCGTTGGGTTATCCGATTGAGGTGATATCAGGGATAGAAGAGGCGCGGTTTATTTATCTAGGGGTTGCCCACTCACTGCCTTCAGATGCGAGTAGCCGATTGGTTGTTGATATCGGTGGCGGGAGCACCGAGTTTATCCTTGGAGAAGGTTTTCAGCCGCAGCTCAT